>Ga0315900_10004502_pt1 | contig 19617 bp, 15 predicted proteins | sample LakEriMetagenome_FD_203521 | JGI IMG/M metagenome (GOLD analysis project Ga0315900, IMG submission 203521) | Freshwater fungal communities from buoy surface, Lake Erie, Ohio, United States - Buoy 12 MA114 | ecosystem: Environmental > Aquatic > Freshwater > Lake > Lake biofilm | place: USA: Lake...
TACGACCTCAGTTGACCAGAGCGAGCGAAAGCGAAGCGAGTCGCGAGCGCTCCGTCTTGAGCGGTCGCGGCTGCGGCCGCTCCCTCTGGACGAACGCCGCGCGAGTGAATCGCGCGGCGTTCCGGAATGCGTCTCGGCCCTCGCGGAAGATCACTCGAGCCAGTCCCGCGCCTTCAGCCGCTCGGGCACATAGGTTTCGGTGACGTATGAAATGTCCTTGGTGATCAACGACTCGACTTCCATCTTGAAGCCGTTCGAGAGCAGCGCGTTGATCTCCTTCTGCCAGCCCCGGTGCGCTTCGAACCACGGGTAGGCGGCGATCTCCTTCGCGCGCTTGATGTCGTTGTCGGTGAGGTCGATCTTCACGGCGTCGTCAAGGCCGCACTCGCGGAAGTCCTTCGCGCGGATGCCGAGGAACTTCGCGTCGGGGATCGCAAGGCGCGAACTCTCGAATGCCAGCGAGATCGAGCCCTGCTTGATGACGCTGTAGATGTAGTGCCCCCACGGATCGTTGTCGAGCACGCAGATGATCGGCAGCTTCAGCTCCTGGTTGAGCCGCTGGAGAAGCCGGCGGCATCCGCGCGGCGGCTGGCCAGCGCCGTGCGTCAGGATGCAGTTGTTCTTCTCCCAGAAGCGGTCCTCGTTGAAGCGGTTCCAGACCGTGCCCTTCTCGACATGGAGGACGAACTTCGCCTCGCACTTCTTGAACTGGATGATGTCGGGCTCGACGATCGACGGCAGCGCGTAGCCGCCCGAACCCATGCGGCGGCAGTCGATCTCGTCGCCCTTGTCGACGATCGTGATGTTGCCGACCATCGAGCCGCGGTTCTCGGCGAAGACATGCAGCTCCTCGCGCAGCGCGCCGAGCGCGACCTCGAGGTCCTCGAGGATCGGGTCCGACTCGTCCTGCGTGTCGAAGGTGTTCTCCTTGGTCCCGGCGACGGTGTGCTTCGCCTTGTAGAAGACGCCACGGAGGCTGCTTGTCTTCTGCGCCTCGATCAGGTCCTTGATCGTGCTCGCGTGCAGCATGGTCTGCATGAACTGCTTCGCGGTCTTCAGGTCGAAGAGCGGGCGCTCGGCCGTGCCGTCGCCCATCTCGAGGATGCCCTTCTTCTTGTTCCAGATCGTGTTCGACTTGGTGCGCATCGGGATCTCGACGACGGGCTCCCGGCCCTTCAGCGAGCGCTGCGCGATCTCCTCGGCGAGCGTGAGGATCTTCTTCTGCGTCGCGACATCGCGCTCCTTCATGCGCGCGGTCGGTCCGCGGCCGCCGCCCTGTTCAGTTGTCTTCTTGGCCATGGTCTGTGTCCTTCGCGCCAGATGCGCGGGAATCGTCCGTCAGCGTGGTCGTCGTTCAGAAGAGCCGGGGATCGTCTTCGTTGAAGGGCCTCTTCTTCGGCGCGGGCTTTGGCTCGGTCTCGGCCCGCGACGAGAGATCCTTCTTGGTGACGATCGCGGGCGCGCCCTTCGATGCGGGCTTCGACTCGGGCTTCGGCGCGGGCTTCGGCGCGGGCTTCGAATCCCTCGCGGGCTTCGACTCCTTCGCTCCCTTCGACTTCGGCGCGTCGAACACGGGCGGCGCGATGGGCGCCGCGCTCTCGACCGGCGCGATCGCGCTCTCGACGACGATCACCCCTTCGCCGAAATCATCGTCTTCGTCGTCCTTCACGACCTTGCCGTCTTCATCAAGCTGCTGGTCCGCGACAGCGGTCTTCCTGCGCGCCTGCTCGAGCAGCGCGTCGTAGATCCGCTTCGCATCCTCGCCGGTGATCGCGTTGAGCGCCTTCGCGATCTCGCCGATGTAGCGCTCGAACACGTCGCGGCGCTCGCCTTCGCGGCGCATCTTCTGCCGCTTGCGGAGATAGGTGCCGAGCTTGCGGCCGCACTCCATGAGCGCCAGCCGCATTTCCTTGCGGATCTCGTCGTAGTCGGCGATCGCCTCCTTCGACTCGCTCGTGAACGGCACCCACACGCTCGCCATGTGGATCATCACGACGAGCGGCCCGATCGGCAGGCTGCCGCGCGGCTGCTGCATCGCGTAGTTCTTCCACGGCGTCTCCTCGACGGCCTTGAAGCTCGAGCACGCGCTCTGCTGGAAGAGAAGCGGCACGCGGTTCGCGAAGCGGATGACGCGCGCGGGCTGGTCGCCAGGCAGGTCACCGCCGAAGGCGATCGCGGCCTCGATCTGGAACGGGCGCCCGCGGTAGACGGCGGCCTCGCGCGTCGACGCCGCGTAGAACTCGGCCTTCACGCCCTTCAGGAGGCCCGCGAGCAGCTGGCGCACGCCGATCGGCGCAAGGCAGTCGGTCGGCGGCGGCGCAAGCTTCTCGTCTTCGAAGACCTTGAAGAGCTTCTCGACCTGCTGCGGCTCGATGTCGCCGGCGCGCGTGCGGCTGGTCGCGCCGATCGCGCTGCAGAACTTGCTCGCGGTGTTGGCCGACACGCGGCAGAAGCGCGTCTGGAGGAAGTCGTAGAGGCTCCCCTTCTCGCTTGCCTCGTAGTCCTTCAGCATCTGGAGCAGGATGCCGAGCTCGATGCCCTTCGGATGCGGCTGGATTTCCTTGGTTTCCGGCGGAAGTTCGGTCACACCGCGCGGGAACACCGTCACGCCGCCGGTCTCGGTCGTCTGCGCGGGCGCCTGCGGCTTCGATTCCTCGGCGGCCGCCGCGCTCGTCCCGGGAAGCAGGTCGTCGACCTCCTCCTGCGCGACGCGCGAAGGCGGCACGAACACGATGCGCGCGTGCGGATTCGCGATCGCGGTGAGCTCGAGGAACTCGTCGACCGAGCCGCGCCCCTTCTGATACTTGCCCTCGAGCTCGATCGACACGCTCGTGCCGGTCGCGAACACATCGGGCGAGAGGAACACGCCCTCCTGCGACAGCTGCTTGGTGCCGGCGGACAGCGCGCGCAGGCGCTCGGGCGGGAAGTCCTTCGTCTCCTTGTCGAGCGTCACCTCGGCGCGGTTGGTCTTGGTGTTCATCGCCAGCTCGATGTGGTGGGCTGGCTGCTTCGCGCTCGGCTTCGTGTAGATGAGCATCGGGCGGCCCGTGGTGATCAGGCCGTTCATGCCCGCCGCCGAGATGCCGATTCCCTGCTGCCCGCGCGACATCTTCAGGCGATGGAACTTCGAGCCGTAGAGCAGCCGGCCGAAGATGTTCTCCACCTGCTTGCGCACGATGCCCGGGCCGTTGTCGACGATCGTCACGCGGTAGCGCGACTGCTTCGCGGTCGCGGGCCGCTTCGGCTCGAGGTCCTCGATGATGACGGCGATGTCGGGCATGATGCCCGCCTCCTCGCATGCATCGAGCGAGTTGTCGACAGCCTCCTTCACGGTGGTCAACAGCGCCTTGCGGGCATTGTCGAAACCGAGGAGGTGGCGGTTCTTGACGAAGAACTCGCTGACCGAGACTTCCTTCTGCCTGGCCGACATCTCCTCGGCCGTGGCGCCTCGACGCTGCTTCGTGTTTCCCTGCGCGGGCCGTTCCTTCACTGCGCTCTCCATCGTGTGGACTCCCGGCGTTCCTTCGCCGCTCAGAACCCGACATTATCCGAACCGCGCGCCTGGCGACGCCAACGTGCGGAATCCGCAGGATTTCGACCAACCGGGCGACTTTGCGCTACACTCTCCGCCCCTCAATCGAACCCCAATCCGAGAGACCACATGGAAACCACCCTCATCATCCTCAAGCCAGACGCCGTCCAGCGCGGCCTCATGGGCCGCATCATCAGCCGCTTCGAAGACAAGGGCCTCCAGATCGTGGGCGCCAAGCTCATGCAGATCTCCCCGGAGCTCGCCGCAACCCACTACAAGGACCACCAGGGCAAGGGCTTCTACAACGGCCTCGTCGGCTTCATGACGAGCTCGCCCGTCCTCGTCATGGCAGTCCGCGGCATCGGCGCGATCACCATCTGCCGCGGCATGATGGGCGCGACCTTCGGCTCGAAGGCGGCCGCCGGCACGATCCGCGGGGACTTTGGCGTTTCCAACTCGTTCAACCTGATCCACGGCTCGGACAGCCCCGAGGCCGCCGCCCGCGAGCTCGGCCTCTTCTTCAAGGCCGGCGAAGTCCTTGACTTCCCCCGCGCGGCCGACCGCTGGGTCTACGACAGCTCCTCCGGCAAGGCGGAGTGATCGCGGCGACGTTCGTACACCCCCTCCCGGCGGCCCACCGCCGGGAGGGGGTGTTCGCATTCCCGGGTCGCACCTTTGTGGCTGCCAAGAGGTCGAATGGCGAAACTGGATGGGCGTTCGCCCGTATATGCGGGGTAGACAGACTCGGCGCTCGGTTGGACGGAACAAGAGGTCGCCCGCATCCCGGGCGTGTGGGGTATTGTCGACTTTGATCGCGGCAACGAAGGTCCGAGAACCTTTTTCTGTCGCGAGCCGCGCCTGCAACGCGGCTTCGACGCTTCGAGTGCGAACGCGTCCCCTATCCGGGGTGTCGCGGCAGGAAACCCTGCAAGGAATGGTTGCGAACGCGCGAATCCGCATCGGAACCATGAACATTTGCGAATCATTCGGCGTTTCGGAAGGTCTTGGGACGGTGCAGCTTTGACAGGCATGGCGGGGCGCTGCGCCGAGATGGCGGCGAATTACCGCTTCCATGGCCGTTCCCTTGGTGTTGTGAGAGGCCCTCCCTTTGCTTGGAGGAACAGTTCAGAAACACACGCGGCAGTCCCAACTGCCCGTCGTCAGAGAACTCCCCGGCCGGGTGGCAGCCGGAGAGCTTCGGAAGTCAGTGCCACTTCACCCGCGCGGGGAACGCGGGCATTGGAAAAGATCGGTGTTCTTCAGCGAACGTACGCGAAAGCGATCCGAACGTTGGTGATATCCGGAGATATTGGTTCAGTGAGTTCGAACGCCTTGCCCAGCGCACAGAACTCGCGGTCAGGATTGCTCGTCAGGAGGATCCACCCATGCGTGACTTTGCCACCCCACACTCCGGGACTTCCCGGCCGAACCCCTCTCGGCTCGACTCGCCGCTGGCGCGGGCGCGCAAGCGTTCCGGCGTGGCCGTTCGCTCCAGTGGGTCGATCGAGGCGAAGCAGCCAACCGCCAAGGTGGGGGCGACGTCCGATCTCTCGGCTGGCTCGACGCACGGAGGCCGTTCGCTTGCCCCGCTGACCGCCTCCGAGGAGCGCATCCTCAAGGGCATCCTCGCGGAGCCGATGGACTACATCGATCACCCCGATTTCCATCTCGAGGGTGCGGCCGAGCGCATCTACGGCATCGCCGAGATCGATCGCCCGGACGTCACCTGGTACCGCCCGCTGATGGACGACTTCATCGCGGCCCGCAGCCGCTCCATCCGAACCCCGAAGTCGCAGTCGACCATCCTTCTGACGGGTGCGCAGGAGCGCATCCTGTTCATGAAGTACAACTTCGCCCGCTTCAGCATCTCCGAGATCCAGAAGCGCGCGGCGTCCCGGGCCCTCACCCTCGCCGAGGCCCGCGACGTACTCCGTTGGCACACCATCGCTGGCCAGTACCGGGAGCAGCTCGCCGAGACGAACCTCGCGCTCGTCCTCGCCATGGCGAAGCGCGTGCGCCTCTCGGAGGTGGACTTCGCCGACCTGATCGGCGAGGGCAACATGGCGCTCATGCGATCGGTCGACAAGTTCGACTGCGGCCGAGGCTTCAAGTTCTCGACGTACGCCTGCCGCGCGATCCTGAAGGCGTTCAGCCGCCACGGCATCAAGGTCACGACCCACAACCGCCGCTTCGGCGCCGAGTACGACCCGGCCTTGGAGCGCTCGAATCACCTTGAGACGGTGCGGGCCACCCACGAGCGCGAGTGCGCGGACGAGGTGAAGCACATCGTGACGGCGAACAAGGCCGACCTCTCGGAAATCGAGATCAAGGTCATCAGCCACCGCTTCGGCATCGATGCCTCGGTTGCGCTTGCAGCACTGGGTTCGACCGACTTCACCCCCGCTCCTTCGGAGACGGCGCAGCCGCTCACGCTCGAGCAGGTCGGCCAGGTCATCGGCGTCACCAAGGAGCGCGTGCGGCAGATCCAGAACAAGGCGCTGGAGAAGATCCGCTCGGCGCTCCAGGCCGCGAATCCCGACGCAGCCCGCGAGATGGCGGACGACATCGCCGCCCGCGAGGGTCGCGTGGGCCCGAGCCCGAACTGACCCTCGGCGCCGCAAGGCGCTCCGAGCCGTGGAATCAGCACCGACCGAACGCCGACATCCGTCGGCGTTCGGTTGCGTTCGCGCGTCTCGCGCTACACTCAAACCCCCATGTCGACCACGCACGCCACCCACGGAACGAAGGCCAGGACCGCGAAGGTCTACGACTCCCCCGCAGCGGCGCTCGCGGGCCTCACGCGCGACGGGATCACCGTCGCCGTGGGCGGTTTCGGGCTCTGCGGCATTCCCGAGCAGCTCATCATCGCGCTGCGCGATTCCGGGGCAAAGGGCCTCACGGCCGTCAGCAACAACGCGGGCGTCGACAACTGGGGTCTTGGACTCCTCTTGCAGACCCGCCAGATCCGCAAGATGGTGTCGAGTTATGTCGGCGAGAACGCAGAGTTCGAGCGCCAGTTCATGTCGGGCGAGCTTGAGCTCGAGTTCAACCCGCAGGGAACCCTCGCCGAGCGCATGCGTGCCGGCGGCGCGGGAATCGCGGGCTTCTACACCAAGACGGGCGTCGGGACCGTGGTCGCCGAAGGCAAGCCGACGATGGAGTTCGATGGCGAGACCTACGTGCTCGAGCGCGGGATCCGCGCCGATCTCTCGCTGGTGAAGGCCTGGAAGGCCGACGAGGCGGGCAACCTCGTGTTCCGCAAGACGGCGCGGAACTTCAACCCCATGGTCGCCATGTGCGGCCGGGCCTGCGTGGCCGAGGTCGAGGAGATCGTGCCGGTCGGCGCCCTTGATCCCGATAACATCCACACGCCGGGCATCTACGTGGACCGCATCGTGCGTACCACTCCGGAGAAGCGGATCGAGCAGCGGACCGTGCGTCCGCGATGAACCGAGGGCGGTCGGTCGCTCAGACTCGGACACCACTGCGGGTACGTCCCTCCGTGGTTATCGAGCCCTGCCCGCTCGACTTCACGCCTGTTCGATCCGATGGTCGAAGACCATGCTCGGATCGTCCGGCGCGTGGCGTCCCGACACCGACAAGGGACGCGGCAACCGCTCCGCCAACAGCGAATCTCATGCTTCCAAAAACGCGCTGCATCAGATTCTCGTTGAGTTCGTTCAATAGGTTCCAAATCGGCAACGGAGCGCCGATTCTGCTGGAACAATCTCCGCTCGGCGCGTTGTAAGCCGAAGCGAAGGAAAGCCTCATCCAGTCAACGCAAGGAGTCATCCGTGAACCGCCCAAGTCGCTCCAACTTCGCCAACAGCCTCCGCGTTCGCCTCGTCGCCACGGCGCTCGGGATCGGCGGGGCGCTTGCCATGGCACCGACCGCCTCCGCCCAGTTCGGCGGCCGCAGCGGCATGGCCTCGATGTTCACGCCCGACTTCCTTCCCCGCGACCTCCCGGTCTTCGTGGACGCCCTGGCGCTCGAGGAGTGGCAGCGCCCGATCCTCGAGCTGCTCATCGACGAGTACGGAACGAACTTCAACACCGCCGCCGACGGCGTCCGCTCCCGGATGGGCAACATGCGCGACGCCGCTGGCGCGAGCCCCGAGCGCGTGGTCGAGATGATCAGCGCGCCGCTGGTCTCGTGGATGGATGAGAAGAAGAAGCTCCGCGACGACTTCCTCGCCAGCGTGCGAAGCCAGCTGAGCGACTCGCAGGTCGAGCAGTGGCCGCGCCTCGAGCGCGCGCTCCGACGCGAGAAGAGCCTGCCGCTTGGCGAACTGTCCGGCGAGTCGCTCGACCTGACGCTCGTGCTGCGCGAGATCGACGCCCCGCCGGTCGCCCTCGATGCGGCCGCGCCCGCGATCGAGCAGTACGAGATCCGGCTCGACGAGACGCTTGCCGCGCGCGACACCGCGCTCGATGCGGCGGTTGCCCCGCTCCTCAAGGCGATGTCCTCGAGCGACGTCGACCGCGGCATCGCCACGCAGGAGAGCATCATGCAGAAGCGCACGGCTGTCCGCACCGCGCAGGAAGAAGGCGTCGCCACGATCCGCGACGCACTTGGCGGCGAGTACGGCGCCGAGTTCGAGCGCCGCGCCATGCAGAAGGCCTTCCCGCAGGTCTACCGCCCCGATCCGATCACCCCGCTCTTCGAAGGCGCGCTCGCGCTGCCGGAGATCGCCGAGGAGGTCCGGACCTCGCTGACGTCGTTGCAATCGCAGTTCAACGCCGAGCACGACGTGGTTCGCACGGCGCTGGTCGAGAGCTACCGCGTCAGCGAGCCGCGCGAGCCGCGGCGACGCACCGAGATCGCGCGTCAGCGCGCCGCCGGAGCCACCGTCCGCATGGGCGACGCGCCCGAGGTCGAGCAGGCGAAGGCCACGCGCGAGGAGCTCTACGAGAAGTACCGCAAGCTGCTTGCCGAAACCTTGACCGAGGAGCAGTTGCAGGCCGTGCCGGGCCTTTCGAAGCTCACGGAGCCCGATCCCGCGCAGATCCGTGCGGCGCAGCAGGCGGCGGAGCTGAGTGGCAGCGGAAAGCCGCGGAAGCCTGGGCTCCCGAGCCCTGTCGCCGACGACGCCCCGGCCAGCATCGAGAAGTCGGAGCCGGGGAAGCCTGCGGGCGGCGCCGGCGGCGACGGCTTGCAGAGCAACCCGGACGGGGCCGGAGGCTCGCCGAAAAAGAAGGGCGGCTGATCGGGAGCGCGGACACCCGCGCCGCAACGCTGGTCGACGCGATCCGAATCGCGTCGCCGCTCCGCCGAATTCACCGTCCTGCACGACGGAACCGACCGCTTGAGACGTCCGTTGTCCGACGAATGCATGCACGCCCCGGAGACCTGAAGCTGTGGAGATGAACCGAACAGAGAGCACTGGCTCCACGACGCTGACGACCGCGGTGAACGGTCGCGCGGTGCAGGCTTCTTCGCAGGACGAGGCCGTCCGCGAGCGCTGCACGCTCCTTGGGATCCAGTGGCTCGAGAAGGCTCCCCCGTCCGACCCGGGCGCCGCCGAACTCCTGGCGCCCGAACTCGCGGTGCGACTCGGCGCCGTGCCCATCGCTGTCGAAGGCCAGCGCATCCTCGTGGCGATGCTCGACCCGCTCGACACCGCCGCGGTCGACGAGATCGCCGCCGTGACCTCGCGGGCGGTCCGCCGCATCGGACTCGAGGCGCCTGCGTTCCGTGAACTGATGCGCGACCGCTACGGGACCACCGCGGCGCGCATGGCCGAGACGCTCGCCTCCGACGACGGCATCGCCGCGGCGACGGGCAGCGAGCACAACCTCGACGCCATCGAGGCGGACGACGTCCACCGGATGGCCGAGCAGCCCACGCTCATCAACCTGGTGAACCTCATCCTGCTCGAGGCGATCCAAGGCCGCGCGTCCGACGTGCACGTCGAGCCCTTCGAGAGCGAGCTCCGCGTCAAGTACCGCGTCGACGGCGTCCTCGTGTCGCAGCCGCAGCCGCCGAAGCACCTGCAGGCCGCGCTCATCGGCCGCATCAAGATCATGGCGGGCATGAACATCGCCGAGCGCTATGTGCCGCAGGACGGCCACATCACGCTCCGCTTCGAGGGCCGGAAGGTCGACATCCGCGTGTCCACCGTGCCGACGCTCTACGGCGAGTCGGTCGTCATGCGCATCCTCGACAAGAGCTCGCTGCCGCTCGACCTCGTCAGCCTCGGCATGAGCGAGTCGCACCGCGCGATCGTCGACCGGATGATCGAGAAGCCGCACGGCCTCGTGCTCGTGACCGGCCCGACCGGCTCCGGAAAGACGACCACGCTCTACGCGGCGCTGTCGAAGCTGTACGATCCGCGCAAGAAGATCATCACCATCGAGGATCCCGTCGAGTACGAGCTCAACGGCATCAACCAGATCCCCGTCAACGCGAAGCGCGGCCTCAGCTTCGCGACCGGCCTGCGCGCGATCCTGCGCCAGGACCCCGACATCGTGTTCGTCGGCGAGATCCGCGACACCGAGACCGCCGACATCGCGATCCGCTCCGCGCTCACGGGCCACTTGATCTTCTCGACGCTCCACACCAACGACGCGATCTCGTCCGTCGGCCGTCTCGTCGACATGGGCGCCGAGCCGTATCTCGCGGCGAGCGTGCTCGAAGGCCTTCTCGCGCAGCGCCTTGGCCGCCGCCTCTGCACCCTCTGCAAGGAGTCGCGAACGATCAGCGAGGAGACCGACCACCGGCTCAGCCCCGAGGAGCGGCGCAAGTTCAACGGTCGCCAGATGGTGGGCGCCGGCTGCGAGAAGTGCAACGGAAGCGGTTTCCGCGGCCGTCTCGGCTTCTACGAGATCGTCCGCATCAACCCGCAGCTGCGCGCGGCGATCGCCCAGAACCGCCCGATGCACGAGCTGAAGTCGCTGCTCGACTCGGAGTTCATCACGATGCGCGAAGACGGCATGCGCAAGGCCGCCGCTGGCATCACCACCATCGAGGAAGTCCTGCGCGCCACGCAGGATGTCGAGGACTTCGCTGCCGAGATGGCGTCGTCGTCGGCGGCACGCAAGAGCAGCTGATCGAGACCCATGCCGTCGTTCCGATACCAAGCCATCACCTCAGACGGATCCGTGCAAGCCGGCTCGCTTGTCGCCCCCGACCGCGCGAGCGCCGTCCGCTTGCTCGCGCAGAAGGGCGAGACGCCGCTTGAGCTCGAGCTCAGCGCGGCCGACGCGGCCGCGGCCGCCGGCAAGCGCGTGGTTCGCCCGACGATCTCGCGCGCCGACCTCGCCGACCTCATGCGCGAGCTCGCGACCGCGCTCGAGGCGGGACTTCCGCTGATGCAGGCGCTGCGGACCGTGCGCAGGCAGGCGGCGACGAAGAACCTGCAGGTGATCCTCGACTTCGTGATCGAGCGCGTCGAGGCGGGCGTGCCGCTGCAGCAGGCCGCGAAGGAGTACGGGCGCCCGTTCGACGACATGACGACCGGCATGCTGCGCGCGGCCGACGCCTCGGGGCGCAACGCCGAGATCATGCACCAGCTCGCCGACCTCCTGGAGCGCTCGGTGGAGCTGCGGCGCGAGATCGTCGGCGCGGTGATCTATCCGCTCATGATCGCGCTGCTGATCGCCATCAGCGTCGTGATCCTCATCGTCTTCGTGCTTCCGCGCGTGATGAAGCCGATCCTCAGCGCGAGCCTCGAGCTTCCGCTGCCGACGGTCATCCTGATGAACGTCTCCGACTTCGTCTCGTCGTGGTGGCTCGTGATCCTCGGCGCCATCGTGATGATGGTCGTCGCGGCCCGCAGCTGGCTGGCCGACCCCATGAACCGGCTGCGCTTCGACGAGTTCCTGCTGCGACTCCCCGTGGCGGGCCAGCTGATCCGCGACATCGCCGTCGCGCGCTTCACGCGCACGCTCGGCACGCTCGTGTCGGCGGGCATCCCGATCCTCAGCGCGCTGAAGATCGTGCGCGACACGCTCGGCAACGCTGCGCTCACCCGCGCGGTCGACCAGGTGTCCGACAAGGTGACGACCGGCCAGTCGCTCGCCGATCCGCTCGAGCGCTCGGGCCACTTCCCGCCGCTTCTCATCCAGATCGTGAACATCGGCGAGCGCTCGGGACGCCTCGAGCAGATGCTGCTCCACGCCGCGGGCAGCTTCGACCGCCAGGTGAACAACTCGCTCAAGATCTTCACCCGCATCCTTCCCACCATCCTCCTCATCGTGATGGCGCTCGTCGCGAGCTTCGTGCTCGCCGCGATCCTCCTCCCGATCATCGAACTCCAGAAGGCGGTCGTGTGACCCGCACCGGCGCGCCGGCCTTCGCCAGGCCCCGCGCGCAGGCGGCGCACGCCGCGCCATGACCAGATCAACGCACCGCCGGGCCGCTCCGGCCGTACCCCTGAGCACGACCATGAAGAACACCCGATCCAACTCCCGTCGTCACCGCCGCATGGTTCGCCGAGGCTTCAGCCTTCTCGAAGTCATCGTCGCCGTGACGATCATCGCGCTCTTCGCTGCGCTCGTCGCGCCGAGCCTCCTCAGCCGCGTGGGCGGCGCGCGCGTCGACAAGGCCCGCGTCGAGGCGACCTCGATCGCGCAGCAGGTGCAGATCTATCTCACCGACACCGATGCGTCGTCCGTGGGCGACGACTTCGCCCTCGAGATGCTCGTCCCGAAGTACCTCCAGTCGACCGACGACCTGCTCGATCCGTGGGGCAACGCCTACGTGCTCGACCGCCCGGGATCGAACGGGCGCGACTTCGACATCGTGAGCCTCGGCGCCGACGGCGTGCGCGGCGGCGAGGGCGACAACGCCGACATCGTCCACGGCAAGGAACGCAAGAAGGCCGAGTGAGCGCGGACGGCGCATGATGAAGACCCGCACGAACCAGCGACCTGGAGCCACGCGGACGCGCCGAGCGCGCGGCGGCTTCACGCTGCTCGAGCTGATCGTGGCGTCGACGATTTTGGTGATCGTCACCACGGTCGCGTTGCCTCGCTTCCTCGTGGTCGAGTCGCAGCGCGAGGAGAAGGCGATCGTCGCGGTCGAGGATCTCATGCGGATGTACGCCTTCCGCAACACGACCGGCATGCAGCAGGTCAGCCTGCACCACGACGTCGGCGCGCGCACCATCTCGCTCTGGATCATGGACCTGAACCCGGCGGACCTCGACGGTCCGCGCATCTGGCAGCAGGACCGCCTGAGCATGGCCGTCGAGTTGCCGGAGAACATGGCGGTCGACCGCGCGCTCGCGGACGGCGAGCCCATGTCGGACGACGGGTGGACCATCGCCACCAATCCGGACGGGAGCCGCCCGCGCGTCGAGATCTTCCTGGTGGGACGCGAGAAGCAGGCGCATCTCGTGCTCGAGACCTACACCAACTCGCCCGTGCGCGCGGACGACCCCCGTGCGCGCGTGCTGCAGCCGATCGACCTCGACGCCGAAGGCGGTGCGTACGACCCATGGTGAGCGCGCGCGCCATCCACGACACGCCGGCCGCGCGCGGCGCGGCCCGCGCGCGACGTGCGCCTGCGCGCCGCGGCTTCGCGCTCATGGACGCCGTCATCGCCGGCATCCTCCTCTCGATCGGCATGGTCGCGGTGCTCGGCGTCGCCGGACAGGCGCTTTCGCTCGCGCGCCGTGGCGAAGTCGATGTGCGCGCGGCGGCCGCGCTCGACGAACTCCTCTCCATGGTCCTCACGGAAGGACCACGCGACTTCCCCGACCTGCATCCGGTCTCGGGCGGCTTCGAGGAGAACTCGCCGTTCGTCGACTTCACCTACTCGATCCGCATCGACCAAGGCGGCGCCGGCGTTCCGGCCGAGGTCGAGGTCCTGCTGATCCACGACACCGGCCGCACCTACACGGTCACCACCCGCATCGCCGAAAAGCGCGGCGAGGAGCCCGATCCCATCCGGACGCCGGTCGAGCCGATCGATCGCGACGCACGCATCGCCGAGAAGGAGGCGCGCCGTGAGAACAGTTGACGCCCGACACATGGCCTCGCGGCGAGACGCCGCGGGCGCCGCGCGGCGACGCGCCGGCTTCACGGTGATGGAGCTCGTGATCGCCATCAGCGTGGGCGCGATCGTCGTGCTGACGATCGGCTCGGTGCTGATGCGCGTCGCCAAGACGCGCGACGTGACGCGGACGCGGCTCGACGCGGTGAGCCGAGCGCACCTCGCGCTCGACGCCATCCGCGCGGACATCGCATCGACGGTGCGCGACGAGGATCTCTACAACACCCGCGTGCGCCTGCTCGATGGCGTCGCCTCGACGGGCTACGGCGTCTCCGACCGGGACGAACTGCTCATCTACAACAACCGCCTGCGCCCGATGAAGCGCGACGACTACCAGGGCGAGGGCGGCGAGTACGAGTCGCAGTACCGCGTCGAGCCGGGCAGCGACGTGCTCTGGATGCGGCGCGACGCGGTTCCCGATGAGAACGGCGAAGGCGGCGGCATGGCGATTCCGATCGTCGACGGCGTGATCGCGGTCTCGATCGAGGCCTACGACGGCGAATCGTGGTACCCAGACTGGGACTCCGACACGATGGGCCTGCCGTGGGCGCTGCGCGTCTCGGTGACGGCCGCTGGCGGACCGACCGACGGGATCGACGCGCTGGATCTCCCGCCCGTCGTGACGTTGCGCACCCAGATCGCGATCGACCGCATCGTGCCTCCCCCAGAGGACGAGGAAGAGAAGGACACAGAGGGTGAACCCGGCGAAGACGGCGCTCCCGGAACCGGCGAGGAGAGCGCGGGCGACGGCGCAGGCGGCGCTGGCATGGGTGGTGGCGGCGGCGGCGAAGGCACCCTCCCCGGCGGCATGGGAGGACCCGGCGGCATGGGAGGACCCGGTGGCGGACCTGGTGGCTCGGGCAGGCCTGGAAACGGCGGTCTTGGAAGCGACAGCGTCGGCTCCATCGGCGGTGGCGGCGGCGGCGGCGGTTCCAACCGACCGAATCGCCCGACCAACGGCGTCTCCGGCGGCGTTGGCCGCGTGGAGGCCGGCGGCTACGTGAACAACGGTTTCTCAACCCAGCAGGGTGGCGCGCGAGGTTCGAGGCGTTGAGCCGGTCGCACACCAGCGTTCCCCCGCGTCGCGGTTCCGTGATCGTGCTCGTGATCTGGGCCGTCGCCATCGCGGCGGTGCTGATCGCTGCGGCGCAGATCCTGGCATTCCGTCAGGCGGCGATGGGCCGCGAGGCTCTGGCCAAGGTCGAGGCGCGCTGGGCTGCGCGCGCAGGCATCGAGGAGTCGATCGCGATCCTCGAGTACCACACCGAGAACCCCGATCCCACCGACGCGCGCCAGATGTTCAAGGATCTCACGCTGGCCGCGAACGGCGACCTTGGCTCGGGCACGTGGGAGATCAGCCATGTCGAGGACGGCGTGCGCTTCCTTGGCCCGCAGGACGAGCACGCCAAGCTGAACATCAACACCGCCTCGCGGGCCGTGCTCCTTGAGATCGCGAACATGTCGCCCGACGTCGCCGATGCGATCGTCGACTGGCGCGACGACGACGACAACGCCGGCATGATGGGTGCGGAGTACGAGTTCTACACGGGCCGCGACCTCGGCTACGAGCCGCGCAACGCGCCGTTCCGCTCGATCGCGGAGGTCGAGCTCGTGGCCGGCGCGTTCCCCCGCTACGTGCGCGGCGAAGACCAGAACCTCAACGGTCGGCTGGACCAGAACGAGAACGACGGCGCGCTGAGCGAGCCGCCCGATGACGCGGATGGCGTGCTCGATGCAGGTTGGTCTGCGGTGCTGACGGCCCGGACGGTCGGCAGCCTGATCGGTGCAAGCGGCGAAGAGCGGCTGAATCTGGCCGAAGCGAGCCCGACGGAGATCGCAGAGCGCTTCGGCGTGACCAGCCAGCAGGCGGCGCTTCTTTCCCAGTTTGCAAAGGGCCCGAACGCCCGCATCGAGATGCTGCTTGTTCAAGACCTCAGCCAGCTTGCGACCTCGGCGTCCGGTGGACGCGGAGGCCAGACCGGCGGCGCCCCTGCGCGCGGTGGCCGCGGCGGGGCCGGTGGCCGGGGCGACGAAGGAACGATCGGTGACGGCGGTGGTGGCGGTCGTGGCGGCGGTGGCGGCGGCGGTGGAGGCGGTGGCGGCGGCCGAGGTGGAAACGGTCCTTCCGACTCTGGCGGCGTCGATCGACCCAGTTCGGGCGGGGGTGGCGGAGGAGGAGGCAACTCCCGACCGTCCCGCACCAACCGTCCGACCCGCATCACACCCTCGATCTCGTCGGCGATGGACGCGGACGGAGGAGCCGCTGGCTTCATGCTTGCCTACGCGCCCCAAGCGCAGCCGCAAGCGCAGCCGCAGGCGCAATCGCAGGGCCAAAGCGGGCGCAGTTCTGCAGGCGCGGGAGCGTCCGGCCAGAGCCGCGTCCAGAATCTCGACCGGCAGCAGCTCCGACGGATCTTCCAGGAAGGCTACATCCGGAACCAGGGCAACCCCACGCCCGTCGGCAAGGTGAACCTGAACACCGCGCCGCTGTCGGTCCTGCGGGCCATGCTCCCCGAGGACCCGATCTCGGCCGATGCGATCGTCTCGATCCGTTCGGCCAGTTCCTCCGGGCTCCTCGCGATCTCCGATCTCCTCGACTCAAATAGAATCAGCCGCCAATCGCTGACCGCGATTGCCCAGTATGCCGATACCCAAAGCTACGTGTTCACGATCACCAGCCGAGGTCGATCCGCGTCAACCGGGCTCGAGGTTGAAATCACAGCCGTCGTCGACCGTTCGACGCTCCCCGCCCGCATCCTCGAGTACCGCGAGCAGTAGACAAACCGGTCCGACGCCGTCCCGCCTGACCCGTTGATCCACTCCGCAGCAGTCTGAAGCACCTCTTGAAGAAGCAGCCAGCCATCACCATCGACGATTCGCTGTTCGCGGTCGCAGAGCGCCGCGCCGACCGCATGCGGGTCCTGCTTGTCAAGAATGGCGCGCGTCCGGCGGCCCTGGCAACGCGTGAGTTCGCGCTTGCGGACTCAACCGGCCTGCTTGCCTGGCTCGGCACCAAGAACTGCGGCGACCTCCGCATGATCCTGCCGGCCTCGGCGGTGATCGTGCGCATGTCGACGTTGCCCGCGGCAAGCCCGACGCAGATGCTGACGGCGCTTTCCCTCCAGGCAGAGAGCTTCTTCCTCGGAACGGTGCCCCACCACCGCCTCGGCTTGGCCGTGCTTCCCGATTCGGGCGGCACAGAACGCGAGGGCATTGTCGTCGCGTGGCCGCCGGCGCAGCCCGCGCCGGAGTCGTCCCCCCAGCTCGAGGCGATCACGCGATACCTGCCCGAGCCGGCCGCCCTGCTGCCGCTCGCCTCCGCCGACATCCCCGCCGTCACCGGCGACCGCCGCTCGGGGTCGATCGCGATCGCGCTGCGGTCGCCCCGCGGCATCGTGCTGCGCTCCGCGCGCGAGGACGGTTCCACCGACAGCTGGAGCGAAGGACTGCGCCGCGCCATCGCCGAGACGGCGCTCAACGCCGGCATCGAGCCCGCGAAGATCGCGGCCGCCGTGGCTGCGGCCGAATCGAACGTCGAGCAGACGGGCGACCGTTCGGTCATCATCGACCCCGCGATCCGCCAGCAACTCGAAGGCAAGATCGCCATCGAAGTGGGTGCGGAAGCGCTCGAGGCATCCTGGTGGCGTGAGTGGGCCGTGCTGCTCGGCGCGGCGATCGTCGCGGCCGGGCCGTTTGCCGAACTCTGCAAGCTCCGCCGTCACCAAGGCGGCGCGGAGCCGACGAAGTTCAGCCGGTTCCTCGTGCGCTACTCCGACCCGGCGCGTGCGCTGCGTGTCTGCGTGGCGGCGGTCGCCATCATGGCGGTCGTCCCCCTCGGGGCCGCATGGCTTCGCTCGTCCATCTACCAGTGGAAGATGCCGACGTCGCTCGGCGAGTTCCAACTGGAGCAGCGCGACATCGAGCGCCGCATCGCCCACTACGAGGCCGTTGCGCGCAAGAGCATTCCCGTGTCGAAGTTGCTCGGCGACCTCGCCGTCGCGACGCCGGACGGCATCGAGCTCGAGTCGATCCAGCTTTCGCTGACCCAAGGCGTGAGCGTGCGCGGCACGGCGAAGCCGCAGGGCGGCAAGCAGCCCGATGAGATCGTGAACGCGCTGGCTCGGCAGATGGATTCCTCCGGTGTGTTCCGGAAGACCAACTGGGGCTGGAACGCGCCGGACGGGCGTGGCGAGTTCAAGTTCAACCTGACCGCCGAGATCGTGCGCCCCACGCTGCGTCCGAACTACGACGAGTCGCGCGACTGGGCCATCAAGACGCTCGCGCAGCGGAAGTACCCGGATGCCGACGCAGGCTCGACGAAGCCCGAGCGTGCGACGGACGGTGGTTCCGATGCCGAGACCGACCAGCGCAGCAGCGCAGCCGCCAACGGCTCGGGCGGATCGCCCGTTGCTGCGACGCCGCCCGCCACGACGGCCGACGCGGGCGCCGCAACGCTGCGCGGTGGGCAAGTCGGCGCGATGGGCAGCGCTGCCGGCGGAGACGGAACAGGTCCTGTCGCGCGCGGTGAGGACGGCGCTGTGGGCGAGACCGCCGGCACCGATGGTCCGGCGCTTCCCGATCGTGGCATCGGCCGACGCCCAACCCCTGGCCCAGACGAACAGCCGAAGCCGGCGACGACCGGCGGCGCTGGAGCAGGCGGTGGCCCCGGCGCGGCCGCGCAGGCGAACCTCACGGTTCCCGACACGATCACCGATGAGCAGCTCAAGACGATGAGCAAGCCGGAACTGCGCGCGAAGCTGTCCGAGTTCGCCGTGGCGGCCCGTCGTCAGGATCTCGACGCCGACACGCGCGCGCGCCTCAGCGCCGACTTCAATCGCATCCTGAACGCCCTCAAGGGATCGTCCTGACCGAAACCGTCCCGCACGCGCGGCGCACGCGCGCCGTCGACCGCAGCAAGACCCAACGCTCCATGCAGCACTCGAAGCACCAGCCGTGAACGGATCACCGACACCAGCCTCATCCACCGAAAGCGCGTTGCCCGCCGCGGTGCCATCGCCGCGCCCGAGCCGCTCGCAGCAGGCCGTCGACCGGTTCGCGGCGCTTCCGCGCGCCGGCAAGTGGCTCGTCCTCGCCGGCGCGCTGGCGCTTGCGGTCTACCTGGTGAACAACCTGGCGGGCGTGCGCGCCGACGAGATGAACGAGCGCGCGGATCGCAACGAGGCGTTGCTCGAGGCGGCCGTCAATCGCGCCGACGCGCTGCCGACCTCGGTGGCTGAGCGCGCCATCGCGTTCGGCCCGAACTCGGTGCCCGGCCGCGAGTCCGCCTCGAAGGAGAAGTTCGCCAGCGCCGTCGCCTCCATCATGGGCAAGCGCGGCGTGTCGACCTACGGCTTCGACGTGCGCTCGAACTCGCTCTCGGGCGACGTGCTGCCGAAGGTGGCGTCGGAACTGAACGGCGTCATGGCGCGCACGATCGCCGAAGTGAAGTTCGAGGCGACCGCCGAGACGGCGAACCAGATCATCAGCGACCTCGACCGCAGTCCGGAGATCGATGCGATCTCGGATGTGCGGCTGACCTACAGCTCGAAGACTCGCCGCGTGAGCGCGGCGATCACCCTTGAGCGATGGGGCGTCGTGCCGCGCGGAGGTGCATCGTGATCGATGCCTTCAAGCGCCAGCTCAACGGGCTCCCGCCCGGGTTCCGCGTCACCGCGCCGCTCGTGGTTTCGGCCGCTGCGATCGGACTCTCGACGTGGTCCGTCATCAACGCGGTCGGCGCCGTCGGCGCAGCGGCCCTCGAGCGGTCCGTCGACGCGGAGTCGTCGGATCCACTTGAATCGTTGGTCCAGGAGAGCGAGAGCTTCCTCGAGACAAGCCGTCGCCGCTTCGATGGCCGCTCGGTGTTCCTCCTTCCGCCGCCGCCGGTGCGCAAGCCCGTGGTGGTCGAGGCTCCGAAGCCCGTGACTCCGCCGCCGGATCCCGGCCCGCCGCCGCCGCCGATGAGCTACACCGGTCCGACGCCGACGAGCGTCATCGGCGACATCGTGAGTTTCGGCGCGCTGCGCGTCCGCGTGGGCGAGACCGTCGAGGGAATCAAGGTTGTCAGCGTCAATGTGCCGTACTCGAT
>Ga0315900_10004504_pt1 | contig 19606 bp, 17 predicted proteins | sample LakEriMetagenome_FD_203521 | JGI IMG/M metagenome (GOLD analysis project Ga0315900, IMG submission 203521) | Freshwater fungal communities from buoy surface, Lake Erie, Ohio, United States - Buoy 12 MA114 | ecosystem: Environmental > Aquatic > Freshwater > Lake > Lake biofilm | place: USA: Lake...
TACCAATATAAAAACGCTTCAGCCTACGAGGCTTTTACGTATATGTTGTATAAACAGGTCGATTTTTGATTGAATATTATAATATCAGCTTTGAAATTTGTTAGGTGTGAGGATAGGATTAGCAAGTCCTTTGTGGTATCGTTAACCTTGCGACTTTATGCTTCAGTTTCCTTCTTGTCCTGAATCACTCAATTTTCCTCGGCTTCATTTTATTTTTGCTGTAAAAATAGTTTTGTACTTAGTGTTGGTCCAACCAATGATGTTGAAGGGTCAATCAGCTGAACAAAATCGATGGTTTAATGGCTCGATTCACGCTACGAATAATGGGATTTCTCTAATTCCTACCTTTATGTTAGGGAAGCCTGCATCGATTTTTTATTTATCGGTTGGTTCCTCCAAATTTCGATTTGAACCTGAGATGCGTTTTTCATTAAAGGGGCAGCCTTGGTCCTTTATATTTTGGTGGCGGTACCAACTTCTTGAGCGAGATAGATTTAAATTAAGTTTGGGAGCACATCCTTCCTTGGCTTTCCGTGCAACGACTGCTGACTTAAATGGGAGGCCTACGGAGGTGCTTTACCCTACTCGTTTTTTTGCTGGCGAATTGGTGCCGACTTGGAAAATTTTGGATCATGTCAGTGTTGGAATGTACTACTTGTACTCTAGAGGGCTGGACAGTTACGCCAATCGAAATACCCATTTCTTGACAGTAAACACCCATTTTTCAAAAATAAAATTGAGTGGTGGTTATTATTTGAATTGGAAGCCTCAGCTTTATTATCTAAAAATTGATCAAAAGGATGGTGTATTTTTTGTTTCTAATTTAACTTTGGCAAAAGAAAAAGCACCATTTTCTATTTATGCTATTGTTAATAAAAGGCTTAGGAGTACAATTGTGAGTAGTAGGGACTTTGTTTGGAACCTCAGCTGTGCTTATTCTTTTCAGAACCATTACCTTAAAAAAGGTAGAAATCGGTGAAATTGAGTCATTTTAGATGGAAGAAAAAGATCAAATAGAAACTCTGGAGTCTTTTTACAAGAGAAAGATGGACGGACCACCTGCAAGTTTTGGGGAGGGTATGGGTCATTTCAATGTATTTCGCTTGGAACCATTTGTCGGCGAACAAGCTCAGCCGGTGCCGTACGAAAGAAGAGAATTTTATAAAATTATGTTGGTGTATGGGGAGGGTAGCGTACATTTTGCGGATAGAATGGTACATGTACGAGAGCGGGCATTGACCTTTTCTGCGCCATCTATTCCCTACTATTGGGAGCATACCCAATTGGTGACAGGCGGAGTGTTCTGTATATTTAATGCACTTTTTTTCAATCAATTTGGTAACATAAACCAATATTCGGTTTTTCAACCAGAAGGGAACCATGTTTTTGAGTTGTCAGAGGAAGAGGCGGTACTAATTGAGCAAATATTTAGTAGGATGATGGATGAGTTAGCATCGGAGTACGCACATAAACAGGATGTAATGCGTAATCTGGTGTTTGAACTGCTGCATTTTGCAACAAAAAAAGATCCCGCTGCGGTCTATGTTCGGCAGCCGATGAATGCTTCTCACCGTATTTCCACCTTGTTTTTGGAATTATTGGAACGGCAATTCCCTGTTGATCCGTCTCCTCCTCGGGTACGCTTACGATCAGCCTCTGATTTTGCGCGACAGCTAAACATTCATGTGAACCATTTAAATCGTGCGGTGAAGACAACCACACAAATGACCACCTCCCAGCTGATTGCAAGTCGGACTCTACAAGAAGCAAAAGTACTCTTAAGGAACAGTAGCTGGACTGTTTCCGAGATTGCCTATGCATTGGGCTATGAGGAAGTAACGCATTTCAACCAATTTTTTAAAAAGCATTTGTTAATGAGTCCTTTGAAGTATCGCAACAGTTCCCTACTGGATTGACCAATTTGGAATTCTCTCGTACAGGAGAAAGGTGAGAAGGCTGATGGAAAGGCCGGTCAAAATGGTTTTCGATTCCCAAAATCATCCTACCTTTGCGGGATCACTAACCATTCCAATTATGATATCTCGTCGGTTTTATCTTGTAATTAGTTTGATTTTAGCGGCTGCAATGGTTCGGCTGTTGCCACATGCGCCTAATTTTGCACCGGTAGGTGCGATGGGGCTTTTTGGAGCGGCGTATTTTCGAAAATCATGGGCCCTTGTTTTACCTTTTGCTGCCCTGTTTTTGAGTGATTTGGTTCTAAATAATACGATTTACAGCGCATATTTCCCAACATTCACCTGGATTTCTTCACCCTGGATGTATCTTTCTTTTGCTGCGGTAGTTCTTGTTGGACTTGGTTGGTTTTCGACGGGGGTGAGCAAGTGGAAGGTTGTTGGAGGAGCTTTTTCTTCTTCAGTGGTCTTCTTTTTGGTATCGAATTTCGGTGTTTTTATGGAAAGTGGGATGTATCCCAAGACGGTTGCTGGCTTAGGGATGTGCTACACAGCGGGCTTGCCTTTCTTTACGAATACGGTGGTGAGCGACCTGCTTTATTCCACGATCTTGTTTGGAGTGTACCAGTTTGCCGCTCGTAAAATGGCTGTTGTGACGGTTCGTTAAGTCATTTTTCCTTCATCTTTTAATAATTGAGACATGTCCAAAAGAAGCCTTTCTCCAAAGAAAGTATCGGAGAGCCGCACCGTCATGACCGAAATGATCATGCCGAATGATACCAACCCGATGGGTAATTTGATGGGTGGGTATTTAATGCGGTGGATGGATATTGCCTGTGCCATTTGTGCGGGTAAGCACTGTGAGTCCCATGTCGTAACTGCTGCAGTGGATCATATTTCCTTTCAAAATCCAATTCGGTTAGGGGACGTAATTACGTTGGAAGCTTGTGTAACGAGGGCGTTCAGCACGTCGGTAGAGATATTCGTGCAAGTGTATGCGAATGATTTGAAGGGACAGCAACCCCGCCGCTGCAACCATGCTTATTTTACTTTTGTGGCGTTGGACGATGAAAAGAAGGAGCCAATTGCCGTGGCACCGGTGCTTCCGCTCTCCAGCGAGGAGCAATCACTTTATGAGAGTGCACAGCGCCGTAGAGAAATGCGCTTGGTTTTAGCGGGCCGCATGAAGGTAAAGGAGGCAACTGAGATTCGGAAATTATTCATGGAGACGGATTAGATTGAATCTGTTGTTGATATCCCCCCAATTTATTTTAATACCCACCTACTATGAAAAAGAAGGAAGAACAAAAACCTCGCCTCAGTAAAGAAGGACTTGCTGCCGCCATCAAAATTTTTGAGTATGTCAAGCCCTACCGAAGCCATTTTATTATTGGCTTAATTTTATTATTTCTCTCGAGCACCGTGTTTATGGTGTTTCCATTTATTGTAGGGGTGATGTTGGATGTGGCGCAGGGTAAGGCGAGCATTGCGCACCTTGATCTTCCCTCCATCGCATTCTTATTGTTGGCGGTACTTGCCTTTCAAGGGGTGGTTTCTTATTTTCGAGTCATCCTATTTGCCCGGGTGAGTGAGGGGGTTTCAGCAGATATTCGGAAAGACTTATATCAAAAGCTCATTAGTTTGCCGGTAGTTTTTTTCGAAAAAAGTCGAGTGGGAGAGTTAGTCAGTCGGTTGACGAACGATGTAGAAAAACTGTACAATACCTTTTACTTTGTATTAGCGGAGTTTATCCGTCAAATCATCTTATTGGTTGGGGGCGTTTTGTTTTTAGCTTGGCAGACACCAAAACTAACTGGAGTGATGTTGGCTATTTTCCCATTGATTGTAGTGGGTGCCATGCTTTTTGGCCGTAAAATCAGGAAGTTGTCTAGGATGCGCCAGGATAAGTTGGGAGATACCAACACGATATTGGATGAAACACTGCAGAGTATTTATGCGGTTAAATCTTTTGCGAACGAACGTTTTGAGGTGAACCGATACCGGGCATCCAATGATGCGGTAAAGGGGGTTTCAATGCAGTTTGCTTCTGGGCGTGCATTGTTTTCCGTATTTATCATCACTGTTCTGTTTGGTGCACTTTTTTTTGTCATTTGGTCGGGCATGCGCATGGTTGAATCGGGTGAAATCACAGCGGGTCAACTGATTTCTTTTGTCACCTTTACAGCCGTGATTGGTGGAGCGATCGCCGGATTAGGTAACTTTTACTCAGAGTTGGTGGGCGCCATGGGTGCCACCGAACGGGTACAGGAAATATTGACTGCCGAGTCGGAGACTGAAGCGCGTCGGCAAACCAACGTGCCAGCGGGTCCATTGAAAGGAACGATTGAGTTAGATGCGGTTGAATTTGCTTATCCGACCCGAAGTGATGTGCCCGTATTGAGAGGGCTCTCTTTGTCGATTCAGCCTGGCCAGAAAGTAGCCTTGGTAGGGCAGTCTGGAGCAGGTAAGTCCACCGTTATGCAGCTGATGTTGCAATTCCACCAGCCTTTATCGGGGGTTATAAAAATTGATGGAAAGGATATTCAGGAGTATGAGTTGGAGTCCTACCGGCGTAATTTTGCCTTAGTCCCTCAGGAAGTCATTTTATTTGGAGGTACTATTCGGGAAAATGTACTTTATGGCAAGCCGGAGGCTACGGAAGCGGAGCTAGTGGAGGCTCTTGAGAAGGCAAATGCCTGGGATTTTGTCCAAGCATTCCCGGATGGTTTAGAAACGGTGGTTGGGGAGCGGGGGATCAAGTTGTCGGGTGGGCAGCGTCAGCGCATTGCCATTGCCCGCGCGATTTTGCGGGATCCCGCTATCTTATTGTTGGATGAGGCCACCTCTAGTCTGGATGCAGAAAGCGAGCGACTGGTTCAAGAGGCTTTGAATCGGTTGATGGAAAACCGGACGAGTATTATCATCGCGCACCGTTTATCCACGATTCGAGAAGTAGATCGGATTTTTGTGTTAGAGGGTGGAAAAATAGTAGAAATGGGTACCCATGCGGAGTTATCTGCCTTGGAAAATGGCACCTATCGAAGTTTAGCCAAACTACAGTTTACGGCTGAACGGAATGTTGAAAGTTAATTAACAGTCTTTTCTGCCTTTTTTCTAAAAAAAATACTTTTTCAAACACAAAAGGTTCCAAGAGCTGTTTAGTAAAAAAAAGAAAAAATGACAGGAATCCTTATTGTCAATTTGGGTACGCCGGATGCGCCTACCCGCGGTGCGGTTTACCGGTATTTAAAACAGTTTTTACTCGATGCTCGGGTGATCGACATTAATGCGGTTGCGCGTAATCTGCTCGTACGAGGTATTATTGCTCCTTTTCGGTCAGGCAAAAGTGCAGCAGCCTACCGCGAGCTTTGGACAGAGCAGGGATCGCCGCTGAAAATTTACGCCGAGCGGCTGGTAGCTGGGGTTCAAGAGCAGTTAGGGCCCGATTATGTTGTAGAGCTAGGGATGCGCTACCAGAACCCTTCTTTGGATTCGGCTATTGCTCGGCTCATGAAAGCCCGGGTGAAGAAAATGGTGGTTTTTACCTTGTTTCCCCAATATGCAAGTGCCACTGTGGGGTCGGTCCATGAGGAAGTAATGCGGATACTCAGCAAGCAGCAAGTGATTCCTGCGGTTGAATTTATCAGTGAGTACGCTACGTACGGACCTATGGTTGAACGATTTGCGAACAATGCGCGGGCGTTTGATTTAGCTCAATACGATCATATTCTTTTCAGTTACCATGGGGTGCCTCAACGGCAGCTCCGGAAGGCGGATGATTGTAACCATTGTCTGAAAAGTGCAGATTGCTGCCATCAGCTAACCGATGCGAATTATTTTTGTTACTCAGCACAGTGCTACGCCACGACAGCGGCTATTGCTGCTCAGTTGGGCTTGAGCAAGGAGCAATATTCTGTTTCGTTTCAAAGCCGCTTGGGAGCCGATCCTTGGACGCAGCCTTATACTGTTAAAGTGTTGGAAGAGTGGGCCAAGAAAAAAGGGGCTAAAAAAATCCTTGTATTTTGCCCTGCCTTCACGGCAGACTGTCTAGAAACGACCATTGAGATTGGGGAAGAGTACCGAGAGGAGTTTTTGGAATGGGGAGGAGAGCAGTTGGATTTGGTGCCCAGTTTGAATGATCACCCGGATTGGATAAAGGCAGTCGCTGAAATGGTACGGCGGTAGAGGTAGGTGAAAAGAGAGTGGCCTGGCAACGTTGTAACTGCCAGGCCACCCTTTTTAAAGGTCAATCGGTCTTTACACTGCCTTGGAGGCAGCCATATCCACCACTCTTCGTTCGATTGGTGGAATGTTTCGGACCACCATTTGAGTGGTATTTCGAATACGCTCTTCGAAGAGCACAATTTTTCCTTTTTTCAGGTTGTCAATGGTATCCTGCGTATAGTGGCGTATGGTGATCAATTCTAAGTGTTCCTCTTTTCGCACTTTGAACTCATCGGATATTTCTTTGATAAATTTATCGATTCGCTCAGGCACGTTTGGTACACAGATGGTAAACGAGATAGCGGTGTTTTGCATGGAGTTGACAAAAATCCGTTGGTTTGCCAGTTTGCTAAATAGCCGTGCCATGTGGTGTTCAGCTACAAACGAGTAGTCGAGGGTGCTGATGTGCAGCAGCGCCTGGTTTTTTTCCACCATTACGATTGGAGGGTAGGTATCTTCCGTGTCGCTGCTGATTTCGGTTCCTTCTCCGGAGGGGTCGAGGAATGATTTAACATACATTGGGATGCTTTTATTTTGGAGCGGTTTGATTGTTTTTGGATGAATTACAGTTGCTCCATAATAGGTCATTTCAATAGCTTCCTTGTAGGAGAGTCGGTCGAGTTTCAGTACGTTTTCGAAGAGGCGCGGATCTGCGTTGAGTACACCGGGTACATCTTTCCAGATGGTCATGCTTTCTGCATCTAGGCAGTGCGAGAAAATCGCTGCGGAATAATCCGAGCCTTCCCTGCCGAGGGTGGTGGTAAAGTTTTCGGAAGTGCTTCCGATGAAGCCCTGAGTAAGGACAAATCCACCGCTTTCCAGCATTGGGGGGACAATTTTTTGGGCATTTGCTTTTGTTTTTTCCCAATTTACCCAGCCCTCCCGGTAGGTGTTATCGGTTTGAACGACATCCCGAGCATCCAGCCATTGGGTGGGGAGTCCTGCTTTGTTTAAGTAGGCGGCAAGGATACGGGTGGAGACCAACTCCCCCATGCAGACCAGCTGATCATACATATAATCGTAGTCTTCGTTGGGGGCTTCGTCTAGCACCCATTCTCCCTCTACGAAGGTATCGTTGACGATGGAGAACACCTCATCGTTGGCCTCGAACAGCTCTCTCAGGATGGTGTAGTGCTGTTCTTTAACAGCATCGTATAATTCTTGGGCATTCCCGGCGAATTTGGCGTGTGCGTTCACTACGGCCTCTAGTGCATTAGTGGTTTTGCCCATGGCAGAAACGACAATGACTAGCTTTTCTTGGCGGTAGGATTGTAGAATATGGGCGACATTCCTGATGGCGTTAGCGTCCTTGATACTTGCGCCTCCAAATTTGAATACTTTCATAGCAGATTCGAATGTGAAGGCGCAAAAGTACGAAGGATTCTTCAAATACGTCTTACAGGTCAGTAAAGTCGTACTCGTAGATATGGTGATCCAACGGCGTATTTGCTGGAAGTTCGAAGAGTGTTTTGATCAGTCCGTCCGCTAGATCGTACACCCAGCCGTGAATATGGGGTGCATTTCTAGCTTTCCAGGCATGTTGAACGATGGAGGTTTTGGCCAGGTTGTGGACTTGTTCGATCACATTCAACTCGATGAGTCGGTTTAACCGGTCTTTTTCATTGGGAATGGAGTCAATTTCTGCCTGGTGGAAGCGGTACACATCTTTAATGTTGCGGAGCCACTTATTGATGATTCCCAGATTGGCATTCCCCATTGCTGCCTTTACTCCTCCACATCCATAGTGGCCACAGACGATAATGTGTTTGACCTTGAGTACTTCCACAGCGTACTGCAACACGCTCAGCAGGTTGAGGTCCGTGTGCACCACCATATTTGCGATATTACGGTGGATAAAAATTTGGCCCGGTTGGGTTTGCGTGATCCGGTCGGGTGGGACTCGGCTGTCGGAGCAACCGATCCATAGGTATTCTGGACTTTGTTGGTCCTTCAGGCGGTTGAAGAAATCCGGGTCTGTTTCGATAATTTCCTTCGCCCAAGCTTTATTTTCTAGTAAGAGGTGCTCGTAATCTTTCATAACTCAGATTTTGGTATATTAATGTGATGTGCAACTGATTTGTTTTCAGGGAGTTTTACTTCCACCTTTATTCCTCTAAAGTGAGCGGTTGCAAGAAAGTCATTAAGGATTTCGGCATTGTCTAAGTCTACAAAACCGATATTACTTAGGTTAATCCATACTTTTGATTGATCAGGAAGCTCGCTTAAGGCTTTTTTGAGTTCGTATTTATGTACGAACGAGAGGTCTTTACGAATTCTTACCAAATAGGTATTATCTTCATTGCTGACCACAGTAATGGCTGATTTGTAGTTCTCGATGAGTACAAAGGCTCCACCGATGAAGATACCTATTAACACGCCAATCAATAAATCCGTGAGTAGAATAGCTGCAATGGTGACAACGAAAGGTATAATGTGGGAGAGCCCCTTGTTTTTTTCTGAAATAAACAAAGAAGGTTTTGCCAATTTATAGCCCGTTGCGATTAACACGGCTGCCAGCGCAGCGAGGGGGATTAGGTTCAAAATGGAGGGAATCAAGGCCGAGAAAGCTATTAGAAGCACCCCGTGAGAAATGGTAGAAGCGCTGGTTTTTGCCCCAGAGGAGACGTTGGCAGAGCTTCGCACAATCACAGATGTAACGGGCATACCCCCTAATAACCCATTGAGCATATTACCAACTCCCTGTGCGATCAGCTCCCGGTTGGGTGGCGAGTTGCGCTTGTAGGGGTCGATGCGATCTACGGCTTCCAGGCTAAGCAAGGATTCGATGCTGGCTACTAAACCAATGGTAACCGCGATGGTCCAAACCTTTGGATTGGAGAGCCCATCCAAACTCATCACTTTAAATTGACCTAAGAAAGAGGAGACGGACTCCGGTACAGGTATATTTACTAAGTGTTCGCTGGTAATCACAAAATCGGGTGCAAATGATTGGAAAGTGGCATTTAGCACAACCCCAAGCAAAACTACCACCAAGGGGCCAGGGATCAATTTTAGAATGCCTTTTCGCTTTGGTGCTATAGCATCCCACCAGAAGAGAAAGCCAAGGGAGAGCAGGCCGATGACTACGGCGCCCATAGTAAAGTGCGAGTCAAACAAGTGCCACAATTCAGAAAAAGTGTTTTCTCCATCGGGTTGCGAGAAGGCAAAATCACCTTCGTAGTCTTTGTCATATCCCACTAGGTGTGGAATCTGTTTGAGAATCAAAATTATCCCAATGGAGGCCAACATTCCCTTAATAACGGAGGACGGGATGAAATCTCCGATAACACCCGCCTTCATTACTCCTAGGACGATTTGGAGCAATCCCGCGATAAATACAGAGAGCAAAAAGGTCTCGTAGGTGGGCAAGGATTGGATAGCAGAAAGTACGATCACCGTGAGGCCAGCCGCCGGGCCACTTACACTTAAGGGTGATTTACTGATCATGCCAATTACGATGCCGCCAATAGCGCCCGCAATGATTCCTGAAAAAAGCGGAGCACCGGAAGCCATGGCCACACCAAGGCAAAGTGGGAGGGCCACCAAAAACACAACGACAGAGGCAGGTAAATCCTGCTTGAAGTTCTTTAATGGACTAAAGTTTTCTACAGACATGAAGGTTTAATACGTTTAACAGCACAAAGGTTTAAGAACAGAAGGGTATGGTGAGAATAATCGGATAAATAGCCAGATGGTTAGGGTCTGTTCCCAACAGGTCATTTGATATCATAAAAACTCAGAAGAAGGTTTCGCGTATTGTTACAACAGCAATGCAATTTCAAACGCCATAGGTTGTGTATTGTTTAGCAAATAAATACTTATTTTATTGAAGTAAAGCTATCATTTTAAAAAAAGTCTGCTATTTTTTTAAACAACTGGTCAAGGCCAGTGTTTACTTAACTTTGCAAGGCCAACAACGTGTTCCAAGCGCCCTCACATCGGAAATGGGCTTCGCTTCTTTTTTTGGGAGTGTTCCTAGCTGCCCTTCTTCACCAGACGCACCATCGTTTGGAAGAGGCACATTGCCATGCAGCCTTGAAAGCTTGCGAACTGGGTATGGATAGTCCTGAGGGGACTCAGCATTTGCATGATGCCCACTACCTTTCAGAAGATTGTTCGCTTTGTGATTTCTTTTTTCAAACTTCTTATCCTCCTGCCTCACCGGAACTTCCGGGCAGAGCGTTGCTTCCTGCATTTTATTTCTCACCATTAAGCCCTGAACAGGTGGTCTCTAATGGGCCACAGCAAGTACCCACCCTTAGAGGGCCACCAACGATTATTGGATAATTTTTTGCAAGGAAAGGCCGATTTATATGGTTGTAGCCCTCGATTCTGGTGAGCCGGGATTCTGCGGGACAATCTAATATTTTGTCGACCCTTCTAGCCCTTTTCTAGGTCGAACGGTGGTTGATTCCACCTCTTTTGATTCATTTTGTCAATTTAAATGATGCCATATAAGGTCTACACGGGTCGTCTTTGGGTGGCCAGTGCAGTATTGAGTATTCTATTCAGTCTGGTGGGTGCTCCTAGCTTTGCGCAAGACTGCAAAGGAACACTCGTTGGGCGGCTGGAGCTTTCCGAAGGTGGGGAGCCGATTGCTTTTGCAAATGTGTTGATCCGGGAGCTGGACGAAAAAGTGCTTTCGGACGAAAAAGGTTTTTTTTCGTTTTCAGGTGTTTGTCTGGGAAAAGTGTACCTCGTTGAAGTGCATTATTTGAGTCAGCAGCAATCCTTTGAAGTGCAGGCGGCAGAGCAACCGGTACTCTTGCAAGTGGGACTGTCCAACTTGCTGAAGGAAGTGTTGGTGGCAGAGAAAGCTGCACCTCATGTCCATACTGAAGCAATTTGTACCGTGGATCAGCTGGATTTTGACAGCCGCCAGTCGGTCAGTCTGGGGGAAGTGGTACGGCAATTACCTGGGGTAAGTGTTTTACAGACAGGTGCTAATATTTCAAAACCAGTGATACAGGGTTTGCACTCCAATCGGATTGTCATTGTCAACAACAACTTGGTACTGGAAGGGCAGCAATGGGGGAGAGAGCACGCTCCGGAGATAGATCCCTTTTCAGCGGATAAAGTAACGGTGGTAAAAGGAGCTATGGGGGTTCGTTATGGAGTTGGAGCGATGGCGGGTGCCATCGTGCTGGAGCCGGCCCCCCTACGAAGCGAACCAGGTTGGGGTGGCTGGGCAACTATCGGAGGTTTTTCCAACGGCAGAAGCATGGTGACAGCCTTGGCGCTGGATTACCGTTCTCCCAAATCACCGTGGGCATTCCGAGTCCGCAGCACGGCTAAAAAAGGGGGGAACTTACGTGCTCCAGACTACTGGCTCTACAATACGGGGCATTCCGAGTTGAATTTTGGGTTTCAAGCGGAGTGGAAACCCTCGGCTGATACCCGCCATGAGCTATCGTTTTCCAGATTTGGGCAACAATTAGGCGTCTTGAGGGCTTCGCATCTCGGGAACCTACAACAAATTGAGTTGGCAGCTCAGTTAGACACCCCGCTCAATAATATTAATCGATTCTCTTGGGGGCTCGACCGCCCATATCAAGGGATTCAGCACTATACTGCCGCGTACAAACTGCAGCACCGTATTAGTGATCATTGGAAATTAATGGCACAGTACGGATACCAATTTAATTACCGGCAAGAATACGACGTGGTTCGGAAAACGGGCGCCGCCGCTGATCGCGCTCAAGTGGCCTTTCGACTGTGGACCAATGCCCTTGACGTCTGGCTGGAACATCGTCCAGGCCGGTATTGGCAAGGCGAAGGCGGCGTGCAGGTAATTCATTTTTTGAACTATGTCAATCGTGGCGCATTTATCCCCAACTACCAGACATTTGGTGCTTCTGTTTGGGCGCAGGAGCGATGGAGGAAGCATGGGGTGCCTTGGGAGTGGGAGCTAGGTGGCCGATATGATGTTCGTCGGAGCCAAGTGTACACCGTCGGGAATACTACCCGCGACCTGAACCAGGAAGTAGTATTTGGAAGTATCTCCGGGGTAGGTGGTGTTCATTACCACCTTCATCCAGCTACTACCCTGACGCTGCATACGGGATATGCTTGGAGGCCGCCTTCTATTTATGAACTGTTTGCGCGTGGCGTACACCATGGAGCCGGTACGTATGAGGAAGGAGATTCAACCTTGGTGCCGGAAAAAGCGTGGAACTCCAATCTTTCCTGGACATTCCGACCGGCCCCTGAAAGCCCTTGGCAATTAACTGCTACCCTCTTTTACAATCAAATTCGGGATTTCATTTACTTAAATCCTTCCCTGACGGGTAAAGTCACCATACGGGGTACGTTCCCTGCCTATTATTACCGGCAATCGGATGCCTTGTTAAGAGGATTGGATTTCCAACTTCAGACACCGCTTTGGGCTGGATGGGGGACGGAGACTCGCGTATCCTTGTTGCGGGCTGACCGAAGGGTTGAAGGAGGCCTTACCCCCCTTCCCTTGATGCCTGCCAACCGGTTTCAGTATGGTTTGACCTGGCAAAATGGAACGCGTTGGCAGCTTCGGGCCCTGGCAAATACGGTATTGGAGCAGCAGCGTGTACCAGCGGAAGGTTTGATCAAGGAAGCGCCGCCTGGGTTTACCACCTTTTCTTTGGATGGTAGTTACCGGCTGGAACGCGCTGGCCGAAGTTGGGAGTTTGGGTGGACGGCACAAAACCTGGGTAACCTTCGGTATCGGGAATACCTTAATTTTTTTCGATTTTATGCGGATGAGCCAGGCTTTAACCTAGGCTTGCGCGTAAAGTGTATTTTTTAAATTTTAACCTTATCTATTATGAAAAACATACAAAATTCAACCTCATTTCTTTTGATCCTTTTTTCTGCTCTTTTTTTGGGAGCCTGTGAAAAACACGACCACACAGCTGCGGAAAATATTACGGCTGTTGAATTACACCTGAAGGGTAATGGAATTGATCAGGTATTTAAATGGGAGGATACGGATGGAGACGGAGTTGCCAATCAAATTGACTCCCTGGTGTTGCCGCAAACGACATCGAATATCACTTGCCAAGTGCGTATTTTCGATCGAAGTGAGACCCCCGAAATCGAGCTGACGGCCGAAATTGTGGCGGAGGGAGTAGACCACCTGCTCACGTACGGGGTGAGTAACACAATCGGTCTGCAAATTTCTGGACTTAACCAAGATAATAACGGGAACCCGCTGGGAACCGAATCGATCTGGACTACCTTGAATGCAGGTGCTGACGGAACGCTAACGGTTACCATGTACCATGAGCCCACTGATAAAAACAGCCCAACCAATCCGGGCGGTGAGGTTGATTTTCAGGTGGTGTTTCCGGTGAGAATACAATAATGTAGCGGGACTACTTTGTTGCTGTCCACAGAGCAATTGAAGTACAGGGGTGTTTAAGGAGCTGCCAAAAAAAACAGCCGCCAGAGGGTCGAATCTGGCGGCTGTTTTTTTAAGTTGGCGTATCTGTCTCGGCCTCAGGATTGGCTTCTTCCTTTTTAGGATATTTGCTTCCAGCGTAAAGATCAAATTTTTGAAAACTACATTCCAAGGAACCGTTGATCAGTTCGATGCGTCGGCTCGCCCGTAAACCGAGTCGTTTGAGGGCCTCTTTGTTGGAGGAAATTACCCATGCGGTCCAACCAGGCCAATTCTTCTTAAGGGTATCTCCGATCCGCTGGTAGAATGCTTCTGCTTCATAGAGCGGAAGGCGTTCATCGTAGGGGGGATTCATAATAAGGGTTCCGGAGCTAGCGGGTGGTTTGAGTACTTCGAATTCTTGTTTTTCGAAATGGACAATTTTCTCGAGTCCGGCGGCCATGGCATTGATTCGGGCAGCATTCACAGCCCTTGGGTTCATATCGGTTCCCCAGATGGGGAAAGGGAGACTGGTTAGACGTTGTTCATCTGCCCTGTTTTTTACCTTTTTCCAGCATTCGGCATCGAAATTCTTCCATTTTGTAAAGCCAAACGGTGTTTCACGGTAGTACTGTGGAGATTGGTGAAGGGCCATAATGGCTGCTTCAATGGGCAGGGTTCCGCTTCCGCACATGGCATCTGCCAAAGCAGAATTTTGGTCCCATCCAGCTAGCAACAGCATGCCAGCAGCCAACACCTCATTCAGTGGGGCTTCAACAGAGTCTCTCCGGTAGCCTCGTTTGTGGAGGGAATCTCCGCTGGAATCGAGCAGGAAGTCGCATTGGGTCCCATGAACTCGTACATGGATTCGAAGGGTAGGAGCGGTGGTGTTGACATTGGGTCGGCGATTGTACCGTTCTCTAAACTGGTCGACTACAGCGTCTTTAGTGACGAGGGCAGCGTATTGAGAGTGACGGATTACTTGACCGGCGATGGTTGCTTCTACAGCCAACGTATCATCCACTTCCATAAGTTGATGCCAGGGGATGGATTGAGCTTGCCGGTACAGGTCGCGCTCATTGAATATTTTTCCTGAATGGAGGTGCACCAGCACGCGAAGGGCGGTACGGGCCTCGTAGTTAGCGCGGTAAATCAGTTCGCGGTTGCCCCGGCATTCGACGGCTCGTTTGACGGGGTGTACATCGGTAGCGCCCAGTGCTTTGAGTTCGTCTGCGAGGACGACTTCCAGTCCTTGGAGGGTTTTTACTACGATTTTGTAAATAGGCTCTTGCATGGAATTAGGTGTTGCGGTACCACATCAGGACGGCTCCGATGGCAGTGATCAGGACGATCAGCAGGGAAGCCAGTTGTATGGTTCGGCGCATGTGATTTACGAAGTCGAGGATGGCGCTGCGTTGTTGAGGATATTTGGGCAGTATTTCTTGTTCCAGCTTTTGGCGGTTGAACAAGTGTTCTGCTTTAAACTCGACCTTGTTTTTCACCAGGACGCCGTACGTTTTGAGCACTTTTGCTCGGAAATAAAGATTTACAAACAACATTGCCACGAACAGGGCAATGAGGATGGAGATCAATAAAATATACATACCTGCAAAGGTCACAAAAAAAAGCGTGGAAAGGTGTAAATACCCGTTTATTTTAGTTCTTTTGCGTTTTCATTTTTCTAATAAATCAATTTTATTCTCTGTATGCAAGCAAACAATACGCAAATTTGGGGGCATCCACGCGGACTTGCCCTGCTCTTTTTCACAGAAATGTGGGAGCGCTTTAGTTATTATGGCATGCGGGCCATTTTTTCGTTGTACATGATCAATGCCCTGCTTTTTTCAAAGGCAAAGGCATCTGAGATATATGGTAGTTATACAGGTTTGGTGTATTTGACACCCCTGATTGGAGGCTATGTAGCGGATCGGTACTGGGGCAATCGCAAGTGCATTACCCGTGGAGGTATTTCGATGGCGATTGGTCAGTTTTTGATGTTTGGCAGTGCTTCCATGTATGAAAACGTTGGTCTGGCGGTCTCGCTCATGTGGGCGGGCTTGTTTTTCTTAATTTTGGGGAATGGTTTTTTCAAGCCGAACATTTCTTCCATGATTGGTCAGATGTATTCGGAGGGCGACAAGCGCCGGGATGCAGCGTACACCATATTTTACATGGGAATTAACCTAGGGGCCTTTTTTGCTCCTTTGGTATGCGGTTTTTTGGGTGATACGGGTAATCCTGCCGATTTCAAATGGGGCTTTTTCGCTGCTGGAATTGGTATGGTGTTAGGCACTGTGTTGTTTCACACTCAAAAAGACAAATTTGTGGTGACCCCTGAGGGTGCTCCCATTGGTGCGAAGCCCAACAGCGACGTACAGGCGGATGGTGCCGCCTCTGGTGGATTGGGTACCTCTCAGCTAATGCTTGGCATTGGCTTGTTGGTGGGAGGATTTCTTCTTTTTTGGAAGGGAATGGGATTTGATGTGATTGGGGCGTCTATTTACTCCGCTACTATATCGATGATGGTGATGATTATTACCGATAAATCCTTGACGAAGGTAGAGCGCGACCGTATTTTGGTGCTTTACGTATCGGCCTTCTTTGTAATTTTCTTTTGGGCAGCCTTTGAGCAAGCGGGTGCTTCTTTGACGTTCTTTGCAGATGAGCAGACCAACCGTACGATTCTGGGAGCCACTATTCCTGCCAGTTACTTCCAATCAGTGAATGCCGTAGCGGTCGTGTTATTAGCTCCTGTGATTGCGGCTGTTTGGGTCTTTTTGTCACGGAAGAGAGCAGAGCCCAACTCCCTTGTGAAGCAGGCATTAGGATTGATTATTCTTGCTTTGGGTTATGCTGTAATTGCGATTGGAGTAGATGGATTGGGTTTAGGAATGAAAGTGAGTATGTTCTGGTTGATCGCTCTGTACGTGATTCACACGGTAGGTGAATTGTGCTTATCGCCCATCGGTTTATCGTTGGTTTCCAAATTATCCCCGATGCGTTTTGTATCCTTGTTGTTTGGGGTATGGTTTTTGGCCAACTCTGTGGCAAACAAAGCGGCTGGTCAATTGAGTGGTTTGTATCCACCTTCTGGGGCGGAGTACAAAATGGCGATGGATAATGGAATTGATGAAGCTACTTACACAGGTTTGCTGGAGGGTACGGTAGTGCCCACTCCTGAGCAAGTAAGCATTGCCAAAGAAAAAAACCTACCCATGCAGTATCCAGTATTTATGGGAAGCCCGATTAAGAACCTCTATCAGTTCTTCATGGTCTTTGTCGGGATGTCCGGTATTGCGGGCTTGATTTTGTTTGGATTATCGTTCCCGCTTCGAAAAATGATGCACGGGGCGGACTAGTCGTTTGCGGATGAGTCAAACGCACCATAGAAAAGGGTGGTTGTCGGCAATAGCTAGTCAATCACCCTTTTTCGTTCATTTTTTAAAAAGCGCATAGGGACCCAATTTTGGGTCCAAGAATTAAAAGACCTATGATGACGGAGCCAATTGAAGCCAGCAAAACGGCGCCTGCTGCCATGTCCTTCGCTTTTCCGGCTAGTGGGTGGTAATCTGGAGAAACCAGATCGGTGAGGTATTCTAAGGCGGAGTTCATGGCCTCGAGGGCCATGACGATTAAAATACAGAGCAGGATGACTGCCCATTCCATTGTTTGAAGGGGGAGCAGTGCCGAAACGATCAGAACGAGCACTGCTACTCCAGCTTGGATTTGGGCATTGCGGTGGTGAAGCAGGAGATCTTTAATTCCTGTCAGGGCATACTTGATATTTTGAATCAAACGGTTCAAATGAATCGGGACGTTGTCAAAAATGGTCAAAGGGTTGGAGTAGGAGGCAAATCGCCCCGCTGCAGGTAAGGCAGAAAAGCATAAGCATGGGATCCTTTTTCAGTAGAAAGAAAAGGCCCAACAGGAGGTATCCCAAGGCAATTTTCTGGGCGTTTTGGATGGAGCAAGGTGGTCCCAACCAGCCCAAGGTGGCTGAAATACAAAGAGCCGCTCCGAAACACAGTGCCAAGATGAAGGCATATCGGAGTGTTTTAATTGTAATAAAAGGTGGCATCGCGGATACAAAAATACGCCATTTCGGGATAGCGGCAAGTGGAGAAGTTGAAAAAGAGGCGACTTGCGATTGAGATTGGCTGTGTAACATCAAGATTCGATGCGGCCTTTGAGCGTTAAAGAAAAAAAACCGAACACTTTGGTGGTAAATCAAAAAAACGCGTAACTTTGCGGCCCTTACAAGGAGAGATGTCCGAGTGGTTTAAGGAGCACGCCTGGAAAGTGTGTATACGTCAAAAGCGTATCCGGGGTTCGAATCCCCGTCTCTCCGCTGAGTACAGTTCGCAACTGTTCTAAAGTGTGTAAGTCCTTGATTTACACACTTTTTTTATTCTTTGAAATTTCGCAAATGTTCGCTTTTGACCGCCAACTGGGTTTCCTTCTGGTGACCCCTTTTCAAAAATCAAAAAGGGGTAACAAGTGCGCGAACACTTGCGAACATAATAGAACTGAGAATCAAAGAAGTAACCTTGTTTTAGCCAAAGAGGTGAAGTAAATTTGCAATCAAAATGGGGGGCTCAATTATTCTAATTGCGCCTTATGCCGTCAAAAACAACATTTAGTCTGGTTTTCTACATCAACCGGTCTAAAGAAAAGAAAAACGGGGAATGCCCCGAGATGCTTCGCATCAACATTAACGGGGATAAAGTATCCCTCAGATTGAAACGCTTCATCGACCCCGATCGCTGGGATGCTGCCCGGTATTAAATGAAGGGAAGAACATAAGAAGCCAGGATTTTCAATGATTACATTGATGCCGTCAAAGTCCGTGCTCACAAAAAGCACAATGAGCTCCTTTCCGTCAAAGAGGAAGTGCTGGCATCTGATCTTCGGGATGCTATCCTAGGAACCAACACGGCCAAAACCAGGTTGCTCATCGAGAGCTGGGAAGAACATGTGGAGAGCTTGAAAAAGCTCATCGGTAAAGAAACTACCTATGCCACCTACCAGAAGTACAACACCGCAAAAAACCACATGCGGAATTTCCTTTTGAAGTATTACAAGACGGACGATGTTTCGCTGAAGGCGATTGACCACTACATGATCACACAGTATTCCATGTACCTGAAAACAGAAATGGGATGCAACTACAACACCGCAACCAAGTTTTTACAGAACTTAAAACGGATTACCTGCCTGGCTATCCGTCATGGCTGGTTGCTAAAGGATCCCTTTGCCGGCATCAGCCTTAGCATGAAAGAGGTTGATCGACCTTACCTCACCGAAGCTGAGTTGAAAAGGCTCATGGAATTCAACTCCCCTTTTGACCGCCTCAACCGGGTGCGTGATTTCTTTGTATTCTCTTGTTTTACAGGGCTTGCTTACATCGATGTAAAAAAGCTCAAGCGAAGCGAGATTGAACACAATGAAGGTGGCTATTGGATTCGCACACGCAGGCAAAAGACCGGAGGCCGAGCTAATATCCCTTTGCTGAATATCCCCATGGAGATCATTCGCAAGTATTGTATCCTAGAAGCCTTGGAACCGGAGGACACAGTAATACCCATGCTCAGCAATCAGAAAATCAATGCCTACCTGAAAGAGCTGGCTGACCTATGCGGAATTGGGAAGTCATTGTCCTTCCATGTGGCTCGACACACCTTCGCCACCACAGTAACGATGATGAATGGCGTCCCCATTGAGACAGTGAGCAAAATGCTTGGCCACAAAAACATTAACAGCACACAGCACTACGCCCGAATTGTTGATCAAAAGGTCGGTGAGGACATGGAGCTTCTCTCTCGAAAATTAGGAACACGATTAACACTAGCTAACTAAAACGAAGCCCTGGGAACACCGGGGCTTTTTTGTGAACACTTACGAACGAAAACGGAATGGAAAAAGAATTTATCATACGATCTTATGGGTATTGCGAACTTGCTTTACTCTACTTCCCAAATAGTAATAAAAAAAGCGCTAGTACCCAATTAGGTCGTTGTGTAAGCTCCCCCAAAAATAGCACGTTTTTAAAGTAGAAAAAAGAATAACTTTACAACGTAAAAAAGATGAAGAAATCAAGATTTAGCCCGACACAAAT
>Ga0315900_10004505_pt1 | contig 19602 bp, 16 predicted proteins | sample LakEriMetagenome_FD_203521 | JGI IMG/M metagenome (GOLD analysis project Ga0315900, IMG submission 203521) | Freshwater fungal communities from buoy surface, Lake Erie, Ohio, United States - Buoy 12 MA114 | ecosystem: Environmental > Aquatic > Freshwater > Lake > Lake biofilm | place: USA: Lake...
GAATTATACTTTTATGGGCAGACCGAATGATGTTGGATGCAAGTACCCATGCATCAAAAACCTGTCCATCAAAAAAGACACCTTCATCGGGTATCAGTTCTTTGTTCTCCATTGCCGAGAACAGGCTTTCGAATTGCTGATCGTGCAGAAGCAGCTTTTTTTCTATTCCATCCATGCGCTGAGTAAGGCCGCTTTGCATGGAAACCCATTTCCTCATTTCCACAAATGCCGTCATTATTCGTATGCTTACCTCCACTGCACGCTTGCTGCGCAAAACCGCCGAAAGCATGGCTACGCCCTGTTCGGTAAAAACCCACGGGCGGTACTTGATATTCCTTCCGCGGTTTTCCTTCAAGGTCACAATTTGTGACCTTGAACCAACTGCCTGATTTTTGGAATAAGACAGCCAGTCAACAGATTCCCTTTCTGTGAGCTGAAAGCGGAAATGTTCCGGAAACCGTTCGATGTTTCGTTTTACCGCTTGATTGAGGACTTTGGTTTCAACTTCGTAAAGCCGGGCCAAATCACGGTCCGTTATGACCTGCATTCCCCGAACGGAATAAATCAGGCATCCGATTCCGACAAAGGACTCATTTTGTAAGTACATACCAATAGTTTAGTGCGCTAAAAGCAGAAAAATCGGCTTTACCCGACAAAAATGAGATCAGAGATTTATTACTCCGAGACTTTTCAGTAAGGGAGGATCGCACTTGTCTCGCCGTGGCGGCATTCACCCTCGCATCAAAACCAGTTGGGAAGCAAAACCAGCTTAGCAAAAATATGGTTTTGAACCGGCTCTATAGGAACACAAAAGCATGCAGTGAGAATACCATCCATCTTTTATCCCTGATAATCCAAATGTAGCACTTTTGAAAAAAACTAAAAATGTGCTACAAATCGTGTAGCACTTTTGAGAAAAAATAAAAATGTGCTACAAACTGTGTAGCACATTTTAAAAAAATTTAAAAAGTGCTACAGAATGTCAGCTACTTCCCGGTTTGCAAACAGGACAACTTATCACCAGACTGTGGGCTGCCTTGGCACATTTTCGATCGGGAAAGGCAACACATCCTGGGCCTTTTTGCAAGGGCGTATTCGATACGCTCCTTATGCCTTTTTACTTCTTCCTTCTGACTTATTCCATCAGCCTCACCACCACCTCTTTCAGGCCATCGGCAAGGGAGTAGATATCATCCTGACTGGTTTAGTAAGGGCAGAAAATTTTCTGCCCTTACTTCTGCCTTTTTACTTCTTACCTCTGACTTAATCGAGCAACCTCCCCACCACCTCCTTAAGGCCATCGGCATGGGAGAAGATGTCGTCGAGGCTGGTGATTTCGAACTTTTGTTCCTGCTTTGCCTCATTGAGCAGCACGAAGAATTTCTTGCTACGATTGAGGTAGAGCCGGCAGATGGTTTTGCGGTTGTTGTCGTCGAGGAGGATGGCGAAATAAGTCTGGCTGTCGCGGTAGTGAATGCGGTTTACTGCCACTGTTTCACGCAGGATGCTCTTAACGATTATAAAGCCTTCCAGCTCTTCCTGGGTAGTCTCAATTTTGGAATCTTCGGCAGCACTGGAAACAGCTGCCTCTTCAACCACCGCTGCTGTTACCGCATCCTGCTTATCCAGCGCATTTTTAAGGCGGTCGGTGATGAGGTCGGATACATAAAACTGAAGGCTGCGTTTGGTAAGCACCTCAAACTGCTCCAGGACTTTGGCGGTAAGCACGCCATTGGTGTACACCTTTTTCGCGAAGTACTTTACAAACTCGGTAGAAGGATTTACAAACTCCTGATGAATGGCCTGGCGCAGCTCGCCCATAAGTTTCAATTCGCTGGCCGTGTTTACAATGCTGTTTACATCAAACACCGATTTGTGAAATTTCTTGAGTTCTTCAATCTGCGCATCCTTGATTTCCGGCAGGTTGAATTCCAGAAAAGGCTTTTCATCCATTTTATTAGGCGCAACCAGATCCGAGTAAAAGCGGTACTGAATGCCATTGGTAAGTATACCGAAACGAGCCTTCGAAACATTGAAATAGCGTACCAGCTGGCTGTCGTGGTTATCCAGTTTTTGCTGCCAGTGCTTGCACTCCACCAGGATGGTGGGCTCGCCTTCTTTCATGATGGCATAATCAATCTTCTCGCCCTTCTTGATGCCCACATCGGAAATAAACTCCGGCACCACCTCCAGTGGATTAAACACATCATAACCCAGTATCTGCAGAAAGGGCATGATAAAGGCATTCTTGGTAGCCTCTTCGGTAAGAAGCTGCTCCTTTAATTTGGCTGTGCGCTCGCCCAGCTGGCGGATCTGGTCTTTGAAGTCCATTGTAATCAAATAAAATATGGGAAATTATACTGGGAAGTTTTGAGGCAATACCAAATCTTCCATTGCAAGCTCTCTTTCGAGTTGAGTGTTGGACATGCTACTTTTTAACACAAGTGGAAGTAATTCAAGTAGAAGCAGAAGTAAAAAGAAAAAAGAATATGGAACCCAAATGATTCCATTTGCCATGAGCATATTAAAAGTAGCCCGATATTTTTGTAGTAAAGATTTATTGTAATCCCTCAAAATATCATCGGTTTCGGAGATAGATTCCTGCCGTTTGAAGGCTACAATAGTATCCAGTTTTGCTGCCTCAAATCTATTTTGATTTAGGCTATTAATTAATTCTGATGAATTTTCTTTACTCTTAGAATTAGGTAGTTTTGGCATCATTGGCCGAGAGCCCAACTGAGAAAGTAATCTATCTCTCAGTATAGGATTATCCTTATTTTCCCGAATTATTTCAGACTTGGTTTTATCGTATAAATTTACAGCATCCTGATAAGTAATTTTTACTTTTTCTGATTCAATATTATTGTCGCTGATTTTTCCGTTATTATCATTCAATTTTGCTTCACTTTGAGAAACCAAATACCGGAGAGATGCAAGCCGTGCAGAGTCGTCGTAATATCCATTGATTTCATAGCGAGATTTTAACAAGGCTGATTTCTCTTCACTTTTTATTTTATCAATCTCTGCCTGAATATCATTTTCAAAAATGATTTGATCTAAAGTTAAAGTGCCTAAAACAGCAACAACAAATGCCAGGGACGCTCTTATAAATGATGCAAATCCAGTAAGTTTACCCGGATTGCTCACAATGGATTTTTCAATCACAAAAACCAAAATAGAAAAAACAACTGCCACTCCGGTACTAATCAACAAATTATCGGAAACTGCTTTGGCCGTCAAAAAAGCTGAAATCATCCACATGGTTGTAGGAATAAGTGTACAGAGCCCGAGAATCACAACCTTTCGTTGACTATGATTGCTAGCTTTGGCAACGCGTTCGGGTTCAATCCCGCAAATGGAAGAGCATAGTCTCTGAATCATCTTAACTATTGATTTGATTGTTCAGACGATTAGAAAAACCTTGCTTGAAGCCATCTTCATACTGCAGAATCTGATGATACAGGCCCGATTTTTTCGCATTCAGTCCATCCAGAATTTCCTGATTTTCTTTTTTGATGCGTTCGATTTCCAGTATCTGCATTTTGGCAACATGATTTTCCTTATCCATTTCAATTACCATTTTAAATTGTTGGATACTCGAATCACTGATAGAAATAATCAGACTCAGTAATTGTCTGGCTTTTCCGAATAGCGCCTCAAGGCCATTATCGAGAGGAGTAAAACTGATGGAGCGACCTCCATGGTCATAGCCTTCATCAAAAAATTTTCTGTTCTGAAAATCTTCAAATTCTTTAATTCTGATTTCTATTTGATTCATTTTCTTACCTTGATTTTGATTTGATTGCCTTGCTGAATTTATTGGATTTACTGCTGAATAGTTTTCGTAATCACGTTTAGGAAGTAATAATTCAATGCCTGGTTCTTCCTCAGTATAAAACAATTCCCTGGGCGGAATTCTGTTTTGGATTTCGGATACAATCGGCTCAAATTGTCCAGGATCTGTCTGCTGAGCTGTATTTGATTCCGGTGTTTCCTTTTTCCTGAAAAATTTAAATATGTCCATTTAAAATATTGAGGATATCTACCTTTTTACTGAAGCTTCCGTTTCCATAGGCATCATGTCCTTGACGGTGGCATGTATCACATAGTGTAATAAGAAATTCATCACGGTATTCCCATAAATTCACCCATGTTCCCCCAAGCGTATGGTATTGACGGTGATGCACTACCAGTTTTTCATCCCTGGTTTTGCAATGGACACATTGGTTATTATCGCGTCTTCGGATTTCAGCAGTTTTGGCTTCCCATTTTGGATGTGCATACTGCTGCTTTTTCCAGGTTTGGACTTCGCCCAGACTGCTTGGTCTGAGGATTTTGCTGGTTGATTCTTCCATCTCAATTTATTTTAAATGGTATTCAACTTCTTTTTAGTATTAATCCTTCAGACAGCGAATTGAGGAACCTGTCGTTTTGTAATAGCCATACCTAGAACAATATTTTGCATTAAAATCAACATGACGCAGAAAAGCTGTGTCTGGGAATCCTTCAGTTGAAGACCACCAGAATCCGCTAGTCCTGACTACTGCGAAGCTTCCATCATTGTTCTTACGGCCTCCGGGTAATCCTGAAAAGTAGCTTTGATTCGTAGCGCCCTCATTAGGAGAAAGCCATAAAGTTGAAGTTTCCTTCAATTTTCCTCCAATATTACTGGACAAGCCGCGGGCCCCATTTTGGTCTGCTTCCGAGCTAGACAATCCAAGAAATATTTCTAATAATTTCCATTCCGAATCACTCGGCACATGCCATCCTGCAGGACACAATCCCCTCGGGTCCGCCACCGCATAACAGTTATAGAGTTTCCCGTAAATGCTGTCGTTTACTGGATTGTTATCATAGATCGCATAGGCACCGCTGGTAGTATTCTGCCATGCGGTATTGCTTAGATTCGTGGGTACCGCATCCCCATTGCGGTATTTTCTTACCTTCAAATTCTCCTTCATCCAAACCTGCGAACCGATGGTAACGGTTTGGTAGGTATTGCCATCTACATCGGTAACAGAATTATTATTATCAAGGACTTCAAAAGTCCTGATTGGTCTTACTTGGTTATTACTTGCTTTTAAATCATAATGGTACTTTCCACCATTTAATGCCCCCGTATAATAAAACCAAGCGCTGGTGGCATCAGCTTCAGAAGACGACCACAAATAATCGAAATCTGTTGTACCATTTCTGAAATGCCTTATTTGTGTGGCACCACTAATTCCGCTAAGAGCTTTGTTTACTTCAAATCTATTATCAGCCAGTTTATTTAGTTCATCCGTTGATGGCAAATACCAGTCATCAAACCCTCCGGCAGAATAATCCAAGCATAGCTTCGCCGCTGAATTTGCGTGACCTGCCTGCAAAACAATTGCATTGCTGTTTGCTAATCCATCCCAGCTGCTGTTTGCACCTGCAAGTTGATTAGTAATGTTACTCCAGGGTGTACCGGAGCTTTGGTTGGTTAAAGCCACCACCAGCCCACGCTCCGTTCCGCTGGCATCCCGGTACACATGAAATACTACCCCGCCACCAAACTGCTCGCCCACATAATGGACAAATCCACCACTGCCTGCTGGTCCGGCCGGTCCCTGCGGTCCTGGGGTGGAACTTCCCGAGGTTTGTGCATACATCGCATACGGCACACTCATCATCTGCGTGGTTCCCAGGTTGGTGTAGGTGTTGCCTCCGGCAGGGTCCAGCTCTACCTGCAGAAACTTGGCATTTTTGCCCCAGTTGATGCCGGCAAAACTGCCGCTCACTACGGTGCCGGCACCCACATTTACCGAAAACAAACCCAGTGCCGAGGTAGTGGGCGTGTGGGTTTCCTGGTAGCGAACCGGTCCTGTAGCAATGCTGTCGCGGATGGAGAAGCGCACCTTTACTGCCGTGCTGGCTATGGCAGTGCCGCTGGCATTGCGGGCAATGGCCTGGTAGGGAATGGCCTGCGGAGCCTGAGCAAAAAGTAAAAAGTCAGAAGTAAAAAGGCAAAAGAATATTAAGACACATCTCTTTGAAATAGTTCCCATAGTTCTAGCGATATTTTTCTATATAAATCACAAATTTAGGCCCGACCGCAATTTGCTCACCTCCATTGGCCCAAAGGGGCATTTGAATAGAGGAATAATTACTACTATCGTACTTCTGAAAAGTCCTGACAATGAACTCTGGACACTGGCTACAGGTAGGTGCTTCTTGCTTAAAAATTTGATTTACTGTCTCAGAATATTGATTTGATCCAATCCTTAAGCTGAACAGATCGGATCTACTCATTTGGCATTGTGGCGGGCTTGTAGCACTGTTGCACGATACATAATATACTTTATAACTACTTAAAGTACTTGTCGTTGGCTCAGTAATTGAAACAATTTTCCAAGCTTCATTATTAGGAACAGTGTAGGTTCCTTCAGATAATTTCGTTACCCCTGTCAGCGAAAGTACTGAATCTGCTGATGGCGCATAATTTGAATTGTTTTGGGAGGTACTTCCGGCAACTTCAGAATAAAATGCATACGGCACACTCATCATCTGCGTGGTTCCCAGGTTGGTGTAGGTGTTGCCTCCGGCGGGGTCCAGCTCTACCTGCAGAAACTTGGCATTTTTGCCCCAGTTGATGCCGGAAAAACTGCCACTCACTATGGTGCCGGCACCCACATTTACCGAAAATAAACCGAGTGCCGAGGTAGTAGGCGTATGGGTTTCCTGGTAGCGTACCGGTCCTGTAGCAATGCTGTCGCGGATGGAGAAGCGCACCTTTACTGCCGTGCTGGCAATGGCATTGCCACTGGCATTGCGGGCAATGGCCTGGTAGGGAATGGCCTGCGGTGCCTGAGCAAAAAGTAAAAAGTCAGAAGTAAGAAGGCAAAAGGTGAAGAGGATGGTTTGCCGGAGGATGTTATTCATGATTTATTGACATGCGCATTCTGCCACCCCATCCCCTGGTGGCATCATAAAAAAAAACAGCGTGGGACAGTTGCCGTACTTGTTTCTGAGGGAGTCCAAGCCCTTGGCCACAAAGTAAAGCAACGCCCACGCCGTAGCGCGAGCGTTTTGCTTATACTTCCCTGTGGCCTAATTATTTGGACTTTTCAGAAACAGGATCTTAAGCAAACGCTGTAAATTCTATCTTCGTATTTTTCTTACGGTATCGTCAGTTTTGTTTTCTCAAAGGTAGTACAGATAAAATCAGCTGTGCAAATTTTTTGTTGGGCTGGCCATTTTCTGATGTGCGAAAATCAGGTCCGACCTCCTACCCCTCAGTCACTTCGTGACAGCTCCCCTCTAAGGGGAGCAGCTTTTTGGAAATAGAATTATTTTCACATTTAAAATAGAATGAAAATTAAAATTTACTACCCTTAGCGTATGTCAAAGCAGAAAGCCATCTCAAAAAGCTCCCCTCCTGGAGCAGGAGGGGAAGTCCGCCGCGGCGGACGGGGAGGTAGAATTTACCAGCATAATCTGCCACATTTAAAAACTTTCAGGAAAGAACTTCGCAACAACCTGACACCTGCTGAGGCTAAACTATGGACCCTATTAAAAGGGAAGCAGCTGGATGGCCGTCGATTCCGAAGGCAGTTCAGCGTAGCCAATTACATCCTGGATTTTTATTGCCCCGATGAAAACCTGGCCATTGAACTGGATGGGAATGGACATATTTTTGCTTCTCAGGCAGAATACGATGAAGAGCGGGACTTATTCCTGCTGCATTATGGAATCAAAGTCCTTCGCTTTGAAAACAAGTGTGTATGGGATGATCCTGAGAACCTGATTGATGAAGTTAAGCGAAATTTTGGCTGGTGAAATCAAAAGGAGTCAGAACCTTAATCCGGAGCAATTCCAACCCCTCAGTCACTTCGTGACAGCTCCCCTAAAAAGGGGAGCAGCTTATTCGACTAACTTTTGCCTTCTTACTTCAGCCTTTTGCCTTTAATATCCGACCCCTCAGTCCGCCGCGGCGGACAGCTCCCCTCAAAGGGGATCAGCTTAATTTATATTGGTGCGGAAGGAAGGCTTCGCTTGAAGCGAAGCCTTCCTTTTCATAAAGGCATTCCCCGGTGAAAAACAAATTCCGGAGAGATATCGTAATCCCAGCGTTCTCCTCCTTTTCCAAAAATTACTTTTCTCCAGCATATTTCTCCCAACTCTCCGATTTCAGCCTTCATAAAATTTGGTCCGTTCAGCAAAGCCGAAATGCCGGATAGGTGTAAATAGTTATGAATCAAGGACTCAACCTCTGCTTTTCTTCTGATCCCATTATTCAGGGAACCGGAATTGTAAAATAGCAGGTAAAACGGTCAACGTTTTTCAGGCATTGACAACTTTTGCCTTCTCACTTCTGACTTTTGCCTTAAAACACACCCTAAGCCCGAAAACAACATAGCGAAAATTAGGGCAGCAGTATTCAACTTTCTGCCCTTTACCTTTGGCGCATGAACGGACGCAGAAAACTCTTCCTTGAACACGACGGCGCCATCGACGACCTCCTCGCACAACTGCTGGTGCTCACCATGCCGGAGTATGAGCTTCTCGGAATCAATGTAACACCCGCCGACTGCTACATCCGGCCGGCCCTGGAAAGTACCTGCAAAATCCTGCATGCTTTCGGGAAATCATCGGTACCGGTCGGGCGCAGCGATGCTACCGCCATCCATGAATTTCCGGCGGCCTGGCGCGCAAAAACTTCCATCATCAACGCGCTTCCCGCCTTTCTGCGCCTGCCGGAAACCCCGGCGCCTGAGGCTTTTCCGGAAGCCGGGCATCTGCTGAAATCAATCTTGGAAGAAAGCAGCAAAGCAATTACCATCCTCATGACCGGTCCCTGTACCAACCTGGTTCGGGTACTGGAAATAAATCCGGAACTGAAAGTAAAAATTGAAAGTGTGGTATGGATGGGAGGCGCCTTCCGAACCGGCGGAAATGTGCAGACCTTCGAACACGATGGCAGTGCCGAATGGAATGTTTTCTGGGATCCTCTCAGCGCAGAAAAACTGCTGCAGATGGAACTGCCTCTCACCTGCATTCCCCTGGATGTAACAGATAAGGTGCCCGTAAAAATGGATTTTCTGAAAGCACTGGCCGAAAACAGCCGAAGCTTTACAGGAGAAATGGCCGGTCAGTTCTGGGCCCTCACCATCGACACCATTCCCGGCTACCATTACACCTATTTTATGTGGGACATCCTCGCTGCAGCCTACCTGGCCATTCCGGAAATCTTCCGCGTAGAGGAAGTTCTGGCCAGGGTTTCAGTGAAGGCGCCAGATGCAGGAAAAACATTTGAACATCCGGAGGGCCGTAAGCTCAAAGTTGCCTTCGATGTGGATGAACAGGCTTTTTACCACTATCTGCTTCAGCAGCTTAAGTAAAAACAAGTCAGTCTTTCTTTCCCTCGTACCATTGGTAATATTCATCGGCCATCCGGTCCGAGTCAAAGGCAGGCACAATTTCCTTCATGGCATTTTTCATCATGTCAAACCAGTGTTCCGGCTTCTGGTAATAAGCAGGGAGCACTTCGTTCTCCAGCATGTCAAACAGATTCCGGCAATCATGCTCGTCCTGGTGTTCGATGGGTTGATGATGATCCGTGACCGGCAGTAAAAAGATATTGTGCCCGTGCCGGGCAAACTCCCCTACCCAGCCGTCTTCGATGCTGAGGTTGATGGTGCCGTTCATGGAGGCGCTCATCCCGGAAGTGCCGGATGCTTCATGGGGTCTTCGGGGCGTATTGAGCCAGGCATCAGCTCCGGTTTTAAGCAGCCGCGAAAGCTCCATTTCGTAGGGGCTTAGGACCGCAGCATTCGGAAGGCTTTTCGTAAGCTCCACCAGATGGTTGAAAACCGAAATTTCGGCCTGATCGGCCGGATACGGTTTTCCGGCCCAGATGATCTGCAACTTCTCCTTTTTACGGGAAATCAGTTGCTGAAAACGGGCAATGTCGTGCATAAGCAGGGTTGGTCTTTTGTATTCGGCAAAGCGCCTTGCCCAGACAAGAATGAGGGAGTTTTCGTCAAACAGCTTTCCGGTCTGGTTGGCAACCTGTTCAATCAGCCGGCGCTTCAGATGGCGCTTGCGGTCGCGCAGCAAAACATCATGCCCGGAATCCAGGGCATGGCGCAAATCCTTATCAGCCCAGAAACGCAGGTTCTGTGCATTGGTGATGTGGATGATCGGGCAGATATCAGGGCGGTCTTTCCACATGGTACGCGTAACTTCTCCGTGCAGCTTTGAAACAGCATTGGCTGAACGGGAAAGCCTTAGCGCTACCAGGGTGTGATTGAAATTACTTCCAAATTCCTTCGAAACCTGCCGGGCTTCGTCAAAGGACAGATTCCCGAAATAACTCATCTTTTCAAGCAACGAAATAGGGTGCTCCTCATTGCCCGATTTTTCGGATGTATGCGTGGTAAAAACCACCCTCTTACGCACCTCTTCTATGCTGCGGAATTTTTCATAGAGATGAAATACAAGCGGCAGGGCGTGAGCCTCATTCATGTGGAAGAGCTCTGTCTCCGGCGCCACCTTTTCCAGCACCTTGATGCCGCCGGCGCCGAGGACAATGGACTGTGCAATCCTTGCCGAGGAGTCTGCATCGTAGAGTTTGTGGGTGATGGTCCGGGCCAGGTAGTCATTTTCGGGAATGTCGGTGCTCAGAAAGTAAATCGGGCATGTGCCAAAAACTCCCGGTGGCAGATAAAAAGCCCGCACATACACCTGATGCTTGTCTACATAAACGGGCACCATTATGCTGGTTTCCTGCAGAAAGGAATATTGCTTTTGCTGAAACAGAACATCCATTCCGTTGTCAGCCCTGCGGACCTGATCGTAGTAACCATATTTCCAGAGAATGCCGATTCCCACAAGGTTCTGCCGGAGATCATACGCCGAACGCATGTGCGAACCGGCCAGGTAACCGAGTCCTCCCGCATAGGTTTTGAGACACTGGGCGATGGCAAATTCCATGGAGAAATAAGCCACCGGCTTTTTATATCGGGCAGAAATCCGGTAGGTAGGCATTGGTTGTTTAAGGCATGCTGTATGCCAGCCAATTTGATTCGCGCTTCCGGTGACATACCTGATGTTCCTCAGGCAAGGGCCTGAGATGGCGCAGGTATTCCTTAATGCTTAAATTAAATTTATTCAATCGTCTCTATGTCATTGATTTACGCAGAAACAAAAATAATACCTTTTGGTATTATACCTTTTGGTATTATACCTTTTGGTATTATTTTTACGAAAAATTCAGCAACCCAAGGCATGTCCAAAGACAGAAAAGGCCCTTTTATGTTTGGCAAAACGGTGTCAGAATCATCCTTTACAAACAGGGAAAAGGAATATAAAAAACTAAAGACCAATCTTTTGTCAGGCATCAACACCATTCTGATTTCACCCAGACGCTGGGGAAAATCTTCTCTTGTGGAAAAGCTGATGAATGACTTTCGCCAAAATGAAACGGCTATCCGGGTCGTGCAACTCGATTTTTTTGGTATCCATTCAGAAGGTGAATTTCTGACTGCTTTTGCCGGAGCCGTGATTAAGGCATCTTCAGATAAATGGGAAGAATGGATGAGCAATGCTACCGGTTTTTTCAAGCAACTCATCCCACGGCTAAGCGTGGGTATAGACCCCCAAAACGATTTTTCAATGAGCTTCGACTGGAATGAGCTGATAAAAAACAAGGATGAGATTCTGAACCTTCCCGAAACCATTTCAGCAAAAAAGGGAATCCGGATGGTCATTTGTCTGGATGAGTTTCAGAACATTTCTGCCTATCCGGGATACAAGGCACTTGAAAAACACATGAGAACCTGCTGGCAGCGGCATAAGCTGGTTTCATATTGTCTTCTTGGAAGCAAGCGACACATGATGAGTGACATTTTCAACAATCCGGGCAAGCCGTTTTACCGGTTTGGCGACATCATGTTTCTGGGAAAGATTGAGGAAAAAAGCTGGCTTCCCTTTATCATTTCCGGATTTGAATCCACCGGAAAAAGCATCAAACCCGAGGCTGCCCGCCGGATTACCGAACTCATGGCCTGCCATTCCTGGTATGTGCAGCAGCTTTCACATTACACCTGGAACAGGACAGGCAAAAAGGCCGGAATGGAAGAAGTAGAAGCTGCGCTGGAAGAGGTTTTAGAAACCAATATGCCCCTTTACCTTATGGAAACAGAGTGGCTTTCTGCTACCCAGCTGCAGTTTCTGATTGCCATTGCGCACGGCGAAACCAGGCTTACCAGTCAAAGCGTTATGAAAAAGTATCAACTTGGAACACCACGCAACATCCTGAAAAATAAAAAGCTCCTGCTCGATCACGACATCATTGACCTGCTGGAGGGAAAATACATTTTTCTCGACCCTGCCTTTGAAATCTGGTTCAGGCGGATTTTTGTACGCCGGAGCTGAAGACCTCCTGCCGGCATTTCAGGGGCCGTCTTTTTCACTGAAAAAAATAGATTCTGATGGCCGAAATCGAAAAACTGCGATTTGCCGGCAATTGCAAAAAGGATTTCATTTTACTACCGGACAGCTAAAAAAAATCTGATGCAGGCCTCCTGCTGATCTGACTGCCTTTGAGCTCCAGCGCAGATGGAATATTATTCTCAAACAACTGCCCGGTACCCAACCCCTGCGGGAGCAGCGGCCGGTAATGTGCCGCCAGCTGAGCGATGGCGTTAAGCCCGATGTTGCTTTCCAGCATGGAGGTAATCCACCAGCCGCAACCCATATCTTCCGCCATATTAATCCACTGATGACACTGACCCAGACCGCCAAGCAATCCGGGCTTCAGCACAATGAAGGGTGGATTGACGGCTTCCAGCAGATTGAATTTCTGATGGTCATAGGGCCGGCCAATGAGTTCCTCGTCCAGGGCAACCGGAATGGGCGATTCTGCACAAATCCTGGCCATGGCTTCGGTCTGTCCAGGTGCAATGGGTTGCTCAATGGATTCGATGTTGATTGAACGCAGCTGCTCCAGTTTTTTCATGGCTTCTTCCGGATTCCAGGCTCCGTTGGCATCCAGACGGATGTTCATTTCCGGCATCTCTTCCCGGATTTGCTGCAGCATTTCAAGTTCTTCCTGCCAGTCCAGCGCCCCGACCTTGAACTTGATGGTATCAAAACCTGCATCACGCTTTTCCCGGGCCTGCCTTTCCATTTCCTTACGATGGTTCATCCAGACCAGGCCGTTGATGGGAACTGACGTAATCCCGGTATAAAAATCTGCATCGCAGATCAGCTCTTTTCCGCCGTTTACCCAGTCCAGCCAGGCGGTTTCGAGCGCAAAAAGTGCCGAAGGCAGCCAGGGTCCATGCCAGCTTTCCAGCCAGCGGGCGCTGAGGCGCTGCCAGCTCCGGGGCTTCATTTCCATTTGCGGCAGGATAAAGTCAGCCATCATGCGTAGGTCCGATTCAAATGTTTCCAGATTTTCCGGACTCAGACCCGGCAAGATGCCTGCTTCTCCCCTGCCCTCCCTTCCGGGGAAATCACTGTGGCGCAGGATCAAAAACCAGACCTTTTTCTCCTTCAACACACCGCGGCTGGTTCCGGCATCGAAGCGGAACTTCAGAATGTATGGCTGGATTTCGAGTGAAAACATGCCTTAATTCACTTCCTGCATCAGCTTGCGGATCAGGGGCGAAATGGCGATGAGCACGACTCCGGCTATCACCGCATACCAGGCAAAATCGTAATAGCCCTGGGTGTAAATCTCCAGTTTCTGCACCGCCGTGGCCGAGGGGTCCGGTGAAATGCTGGCGCCAAACAAGCCTGCCACATACTGGCCATAGGCCGAAGCCAGAAACCACATGCCCATCATAAAACCCTGAAGCCGGTCGGGCGCCAGCTTCGTCATGATGGAAAGGCCAATAGGCGAAAGACATAGTTCCCCGATGGTAACCACAAAGTAGGCCAGGGTGAATACATCCAGCGAGGAAACGCCGTTTTCATCTGCAAAAAAGCGACAGGAGAAAAAGAGAAGATAGGCAGCACCAAGGAAAAGGAAACCAAGACCGAATTTTACCACGGTATTGGGCTCCATACTTCGCTTCGCCAGCCATACCCAGACCGTTCCTGCCACAGCAGCGAAGGCAATCACGAAGGCCGCATTGGCAGAATTGTTTACCCCATTGGGATCAAGAGTAAAAACACCCAGCAATTTGTTATTGAGATGATTGGCAGCGAATAAACTCAGCGAGCCACCTGCCTGTTCGTAGATCGCCCAGAAAACCACCGAGAACAGAATAAAGAAAAGCGCTGCCAGCAGTTTCTTCGCTTCGGCAGCAGAGCTTTTCCACATTTCAAATCCCAGATAAACCAGACTGAAAGGACCAATCAGATACATAAAGTAATCGGTGTATTCTGTATTGGCCACCATCACCATGATCACCGGAATGGCAAGAATTCCAACTCCATATACGGCCAGATCCTGCCAGACAATGGGTTTTCCATGAGCAGCGGGCAGCGGGGATAAACCAATCGGGCCCATGCTTTTGCGGGTCTGGGTAAAGGTTAGCAGGCTGATGCTCATCACCAGGGCTGCCAGTCCGAAAGCCACATTCCAGGTAAGTTCTGCCGGAATAAAAGAACTCATAAATTCACCCTTGCCGATGGCAATGCAGAAGTAGCCTCCCAGCAGGGCACCGATGTTGATGCCGGCATAAAACAGGGAAAAGCCATCGTCGCGGCGGCTGTCGCCCTGACGGTAAAGCTGCCCCACCATGCTGGAAATGTTGGGCTTGAAAAAACCAGTTCCGACTACATTGAAGGCAATACCCAGGAAGAAAAATTCCTTCGGATCGACCGCCAGAATAAGGCTACCGGCAATCATCAGCAAGCCACCCCAGAACAGGGATTTGCGGAAGCCCAGAATTTTATCCGCAAAGAGGCCGCCGATGAAAGTGAAGGCATACACCCAGGCCTGCGTGGCACCATACTGAAGATTGGCCTGCTTTTCATCCATAAAAAGCTGATTCACCATAAAGTAGGTGAGCATGCCGCGCATTCCGTAGAAACAGAATCGTTCCCACATTTCGGAGAAAAACAGATACCAGAGCTGCTTCGGGTATTTACCGGAAAAGGATTGGATGGAGTCGAGGGTCATGGTCTTTCTGTAGAAAATGAAATTTCTGATACAAGAATGCGGATTTACTCCGACACTTCAAGTAGAAAAGTGATACGCTTCAATACGAAAAGGAAATTCCAGACCTTCCTTCTGCAACTCAGCCTTTCTCCTCCATCGCCTTGTTGAGCGTGCGCAGGAGGGCAAACATCAGAAGTGTGGCCGCCATCAGCAGGGCAAAATTCACCCAGAAGAAATTAGCCTTGTCTTCATAGGTATCCCACATACTGGCCAGTACGCCGCTGAGCTTGTTGCCAATGGAGGTGGCCAGAAACCAGCCGCCCATCATCAGGGAGGTTATGCCGGCCGGACTCACCTTCGAAACCAGTGACAAACCCATCGGACTGAGGAAAAGTTCGCCTATGGTAATTACCCCATAATTGGCCACCAGCCACCATACGCTCACTTTCTCTGTACCATTATTGCCGGCTTTCACCGCAGCTACCATCACAAGCACACTCAATCCGGAAATCAGGAGACCATAGGCAATCTTGGCCGGGGTTGAAGGCTCATTTTTCCTTCCCCTCAGAAATGTAAAAAAGGCCACCACCACCGGGGTGAGCAGAATTACCCAGCCCGGGTTAATCGACTGACTCAGGTTGGTGGCCCAGAGGCTGACACTGCTGCCTTCAGCCGGACGCAGGTCTTCGCGTACATTACGGAAATAGGAAGGATAGTTCAATTCCCTCTGAACCTTGCCGTCCACCTTGATTTTCCGGAACTGTGCGTCCAGCGCTTCAACGGTATCTTTTGAATATTCAATGCTTTTGGAAAGCCGGATGCCTTGGGTGATGTCTTTTGCCACACCGCTCACTTCACGGTCGGTATAGCGGTCGGCCCAGGTATTGAGGGCAGAACCGTTGAGTTTGAAGACAGCCCAGAACAAAATCACTACTGAAAAAATGGTGAGCAGTGCCCCAATGCGGTCTTTCTCCTCAGGCCTTGCACGGAAATACAGGCTGGAGTAAAACAGAATCACCGGAATACAGGCAAATATGAAGGCGTCGGTACTATCCGATCCGAAGATATAGGCATCCGGATTCTGGTCTGATGCCACACCTTTGAGAAACCAGCCGATGGCACCGAAGATGGCTGATGGAAGGAGAATCAGCAGGCAGATTTTCCAGAAGGGCATATCGCCGGGCTGGGTTCCCTTTTTGTCTGTGTATCCCTTGTAGTGCGGGCTTCCCAGCAGAAAAACCGCGACCCCGATGAACATCCCGACACCGGCGGCAAAAAATGCCCATTGCCAGCCCAGGATAATCTGCAGCGCTGCACCGAAAAAATTGCAGATGAAGGCCCCCACATTGATGCCCATGTAGAAGATGTTGTATCCTTCATCCTTCCGGCTTCGGTACTGATCGGTATTGTAAAAATTTCCGAGCAGGGTGGAGATATTCGGTTTGAAAAAACCATTGCCCAGTATCACGAGACTCATGGCCAGGTACAGCATGGGCAGGGAGTGAATGCCCATAAGCATGTAACCAAGTCCCATCAAAATGCCACCGAGAATAATGGAACTGCGGTAGCCCATGTAACGGTCAGCCAGCAGTCCGCCGAGAAAGGGAGTGAGAAAAACCAGGGCGATAAAGGTTCCGTAAAGATCGGATGCTTCCTTTTCCGTAAGGGCAAAACCGGCCTCCACATCCTTTAGATAGAGCGTGAAGATGCCGATCATGAGGTAGTAGCCGAATCGCTCCCACATTTCAGAAAGAAAGAGATAGGGCAGTGCCTTAGGATGATTATTCCACATGGTTTTCTTCAGTTAATGCAGACCGATTATTTCAGGAATGACCATCGGCCGGTTTATCTATCTGCTTCTGGAGATAGGAGGACAGTACAAACAAAATTGCTGCTGCCACTCCGGTCATGATCAGAAACAGCATAAAAAATTCAAAGAGGTTGGTAATCTGAAAACCGAGAAATGAAGGATATTCAACAGGTCCGCTTGCCTCACCCGAAGGCGGAATCAGCGCACTCAGCGTGCCGGCAAACTTATTGGCAGCGGCGTTGGCCAGAAACCAGGTACCCATCATCAGAGAAGACAGCCGCAGCGGTGCCAGCTTGGAAACCATGGAAAGACCAATAGGCGAAAGGCAAAGTTCACCCATGGTGTGGATCACATAAAGACCGAAAAGCCACCACATGCTCACTTTTTCAGCAGCACCCAGGCCGCTCACCGCAAAGGCAATTACCGCATAGCCGATGGCGACCAGCGCCAGACCCCAGGCCATTTTGGTTGGGGATGATGGCTCCAGATTTCGTTTGTAAAGGAATCCCCAGAGAATGGTAAAGAGAGGCGCCAGACTGATTACTGCGAGGGGATTGACCGACTGAAAATACTCAGCCGGCATTTCCCAGCCACCGATGAAACGGTTGGTCTGGCGGTCGGCGAAAAGTGTGAGCGAGGCACCGGCCTGCTCGAAGGCACCCCAGAAAAAGATAACGAAAAAGGCCAGAATGAAAACCACAATAATCCGCCGGCGCTCCTGTGAATTGAGACTTTTATCCGATAGAATGATGGCGGGCATCAGGGCCATGGAACCATAAATAAACCAGCTGATGATGTCCTTTTCAGACTGAAACCATTGCTTGAAATTCAGCATGAAAAAAATCATGGCAATGGAGCCTGCTACCATAAGCATACTTCGGCCGTCCATCGCCCGGACCGGAAGTCCGATTTCTTTTCCTTCTTCCGAAATGAGGTGTTTTTTCTGAAACAGCATCATCACAACAAGACTCAGCAGCATACCGATGCAGGCAGCGAGAAAACCGTATTTATAATCACTGAAAGAACTGCAGACCAGCGGAGAGAAAAAGGCTCCCAGATTTATGCCCATGTAAAAAATGGTGAAGGCAGAGTCGATACGGCGGTCATCTTTCGGATACAGCTGTCCCACCATGGTAGAGATATTCGGTTTGAAAAAGCCGTTGCCAATGATGAGGGCAGTAAGTCCGGTCCACATGAGGGAAACCCCGCCATCCGCTCCTGCACTTGCACTCAGGAACATGAAAAACTGTCCCAGTGCCATCAGCAATCCGCCAATGAAAATACTTCGCCGGTTTCCCAGAAACTGATCGCAGAGGTAACCTCCCAGGAGCGGTGTCAGATAAACCAGGCCTGTATAGCTGCCATAGATTTCTGAGGCTTCCTTATCGGAAAGGAGCAAAACCTTGGTCATGAACAGAATGAAGATGGCGCGCATGCCATAGTAGCTGAAGCGCTCCCACATTTCCGTTACAAAAAGAACATAGAGTCCGCTGGGATGACCTGTCTTTGGTGAATTCATTTTTTATGGTGATTTGTTTGAATGCTTACAAACAACAAGTAAAGGCATTATTTTCGGATTCATCAAAACATCCGGAATCAAAGCCTGTGGTATGGCCAAAAAAAATCCCGCCGTAGCGGGATTTTGAGAATTATTATCCGGAATCAGTACTCGCCTTCGTTCTCATCTTCCTCTACTTTGCGGAAGAATAGCTTGTCGTCTAGGAATTCATCAATGGCTGTTGCAGTCGGCTTCGGCTGCTTTTCGAAGTGACGCGAAATCTCAATCTGCTCGCGGTTTTCGAATATTTCCTCCAGATTGTCGATGCCGGTTGCAAATTCCGCAAGCTTCTCGGTGAGCTCGGCTTTCTCCTTGGCTCCGATCTGGCGGGCACGGCGGCCGATCACCACGATGGACTCATAAAGATTGCCTGTTGGTTCGATGATGGGCTCCATGTCGCGTGTAACGGCCGAAACCGGTATTTTAGGACTGGCAGAGCGCAGCTGGCGGGTAGGATCTATTTTTAACTTTTTCATTTTACATCGTTTTTCACCTGAGCAATCTGCCGCGAAGCATAATCGTAAACCGATTCCAGTTCCTTCAGTTTTTTGCTCTTCGGAAATGAATCGGCAAATGTAGTATAAAAATCGACAGTTTGCCTGAATCGTTCCGGCTTTTTTGCATCCGTACTGTTACGGGCCAGCTGAAAGGCAGACAGGACCCTCAGATACAGGGCTTCTTCTTTGTAAGGTGAGTCGGGATAATCTTTCGCGAAATTGGCAAGCGCAATGATGGCAGACTTATGTTCCATAATCTGATGGAATATTCTGGCATTTTCAAAGTCTTTCCTTTCCAGCCTTTCATTGAGCCTGGAAATCATATCCTGGCAAATTTTTCGCTTTTCCTCTGAATCGGGATAGCGGTTGATGTAGTTTTCAAGTGCCAGAATTGCCTTGTCTGTTCCTCCCTGATCCAGGTAAAAATCCGGAGTGTTTTCGTACTGAGACAAGGCATTCATGTAAAGCGCCTCTTCAGCATAGATGCTGCGGGGATAGGTCTCGAGGAAATAATCAAAATAGAAACTGGCGGATTCAAGAAGCCGGAGCTCATACTGGCACATGGCGTAGATAAACTCTGCCTTTTCCGCATTCTCTGTTCCTTTAAGAAGGGGAATGATGCTTTCCAGCAGGGTTGAGGCCCTGAAAAAATCCTTTG
>Ga0315900_10004506_pt1 | contig 19598 bp, 14 predicted proteins | sample LakEriMetagenome_FD_203521 | JGI IMG/M metagenome (GOLD analysis project Ga0315900, IMG submission 203521) | Freshwater fungal communities from buoy surface, Lake Erie, Ohio, United States - Buoy 12 MA114 | ecosystem: Environmental > Aquatic > Freshwater > Lake > Lake biofilm | place: USA: Lake...
GCGGCCTGGGCCTGGTCGAGCACCAGACGCACCTCGTCCTCAGAGCCCACGTTGTGGGCGATCAGCACCTCAGTGGCCGCGGGTCCGTCCGCAGGCAGGCCGGTGTCGGCCACCAGGCTGCTGCGCGGCCACAGCGCCAGCTTCAGCCCGCCGTCGAGGTTGAAGAAGACACAGGCGCCGATGGCGTACTTGGTGCCCGTGATGCCGCTGGTGGCCAGGCCCAGGCCGTCCCGGTAGAAGACGAGCGCGCGCTCCAGGTCGCTCACGGCCAGGGTGATGACGGTGATGCGGGGTTTCATGGGTGGGCGCGGGTGTTGTGGAAAGCCTGCGTCTCACAGATCGGCCTGGTAGCGCGCCAGCATCTGCGCCTGCGTCTCTTCGGCACCGGCCAACCCGGTCTGGTCACTGATCATGCGGCCCATGGTGGGCAACGCGCTGCGCTCCACCTGGGCTTCCAGGCTCCACAGGCGCGAACGCATGAAGGCCTTGGCGCAGTGCAGGTAGGCCTGCTCCACCCGCACCCGGATCACCACCGCCGGGCGCCGCCTCTCGTCGGCCACCGCGTCGATCAACACCGGGTCGGTGGACAGCTCGGCCGTGCCGTTCACGCGCAGCGTCTCGTCCACGCCCGGGATCATGAACAGCAGCCCCAGCCGGCCGGTGGCGACGATGTTCTCCAGCGTGTCCAGGCGGTGGTTGCCCGGAGCGTCGGGGATCAACAGCGTGTGCTCGTCAGGCGCCTTCACGAAACCCGGCAGGCCACCGCGGGGCGAGGCGTCCATCGCCCTCTCAGCACCGCTGCTGGCCAGCACGACAAAGGGCGACAGCGCGATGAAGCGCCGGCAGTGCACGTCCAGATGCTGGAGTTCCTTGCGTACGGCCCGCTCCTTGGGGGCCGGGTACAAGGCGCGCAGGGACTCGAGGGTGGTGACGCTGTGAGCGGCACCGGCTGACCGGGCGGTCTCAGGTGAGGGGGCAGCATTCATAGGGGCATGGTCGCACAGCCGAACTGCCGCATTGCGCACCTGCTGCGGCCGACCTGCTGCCTCAGGCCGTTCGCCCCCGATAGACTTGCCCAGCAATACGACGACGCGACCGGCATTCCTGAAGAGCGACCGGTTCACGCCGGCCGCAGCACCTCGCCATCGTCCACGCCGGCCTCATGCAGCCGCTCCACCAGCGCCGCGCGGTGCGTGAGCACGGCGCGCTGGTTGATCGTGCCCTTGTCCGTGACCTCGCCTGCGTCCAGGGACGGGGGCTGGTGCATGACGTGAAGCCGGGCCACGCGTGAGGCGCTGCCGGTGGCGCCTTGTTGCAGGCGGTCCAGCAGCGCCTGGAAGAAGCCCTGCACGGCAGGGTGCCGCAGCACCTGCGGCGCGTCTGCGGTGGCCGGCAGCCCGGCCAGGCGTCGGCAGTCGTCCAGGCGCGGGAAGATCAGCGCGCCCACCTCGTTGCGGTTCAGGCCGGTGATCACGGCGTCCCAGACGCAGGGGTCGCCTTCGCGGACGATGCGCGCGCGCAGCGGCCCCACGCTCACGAAGGTGCCGGTGGCGAGCTTGAAGTCCTCGGCGAGGCGGCCGTCAAAGCGCAGCCCGCGCTGCGGGTCGGCCTCGTCGATCCAGCGCACCGCGTCGCCCGTGCGGTAGAAGCCTTCCTCGTCGAAGGCCTCGGCGGTCTGTTCAGGCGCCCGCCAGTAGCCTGGCATCACGTTCGGCCCCCGAAAGCGGATCTCGGTCTTGCCCGCGTCGGCGTCCCACACCAGCTTGGCCTCCACGCCCGGCACGGGCAGGCCGATGTGGCCGGAGGCCGTGTCCGTGCCCACGGCGAAGGTGCAGGTGGGCGCGGCCTCGGTCATGCCCAGGCCGGTGATCATGCGCAGGCGCTCGCCGATAGCGGCCTCGGCGTGCCGGTCCAGTTCGTCCCACACCGCCTGCGCCAGCGCGGCGCCCGCGAACGTCATGGCCTGGCAGCGGCGGAACAGGCTGTCGCGCAGCACGGTGTCGCTGCGCATGGCCTGGACGATCATCTCCAGGCCCTTGGGCACGTTGAAGTACACCGTGGGAGAGATCTCGCGCAGGTTGCGCAACGTGGGGCCGATGGCCTCTGGCGTGGGCTTGCCGTCGTCGATGTAGAGCGTGCCGCCGTTGACCAGCGTGAGCCCCACGTTGTGGCTGCCGCCAAAGACGTGGTTCCAGGGCAGCCAGTCCACCAACACGGGCGGTTCGTCGGCCAGGAAGGCCAGGCTCTGGCGCAGCATCTGCTGGTTGGCGCACAGCATGCGGTGCGTGGTGGTCACGCCCTTGGGCAGGCGAGTGGAGCCGGAGGTGAACAGGATCTTGACCACGGTGTCTGGGCCCACGCTGGTGTGGGCTGCCTCCAGGCCCGGCCCGGGTTCGGTCTGCAGCAGGGTGTGGAAGGCGTGCCGGCAGCCGCTGCCCAGCAACGTGGCGTTGGCTGAGGGCCGGTCATCGGGTCCGTCCACCGCCAGCCCTTCGGTCATCACCACTGGCGTGTCGGCGGGGATCACCGCCTCGATGGCGCGTTGGTAGGCGGAGCCCGCGGCAAACACCACGCCGGGCGTGGTGAGGCCGACGATGTGGCGCAGCTTGCCGTGGTCCTGGGACACCAGCGAGTAGGCCGGCGAGGCCGGGATGTGGGGAATGCCCGCCCACATGGCGCCCAGCGCCAGGCTCAGGTGTTCCAGGTCATTGCCGGACAGGATGAGCAAGGGCCGCTGCGCACTCGCCCCCAGATCCAGCAGCGCCTGGCCCAGCTGCCGGGCACGGTCGCGCATCTGGGCGTAGGGGATGGTCTGCCATGGCTGCCCGTGTTGGGTGGCATCACGCCGGGCGACGAACACGCGCTCCGGCGCCTGCTGCGCCCAGTGCGCCAGGGCATCGTTCAGCCGCGGCAGGTAGGGCTGCAGTGGCTCGGGCGACCGCAGCCGCACGCTGCCATCGGCCGCGTGGGTGACGACGGTGGACGTGCAGCCGCCGACGTGGGTGTTGCGGTAACGGGCAGGTGCTGTACTCATGAAGTGACCCCCAGCGCCTGGGCCCGTAGCGGGAAGGCGCGGCGCAGCTTGGCATCGGCAGTGACGAAGCGCAGGTCGAGGAAATCCGCCAGGGCCACGTACTCGCAATCGTAGGCAGAGCAGCCGCTGGCCTTTGACAGGCGCAGCACCTCAGAAGTCTCCACCTCGAACTCGTTGTTCCCCAGGATCAGGGCGGCGCGGTCGAACAGCAGGGTGGCGTCGGTCCACTCCATCCGGCCCGCGCGCACATAGTTCGCCAGCACGTTGCGCACCTCGCTGCGCCACAGGCGGGGGGCTGCCCAGTCCTGATCCTGCAGGAGGAGTTGCTCAGCGGCAGGCGTGTGCTGGCCCGGAATCAGCAAGTAGGCGATGACATTGGCGTCCACCACGATCATGCGCGCCCCTCGCGCTTGAACCTGTCGATGTCACCTTGATCAAGACCGCCCTGGGGCAATCGTGAGCGCACCGCGCGCAGCGCTGACAGGTGTTCCTCAGCCGAGGTTCGCCGCGGCAGTAACTGGGCCTCGATACAGGCGATGACCTCACTGTTGAGGCTGCGGTGGTGGGCTCCGGCAGAGGCCTTCAGCCGCTGATACAGCGGGTCCGGAATGCCTTTGAGGGTCAGGGAGGTGGGCATGGCGGTTCCAATGCACGAATAGGGCCAAATGGAACCATTATGGTGTCATAAAGGTTATGGATATCGCAACCGCTTCCATTGCTGCGCAGACAATCAAAGCCCACCCGGTTGCCCGTCCTGCCAATGCCATGAACACCGCCGACCTGATCGCCATCGACATCCACACCCATGCCGAGGTGTCGTGCTGGAACCCCTTTGACAACTACGGCGAGGAGTACGACCGCGCGGCGGACAAGTACTTCGGCTCCAACCGCCGGCCCACCATCGACGAGACGGTGGCCTACTACCGCGAGCGCAAGATCGGCCTGGTGATGTTCACGGTGGACAGCGAGAGCCAGCTGGGCCGCCGGCGCATTCCCAACGAGGAGATCGCGGAGGCCGCCCGCAAGAACGCCGACATGATGATCGCCTTCGGCTCCGTCGACCCGCACAAGGGCAAGATGGGGGCGCGCGAGGCTCGGCGCTTGATCGAAGAGCAAGGCGTGCGCGGCTTCAAGTTCCACCCCACGGTGCAGGGCTTCCTGCCCTACGACCGCATGGCCTGGCCGCTGTACGAGGTGATTGCCGAACACAAGCTGCCGGCCATCTTCCACAGCGGGCACTCGGGCATCGGCTCGGGCATGCGCTGCGGCGGCGGCCTGCGGCTGCAGAACAGCAACCCGATGCTGCTGGAGGACGTGGCCATCGACTTCCCCGACATGCAGATCGTCATCGCCCACCCCAGCTGGCCCTGGCAGGACGAAGCGCTGAGCCTGGCGCTGCACAAGCCCAACATCTGGATCGACCTCTCGGGCTGGAGCCCGAAGTACTTCCCCGCGCAGCTGGTGCAGTACGCCAACACCCTGCTCAAGGACCGCATGCTCTTCGGCAGCGACTTCCCGTTGATCACCCCTGAGCGCTGGATGAAGGATTTCGACGAAGCCGGCTTCAAGGACAAGGTCAAGCCCGGGATCCTCAAGGACAACGCGATGCGGCTGCTGGGCTTGAGCTGAACGCCACTGCGCCTGGGCGAAGGCTCAGGGGCACGGACGGGCTGCCCGGTGGCCAGCGCGTGCGGCGTGAGAGGCGCGTGCGGCGTGAGAGGCGCGTGCGGCGTGTACAGCGTGGGGGCCTACGAGGCCTTCTGCAGAATCGCGTAGAGCTGGTCCTTCAGCAGCAGCTTTTCCTTCTTGTGCGTCTCGATCTCCTCGTTCGTGCCTGGCTCGATGTGGGACTCCATGTTCTTGATCTTCTGGTCCAGCGCGTTGTGCCGGTCGAACAGGGTCCTGAAGTGGTGGTCGGTGGTCTTGAGCTGGCTGATGAGTTCGCGGTGTTCAGGAAACATGGGCGTCCTTTCCTCGGTTTGAAAGACGGCCCAGGCGGGATGGCGCCCAGGCAAGCGGCGATGCACCCCCAAGGGTAAGCCGCCGCGCCGGCGCGGCACGGGTCATTTCGAGGCGCGCTGACGCAAATCAAGCGACGAGCGTCCCCGCCCCTAACCCCTGAGCGGCAGGGCCGCACCGATGAGCATGAACAGGCCGCCGCACACCTGGTTGAAGCGCTGGCCCACGCGGTCCAGCCAGGGGCGCAGGCGCGCGGCCGTGGCGGCGATGCCGAGTTCCGTCAACGTCTCGATCACGGCAAAGGTGCCCGCCATCACGGCGAACTGCAGCCAGAGGCTGCGTCCCGGATCGACGAACTGCGGGAGGAAAGCCGCGAAGAACAGGACGCCCTTGGGGTTGGTGAGGGCGGCCAGGGCCCCTTGCCAGGCCAACGCGCCGCCCGTGGGGGAGGGTCCTGCGGCATCGATGGCGGCATTCGCCCCGGGACCTGCGGCCGGACCTGAGGCTGGACCCGCGCCGAGACTCGCGCCAAGATTCGCGCCGATAGGCGGCGAGCGCCACACCTGCACCCCCAGCCAGACCAGATAGGCGCCTCCCACCCACTTCAGAGCGACCAACCCCATGGGGGAAGCCTTGAGCAACGCGCCGATGCCGAACAGCGACAGGCCGATGAGCACCACGAAACCCACCGCGCCGCCCGCGATGGTGAACAGCGTACGGCGCCACCCGTGCAAGGCGCCGTGGGTCAGAGCCAGCAGGCTGTTGGGGCCGGGCGAGAGCGACAGCCCCGTGGTGGCCAGCAGGTAGATGAGCCAGGTCTGCAGCTCCATCAGCCGCCTTCCGCGGCGGCGATTGGCGCGAACCGCAGCACCAGGGCGCCATCGACCTCCACGGTCTCCAGAAACATCGCGTAGGGCCGGACCCACAGGCCGCTGGCGTTGTACAGCGGCCTGTACAGCACCAGCGGTTCGAGCGACTCGCTGTGGCGCACGACGCCCAGCACCTCGTACTCACCGCCCTTGTAGTGGCGGTAGCGGCCCAGAGGCACAACGGGCAACGGTCGCAGAGGGAGGGGTGAAGGCGTCATTCAGGAATTGTGCGCGGCAGCGCGGGCTGTGGGTGGGGTTACCCTCTGAGGCTCCAATCGGCCCCACTCAGCCCCCATGGACCCGGACAGGCCCAAACAAGCGCCGGTGGGGCCCGATGGGCCCCGATGGCCGCGCCACCGAACCCGCACACCCTATGTCGACGTCACTTCCCGCCCACCCCTTCGATGCCGCGCTCGCGCTGAACACGACGGGCCCTGACCGCTACCAGGGCCAAACCCACCCGGCGTACGCCAACATGGTGGGGCCCTATGGCGGCATGACGGCCGCGCAGATGCTGCAGGCTGCGCTGCAGCACCCGGCCCGACTGGGGGACCCGGTGTCCTTGACGGTGAACTACGCCGCGCCAGTGGCCGACGGCGCCTTCGAGGTGGAGGTCCGGCCATTGCGCACCAACCGCTCCACCCAGCACTGGCTGCTGCTGATGAGCCAGGCGGGCGAGGTGGTGGCCAGCGGCACCGCCTTGCTGGCGGTGCGGCGCCCGACCTGGAGTGCGCCGGAGGCCGTGAAGCCGGATGGCATGCCCGCGTTCGACAGCCTTGAGAAGCGGCCCACCCAGGGCTACCCCGCGTGGATCTCCCGCTACGACATGCGCTTTGTCTGTGGAGGCATGGGGGCGGACTTTGACGGCGTGGAGCAGCCCGACTCGCTGACCCGGCTGTGGCTGCGTGACGAACCGCCGCGCCCGCTGGATTTCCCCTCGCTGGCCGCGGCCTGCGATTGCTTTGCGCCGCGCACCTGGGTAAGGCGCCACCAGCGCAGCCCGGCCGGCACAGTCACCATGACCGTGTACTTCCACGCCGACGCAGCCCTGCTCGCGGCGCAAGGCAGCCGCCCGCTGTTCGGCCAGGCCCGTGCCCAGGTACTGCGCGATGGCTACTGCGACCAGATGGGCATGCTGTGGAGCGCCGACGGGCTGCTGCTGGCCAGCACGCAGCAGGTGCAGTACTACAAGACGTGAAGAGCCCTCAGTAATCGAGCACCAGCGCCGCCTTGGGCGGCACGCCGATGCCCAGCAGCTCGAAGTTGCCGCGGCCGCTGGCCGCCGTGAGCAGGCCCAGCACGCGGCCGGGTTCGGGGCCGACCATGTCCCAGGTGAAACGCCAGGTCCAGTTGGTGCCGCCCAGGGTGCCGGGGGTGTTCATGCGGTGCTCGCTGCCCAGGCCCAGCACGTCCTGCAGCGGGAATACGGCGAGATTCGCCACCGAGTTGAGCGCGGCGCGGATCATGGCCCAGTGCACGTCGTGCGCGCCGCAGGCCAGATAGGTGCCGGCGTAGCGCCGCTCCCTCTCCGGTGCCCGATCCCACCAGCCGCGGGTGGTGTCGTTGTCGTGGGTGCCGGTGTAGACGACGACGTTACGCGGGCAGTTGTGCGGCAGGTACTCGTGCTCGCCGTCGCCGCCGAAGGCGAACTGCAGGATCTTCATGCCCGGGAAGCCGCAGCCGTCACGCAGCGCATGCACGTCGGGCGTGATGAAGCCCAGGTCCTCGGCAATGATGGGCAGCTCTCCGAGCTCGCGTGCGATGGCGTCGAACAGCGCCTGGCCGGGGCCCTTGACCCAACGGCCGGTCTGGGCGTCCGCACTGCTGGCCGGAATCTCCCAGTAGCCGGCAAAGCCGCGGAAGTGGTCGATGCGGAACACATCGGCCTTGTGCAGTGCCCGCCGCACGCGGGACGTCCACCAGGCGAAGCCTTCCTTGGCCATGCGGTCCCAGCGGTACAGCGGGTTGCCCCAGCGCTGGCCCTGCGGGCCCAGGTCGTCGGGCGGCACGCCGGCCACCACGGTGGGCTGGTGGTGCTTGTCCAGCAGGTACAGGTCGGGCCGCGCCCAGCAGTCGGCGCTGTGGTGGGCCACGAAGATGGGCAGGTCGCCCATGAGGGCGATGCCGCGGTCGTTGCAGTAGCGCTTCAGCGCCGCGCACTGCACATCGAAACACCACTGCACGAACTGCCAGAAGGTGATCTCGTCGGCATGCGCCTTGCGCGCGGCCTGGAGCGCGGGCTTTCGGCGCGCGGCCAGGGGCTCGTCCCACAGCCACCAGGGCTGACCACCGTGTACGCCTTCCAGCGCCATGAACAGGCAGTAGTCGTCGAGCCAGCTCGTCTGGCCCGGGGCCTCGCACCACTGCGCGAAGGCCTCTCGGTCCTCGTGCGTGGCGTGGGCGAGGAAGCCGGCGCAGGCGGCGCGCAGCTGCGCCAGGCGCCATGGCACCACGCGGGCGAAGTCCACGTGGTGGGTGTTGAAGCCGCCTTCTGGTGGGGTAGGTGGGGTAGGTGGGGTCGGTGAGGTCGGCAGAGTCGGCTGGGCTGGTGCGGCCAGCCAGCCGCGCTGCACCAGCGGCTCCAGCGCCACCATCAGCGGACTGCCGGCAAACGCACTCACGCTCTGGTAAGGCGAATCACCCGGGCCGATGGGCGTGGTGGGCAACCACTGCCAGATCTTCTGGCCGCAGGCCTGCAGCCAGTCGGCGAAGTGGTAAGCCTCGGGCCCGAAGTCGCCGATGCCGTGGGCGCCGGGCAGGGAGGTGATGTGCAGCAGGACGCCGCTGGCGCGTTGGTGCAGGTTCATGAGCGGAGGGCTTGGGGTGACGGGTTGTCAGGCGCTCACGTCAACCCACGCAGCACCAGCAGGGCGTGTGCGGGCACGCTCAATGGGGCGGGCCGGCCGGGCAAGGCACCGGGGGGCCACTGACCGCTGGAGTCCAGGCACAGCCGCCACGGCCCGCCGGGCAGCGTGAAGGCCACCGGCGCGGGCTCGGGGTTGAAGACGATCAGCAGGTGGCGGCTGCCCTCGACAGGTGAAGGAACCGCGGCGCCGTCGTCGCCAAAGGGGGTGCCCCGCGAGAAGGGCACAACCGACCCAGCGGGCGTAACGGGCGAGCCCAGAGGGCCCACCCCCGCATCGATGCGGCATGCGAACGCGTGCTGCCCCCCGTCATGCCAGTCATGCACGTGCATCTCGGCACCACTGGGGGTGAACCAGGCCAGCGTGCGCTCGCCCGGCGTGGCGCTGGAGGGGTGGAACCACTGGTCGTGGCGCAGCGCCGGCTCGGCTCGGCGCAGGGCCAGCAGCTCGGCCACATATGCGCGCAAGCCCGTGTCGGCCTGCGGCCAATCCAGCCAGCCCACCTCGTTGTCCTGGCAGTAGGCGTTGTTGTTGCCGCCCTGGGTGTTGCCGATCTCGTCGCCCGCGCACAGCATGGGCGTGCCCTGGGCCAGCAGCAGCGTGGCCAGCAAGGCGCGGCGCACGCGCTGGCGGCGCTCGTTCACGGCGGGGTCGGTGCTCGGCCCTTCTCCGGGATGGACGGCGTCAGCAGCCTCCGCTGTGACCGCGTTCGTGAAACGTACGCCGTCAAAGCGCGCGCCATTCAACGGGTCGCAGATCTCGTCATCACGGCCGTCGCGGTTGTCTTCGCCATTGGCCTCGTTGTGCTTGCGTGCGTAGCTCGTGAAGTCCGCGAGCGTGAAGCCGTCGTGCGCAGCGATGAAGTTGACGCTGGCCAGCGGGCGGCGCTGGCCGTGGTGGAAGACATCGCTGGAGGCGGTAAAGCGCCGCGCGAACTCCCCCCGGCCCACCCGCGCACCCAGCCAGTAGCGGCGTACCGTGTCGCGGAACTTGTCGTTCCACTCCAGCCATCGGCCCGGGAACCGGCCAAGCTGGTAGCCCGCATGGCCGGCGTCCCAAGGTTCCGCGATCATGCGCGCGCGCGCCAGCACCGGGTCTTGCATCAGCGCGGTGAAGAAGGCGGCGTGCGGGTCGTAGCCGTGGTGGCCGCGGCCCAGCACCGGCGCCAGATCGAAGCGGAAGCCGTCCACCCCCATCTCCAGCACCCAGTAGCGCAACGAGTCCAGCACGAACTGCGTCACGCGCGGATGCGCCACGTTGAGCGTGTTGCCGCAGCCGGTCAGGTTCTCGCAGCGGCTGCGGTCGTCGTGCGCGAGCCGGTACCAGACGGCATGGTCCAGACCGCGGAAGGACAGCGTGGTGCCCTGCTGATCGCCCTCGGCCGTGTGGTTGTAGACGACGTCCAGCACCACCTCCAGCCCGGCCTCGTGCAGCGCATGCACCATCTGCCGGAACTCCTGGTTCACGGCCGTGGGGTCACCCGTTTTGCGTACCGCAGGGCTCGCGAAGCGCGGGTCTGGACAGTTGAAGGCCAGGGTGTTGTAACCCCAGTGGTTGACCTGGCCGCGCGCCACCAGCGCGGGCTCGTCCAGGTGGTAGTGCACGGGCAGCAGCGACAGCGTGGTCACGCCCAGGGTCTTGAAGTGGGCGATGGCCGCGGGGTGCGCCAGCGCGGCATAGCTGCCGCGCAGCTCGTCAGGAATGCCCGGCAGCGTCATCGTGAAGCCCTTGACGTGCATTTCGTACAGCACCACGTCGCGGGCGGGCAGGCGTGGGGCGTTGTGCCAGCCCGTCGCCGGCTGCGGCGGTGGGGCCACGCGGGCCTTGAGCATGACACTGGCGTTGTCACGCGTGTCGAAGGAGCGCGGTCCCTCAGGGTGGCCGAGTTCGTAGCCGTGGTGCTCCGGGGCCCAGGTGAAGCGACCCACGATCTCGCGGGCGTTCGGGTCGAGCAGCAGCTTGTGCGGGTTGAAGCGGTGGCCCTGCTCGGGCGCATACGGCCCGTGCGCCCGCAGGCCGTACACCAGCCCCGAGCCGGCACCCGGCAGGAAGCCGCACCAAAGGCCGTCGTGCGGGCCGTGCAGCGCGTAGCGGCGCAGTTCGGTCGTGCCGCTGGCGTCGAAGACGCACACCTCCAGGCGCTGGGCGTGCTGGGAGAACACGGCAAAGTTCACGCCGCCGTCGCGAGCCAGCGCACCCAGGGGCTCCTCGCGGCCGGGCAGCAGAGCGGGCGGCAGGACGAACGGCAGGCGGTGCAGCATCGTCAAGTCATCCTCTTTGGCGTTCTGTGCGTGCTTTGTGCGGGCGGCTCATACTGGGTCATACGAGGTCATACGGGCATGAGGAACAGCGTGGCCAAGGGCGGCAGCAGCAGTTCGATGGACTGCGCCCTGCCGTGCCAGGGGACGGACTGCACGGCCAGCGCCTGCCCACCATTGCCCAGGTTGCTGCCGCCGTAGAGGCCAGCATCGGTGTTCAGCACTTCCCGCCATGCCGTCACGGCCGATCCCTCGGGAACGCCCAGCCGGAAGCCCGGGCGGGGCACGGGGGTCATGTTGCTGACGACGATGACGGGCGGGCCGGCCTCGGCGCGGCGCACCCAGGAAAAGACCGAACTCTCCCGGTCGTGCGCGTCGATCCACTCGAAGCCGGCGCTCTCGCTGTCCCACTGGTGCAGGGCCGGTTCGCGCCGCATCAGGTGGTTCAGGTCGCGCACCAGGTGCTGCACGCCCTGGTGGGCAGGGTCGCCCAGCAGGTGCCAAGGCAGGGGTTCGTCGTGGTTCCACTCGGTGGGCTGGCCGAACTCCTGCCCCATGAACAGCAGCTTCTTGCCCGGGTGCCCCCACATGAAGCCGTAGTAGGCACGCAGGTTGGCAAAGCGCTGCCAGGCGTCCCCCGGCATGCGACCGAGGATGGACCGCTTGCCATGCACCACTTCGTCGTGCGACAGCGGCAGCACGAAGTTTTCGCTGAAGGCGTACACCAGCCCGAAGGTCATCTTGTCGTGGTGCCAACGCCGGTGCACTGGGTCTTCCTGCATGTAGCGCAGCGTGTCGTTCATCCAACCCATGTTCCACTTGAAGTGGAAGCCCAGGCCGCCGGCGTAGGTGGGGGTGGAAACACCGGCAAAGGCTGTGGACTCCTCGGCCACGGTGAAGCTGCCGGGGCATTGCGTGCCCACGACCTCGTTCACGCGCTTGAGCAGCGCAATGGCCTCCAGGTTCTCGCGCCCGCCCTGCACGTTGGGGACCCACTGGCCGTCGTCGCGGGAGTAGTCGCGGTAGAGCATGGAGGCCACCGCGTCCACGCGCAGGCCGTCCACGCCCTGGCGCTCCAGCCAGTACAGCGCGCTGCCGACAAGGAAGTTGCGCACCTCGTGGCGGCCGAAGTTGTAGATCAGCGTGTTCCAGTCCCGGTGGAAGCCTTCGCGCGGGTCGGCGTATTCGTACAGCGCCGTGCCGTCGAACTGCGCGAGGCCGTGCGGGTCGCTGGGAAAGTGCGCCGGCACCCAGTCCACCAGCACGCCCAGGCCCTGCGCGTGGCAGGCCTGGACGAAGCGGGCAAAGCCCTCGGGCGGGCCGAAACGCGCGCTGGGCGCGTACAGCCCCAGGGTCTGGTAGCCCCAGGAACCGTCGAAGGGGTGCTCGGTGATGGGCAGCACCTCCACATGCGTGAAGCCCAGGTCGGCCGCATAGGCGGGCAGCGTGTCGGCCAACTCATCCCACGACAGAAAGCGCCCGTCCGGACCCCGACGCCAGGAGCCCAGGTGCACCTCGTAGACGGCAATGGGCGCATGCCGGTGGTTGGCGGCAGAGCGGGCTTCAGGCAGGCGTCGCACCGGCGGCAACGTTTCTGCCACCACGCTGGCGGTGTCGGGCCGCACTTGCGCGGCGCGGGCAAAGGGGTCGCACTTCAGCGGCAGCAGATGCCCGTCGCGGGTGTGGATCTCGTACTTGTAATGGTGCCCTGGCGCGGCGTGGGGAATGAAGATCTCCCACACGCCCGACGAGCCCCGGCAGTGCATGACATGCCGCCGCCCGTCCCAGGCGTTGAAGTCGCCGACCACGCTGACGCGCGACGCATTGGGCGCCCAGACCGCGAAGCGCACCCCGGCCACCGCCTGCGCGCCCTCGCCCAGGCTCATGGGGTGGGCCCCCAGCACCTCGAAGGGCCGCAGGTGCGTGCCTTCCCCCAGGAAGTACAGGTCGTCGTCGCTGATCAACGGGATCACCACACCTGCTCGATGTACTGGCCGATGGTGCGGTCCACGCTGAAGGGGCCCATGCCGGCGATGTTGCGCAGCGCGCGCTCGGCCCACGCCGGGCGGTTGGCGAACAGCGCGTCCACCTCCAGCTGCGTGCGCACGTAGCTGGCGAAGTCCGCCATCAGGAAGTAGGGGTCGCGCTGCAGCAGGTTGTTCACCAGGCCCTTGTAGCGGTCGGGCTCGTGGTACGAGAAGGTGCCGCCGGCCAGGGCGTCCAGCACGGCGCGCAACTGCAGGTTCTCTTCCACGTGCAGGCGGGGGTCATAGCCCAGGGCCTTGGCCTGTGCCACCTGCTCGGTGCGCAGCCCGAAGACGAACATCTGCTCCTCGCCCATGGCCTGCGCCATCTCGATGTTGGCACCGTCCCAGGTGCCGATGGTGCAGGCGCCATTGAGCGCGAACTTCATGTTGCCCGTGCCCGAGGCCTCGGTGCCGGCGGTGGAAATCTGCTCGGACAGGTCGGCAGCCGGGATGATCACCTGCGCCAGGCTCACGCCGTAGTTGGGCAGAAAGGCCACCTTGAGCTTGTCACCGACACGCGGGTCGCTGTTGACCACGCGCGCTACGTCGTGGATGAGCTGGATCACCTGCTTGGCCGCGGCATAGGCGCTGGCGGCCTTGCCGGCGAAGATCACGGTGCGCGGCTGCCAGGCGGCCTGGGGATTGGCGACGATGGCCTGCCAGCGGGCGATGACGTGCAGCACGTTCAGCAACTGGCGCTTGTACTCGTGGATGCGCTTGATCTGCACGTCGAACAGGCTGGTGGGGTCCACCGCCAGTCCGATCTCGCGGCGGATGTAGGCGGCCAGGCGGTCCTTGGCCGCCTGCTTGGCCTGCAGGAACTCCTGCCCGATCTTCTTGCCACCCGCCTTGCGGGCCAGGGCCTTCAAGCCAGAGAGGTCGGTGCGCCACCCCTCGCCGATCTGGCGGTCCAGCAGCGCCGACAGTGCCGGGTTGGCCTGCTGCAGCCAGCGCCGCGGCGTGACACCGTTCGTCACGTTCAGAAAGCGGTCGGGCCAGAGGTCGGCAAAGTCGCGGAACAGTGTCTGCACCATGAGCTCGGAGTGCAGCGCCGACACGCCGTTGACCTTGTGCGAGGCCACCACGGCCAGCGAGGCCATTCGCACGCGGCGCTCGCCGTTTTCGTCGATGAGCGACATGCGCGCAACCTTGGCCTCGTCGCCGGGAAAGCGCGCGCGCACCTCGGCCAGGAAGCGGGCGTTGATCTCGTAGACGATCTCCAGGTGGCGCGGCAGCATGCGCTCGAACAGCGGCAGGCTCCAGCACTCCAGCGCCTCGGGCATCAGCGTGTGGTTGGTGTAGCTCACCGCCTGCTGCGTGACGCGCCAGGCCTCGGCCCACTCCAGACCGTGCTCGTCCATCAGCAGGCGCATCAACTCCGCGGGCACCAGCGCGGGGTGGGTGTCGTTCAGGTGCACCGCGTTCAGACGGCCGAAGCTGCTCAGGTCCTGCTGTTCACGCAGGTGGCGCGCCAGCATGTCCTGCAGCGAGGCGCTGACGAGGAAGAACTCCTGGCGCAGCCGCAACTCGCGTCCGGCGGGCGTGCTGTCGTCGGGATAGAGCACCCAGTTCAGCGCGTCGGCGCTGTAGAGATGCTGGGCCGAGGCGGCGTGCTCACCGCGGGAGAAGGTGGCCAGGTCGATGGGCCGCGAGGCCTGGGCGTTCCACTGCCGCAGGGTGGAGACATGCGTGGTGCCGTGGCCGGGGACGATGAAGTCGTAGGCCTGGGCGATGAGGGTCTCGCCCGGCTCCCAACGGCGGTGCCCGCCCGAGCTCTGCACCATGCCGCCGAAGCCCACGCAGTAGCGCAACTCCTGGCGCATCAACTCCCACGGGCTGCCGTGGCGCAGCCATTCGTCGGGCTGCTCCATCTGGCGCCCGTCCTGGATGACCTGCATGAACATGCCGTGCTCATAGCGCAGGCCGTAGCCGAAGGAGGGCAAACCCAGCGTGGCAAAGCTGTCCAGGAAGCAGGCCGCCAGCCGGCCCAGGCCCCCGTTGCCCAGCGCCGCGTCAGGCTCGTGCTCCACCAGTTCGGTCAGGCTGGGTGCGCCCGGGCCCAGCAGATCGGGCAGGTGCTCATCCACTTTGAGCGCAGCCAGCGCGTTGTGCATGGCCCGACCCATCAGGAACTCCATGGACAGGTAGTGCACACGCCGGCGGTCGCCGCGCTTGGCGTCCGCGGCCTGCGTCAGGGCCCAGCGGTCGGCCAGGACGGTACGCGCGGCGGCCGCCGCCGCGCTGGAGCGGGCGCTGGCGCTGGTGGCATCGCTGCGCTGGGACAGTTCGCGCTTCCAGGTGCGCACGAATTCGGCGCGTTCGGCGGTGGTCATGCCCCCGCCCGAGGCTGGGGCCGCAGGCGACGTTGCGGCTCTTCGCGGGCGTGCTGACGCGTCAGGCGTTGCCGCGCCAGCACCCTTTTTGCTCAGGCTGCGGGGGGGAGAGGTCTTCATCCGGATTCCTTGTGGAAATTTCTTGGAGCGATGCCTTGGAGCGATGCCTTGCGACGCAGAGGGCAGTATCGCGACTGTCGACGGGCCTGCTCTGCGCACCGCAACCCATAGGTTGACGGTACCCAGGACCAGAGCAAGGAGCGTGCTCAGTTTGACGGGCAGGGCGGGCCGGGGGTGCCGCACCGACCCGACTGTCGGGACAAAACTGACAGCTCATCACGTCAGGTGTTCTTGTCGTTTGTCCTCAGGGTTCCCGACGGCTTGACCGGGGTTTGAACCCAGCCTGATCATCCAGCCCTTCAGTCTTGCAGGGGCGGCCGACATGAACCACGCGCAGCAGCAGCACATTGCCGATGTGGTTCGGCTGGCCACGCACGGGCTGCAATCCCTGCAGACACCGCATGAGCAGCTGATCCGCGAATCCTGGCTGCGCTGCGTGACGGAGCACCGGCTGGACCCCACGCGCATGCAGGAGGCCATCATCCTGCCGCAGACGCGCCTGCGCGAGCACCAGGACCAGATGGAGGCCTTCCTGCACATCGCGCGGCACGGCCTGGAGTCGCTTTACACCAAGGTGGCGGGCCTGGGCTACGTCGTGCTGCTGACCGATGCGCGGGGCATCACAGTGGACTTCCTGGGCGACCTGGTGTTCGAGCCCAGCCTGCGCAAGGCCGGCCTGTACCTGGGCGCCGACTGGAGCGAGAACCACGCCGGCACCTGCGGCGTGGGCACTTGCATCACCACCGGTCAGGCGCTGACGGTGCACCTGGACGACCACTTCGACGCCACCCACATCCCGCTGACCTGCACCAGCGCGCCGGTGCACGACAGCACGGGCCGGTTGCGTGCCGTGCTGGACATCTCGCAGCTCAGCTCCTCGCAGCCCAAGGACAGCCAGCACCTGGCGCTGCAGCTCGTCAAGCTGTACGCCCAGGACATCGAGAACGCGGCCTTCCTCTACCGCCACCAGCGCGACTGGGTGCTGCGACTGTCGCGCGCGCCGCAGTTCCTGGACGTGCAGCCGGAGTACCTGCTGGCGCTGGATGCGGGCGGGCGCGTGGTGGGGCACAACCGCGCCGCGCAGCTTGCGCTGCGGCGCGAAGGGCAGGCGGCATTGCTGGGCGATGGGTTCGAGCCGCTGTTCGGCGTGTCTTTCGAGCAGATCGGCCGCTTCGTGCAGGCCCAACCCTCGGACCAGCGCGCCGTCATGCACGCCGGGGGCCGGCAGCTGCTTTTCCTTTCCGCCACGCCGCCTCCGGTGCCGGCGTCGGCCGCCCGTGGCGCCAACGCGCCGCGCCTGCCCGCGCCCCTGGCGGCGCTGTCGGCTGGCGATCCGCAGCTCGACCGCCAGATCGAACGCGTCGCGCGCCTGGTCAACTCGCCCATCAGCCTGCTCATCACGGGCGAGACCGGCTCGGGCAAGGAATACTTCGCCAAGGCGGTGCACGCCAGCAGCGAGCGCCGACAGCGCCCCTTCGTGGCCGTGAACTGCGCTGCCATCCCCGAGGCGCTGATCGAAAGCGAGCTCTTCGGCTACCTGCCCGGCAGCTTCTCCGGGGCCTCGGCCAAGGGCAAGCGCGGTCTGGTGCAGGAGGCCGACGGCGGCACGCTGTTCCTGGACGAGATCGGCGACATGCCGCTGGCGCTGCAGGCGCGGCTGCTGCGCGTGCTGTCCGAGCGCGAGGTGCTGCCCGTAGGCGCCACGCGCGCCGTGCCGGTGAACATCCGCGTCATCGCCGCCACGCACGCGCCGCTGGAGACGCTGGTGCGCGAGGGCGGCTTCCGTGACGACCTGTACTACCGCCTCAACGGCGCGCAGGTCCAGTTGCCGCCGCTGCGCCAGCGCAGTGACCTGGCTGCCATGATCGGTCGCCTGTTGGGCGGGCGCACCCTGCTGCCCGAAGCGCGCGCTCGCCTGCTGGCCCACCCCTGGCCCGGCAACCTGCGCGAACTGCGCAACGTGCTGGACTTTGCGATGAGCGTGTGCCCCGAAGGCGCGATCGGCCTGGACGATCTGCCGGAGCTGGGGCCGGCGCCCTCTGTGGCCGCTACGCCGCCTGCAGCGTCTGTGCCCTCTCCTCCCGGGGCGACCGTGGCCGGCCGTCCCCGCGACATTCCGATCGACGGCGTGCACGGCCCCGGTGCTGACGCGCTGCACCACGCCCTGCGCGCCGCGCAGTGGAACGTCAGCGAGGTGGCCCGCCGGCTGGGCCTGTCGCGCATGACGTTGTACCGCCGCATGAAACGCGCCGGTATCGTGCCGCCGCACCGCGCGCCTTGAGGCCATGTGAAGAGCAGCGGGACCTGACAGCCGACGGCGTTCGCGCTTCGCCTGCTTTCCGGCCCCCCACGTGCCTGTGACAGCTGTGACACCTGTCACAGCCCTGAGCCGCCCAGGCGTGACGGTGTGACATGCGGGCAAACCCGGCGTCGCCCATGCCTTCTCAAGGCCTGACAAGCACTTGCGTGCGCGACCCCGGTTGGCACGGGTCTTGATCTCTGGATCGGCAACGGCCCGCATCGTGGCCGTCACCGAACAGGAGATGACCCCATGACCGACTCAACCCCGTCCCAGCGCGCCGCGCGCTGGCTTGCCGACTTTGGCGCAGTACTGGCCGCCGGCCAGGCCCAGCAGGCGGCCGCGATGTTCGACGCCGACTGCTACTGGCGCGATCTGGTGGCCTTCACCTGGAACATCCGGACCCAGGAAGGCCCAGGCGCCATTGCAGAGATGCTGGCCGCGCGCTTGGCCGACACGGCACCTTCGAACTTTGCGCTGGAAGGCGAGGCCACCGAGGCCGACGGCGTGGTCGACGCCTGGTTCACCTTCGAAACCAAGGTAGCGCGTGGCCGTGGCCACCTGCGCCTGAAGAGCACGCCCGCAGGCGACAAGGCCTGGACGCTGCTGACCACCATGACCGAGCTCAAGGGCTTCGAGGAGGCGCGCGGCGAGACCCGGCCCAAGGGCGTGGAGCACGGTCCGCATCGCGGGCGCCTGACCTGGAAGGAGACACGCGAGGAAGAGGCCCGCACGCTTGGCTACACCCAGCAGCCCTATGTCGTCATCGTCGGCGGTGGCCAGGCCGGCATCATTCTGGGCGCGCGGTTGCGCAAGCTGGGCGTGCCGGCCATCATCATCGAGAAGAACCCGCGTCCGGGCGACTCCTGGCGCAACCGCTACAAGAGCCTGTGCCTGCACGACCCGGTGTGGTACGACCACCTGCCGTACATGCCCTTCCCTGATGACTGGCCAGTGTTCGCGCCCAAGGACAAGATCGGCGACTGGCTGGAGATGTACACCAAGGTGATGGAGCTCAACTATTGGGGCTCGACCACCTGCAAGAAGGCCACCTTCAACGAGACGCGCCAGGAGTGGGAGATCACCGTGGACCGCGAAGGCCGCGAGGTGACGCTGCGCCCCAAGGAGCTGGTGATCGCGCTCGGCGTCTCGGGCTACCCCAACGTGCCGAAGATTGCCGGCGCCGAGACCTTCGAGGGCGACCAGTTCCACTCCAGCAAGTTCCCCGGCGCCGAGAACTACCGCGGCAAGAAGGCCGTGGTACTGGGCTCCAACAACTCGGCGCACGACATCTGCGCCGCGTTGTGGGAAGAGGGCGTGGACACCACCATGATCCAACGCTCGTCCACCCATATCGCGCCGTCAGAGTCGCTGATGGAGCTGGCGCTCGGCGGGCTGTACTCGGAAGCGGCGGTCAAGAGCGGCATCGACCACCACAAGGCCGACCTGATCTTCGCCAGCGTGCCCTACAAGATCATGCACACCTTCCACATCCCCGTGTACGAGGAGATGAAGAAGCGTGACGCAGACCTGTACAGCCGCCTGGAGAAGGCCGGCTTCCTGCTGGACTTCGGCGTCGACGGCTCGGGCCTGTTCATGAAGTACCTGCGCCGCGGCTCGGGCTACTACATCGACGTGGGCGCGTCCGAACTGGTGGCCAACGGCAGCGTCAAGCTCAAGAGCGGGGTCAACATTGCGCAGATCAAGCCGAAGTCGGTGGTGCTGTCCGACGGCACGGAGCTAGAGGCCGACCTCATCGTCTACGCCACCGGCTACGGCTCGATGAACCAGTGGCTGGCCGACCTGATCTCGCCCGAGGTGGCCAACAAGCTCGG
>Ga0315900_10004507_pt1 | contig 19597 bp, 18 predicted proteins | sample LakEriMetagenome_FD_203521 | JGI IMG/M metagenome (GOLD analysis project Ga0315900, IMG submission 203521) | Freshwater fungal communities from buoy surface, Lake Erie, Ohio, United States - Buoy 12 MA114 | ecosystem: Environmental > Aquatic > Freshwater > Lake > Lake biofilm | place: USA: Lake...
TGAATAAACAATTTTTTATTATCTCACATATTTACCTGCCCTTGCAAAACTATCCACTACAAAAATGATAAATACTCCTAAAAAAGAATATAATACAACTTCTTCAGTTACATTGTTTGTTTTTTGGTCTTGTTGTTCTTCTAATAAATTAATCATATAATTTAGTTTTTCAATTAGCACTTGATTAGAACTAGAAGTAGAATCACTATTCATATTAGCACTCATCCCAGAAGAATAATAATTTTTATTATGTTCTGTTTTAGTATTTGGATTATAATTAGGAACCAATTTTCTATAATAATCCCTAACTTGGACATCATTCATAAAAGCACTTTGAAGTTCCTGGAGATTCAACCCATCATCGTCGTTTGGTTTAGGAACTAGATTATCGTCCATAGTAGTCATACCCTCTTTGGTCTTTGTGCGTTCACCTCCTACTGAAAGAGGTTTTTCAGGGAATTCAAATGGATTTAACGGTTTAAAATCATCTGAATGTTTAGCCTTAACCGCGGTTCCTTTAGAATTATAATTACCTAATTCATTATCATCATCGGGGTAAGAATTATGAATAGATTGTAAAACTGAATTTACTTTTTGAGGATCAAAATCATTAGATGCTTGTCGATATTTTTGTGTTTTACTATGGGTTTGTCTCTTCTTATTAATAGAACTTTCATTATTATACTGTTGAATATTATCATTATCAATTGGTGCCGCAGATATTGCTAAATAAGACATGCTTCTTAATAAAAATTAAGATAATTATTTATCAAACAATCTGGAATTACCAAAAAATTATAAAAAAATATTCTATAATTTATATAGAATGAATATGAAAACGAATAGTATAATAGTTATTTTTTTAGCATTAATAGTTATTTTAGCAGTAAACCCAAAAATGGTTAATAATATATATAATACTATTTTAGGAAGACTATTTTTAATCAGCATTGTTATTTTTTTATCAATGAAGAATATAACTTTAGGTTTGTTAGTTGCGTTAATTATTATAAGTGGATTAAATCAATTTGGTTCTTTTGTTGAGGGAATGGAAACAATGCCAACTTCTACAACTGTAGGAGAAGAAAATATCCCTACAACTGGTAAACAAATTGTATTAACTGATTCAGAAACTCAAAAATTAGATACTGCTAAACAAAAAGTAAGTGATTTAAAGGCTAAAGCGGCGGCCTCCGGTATCGATAGAGAAGATATAAAAAATGCAATAATGTCAAAAGATTCTAAAACGATACAAAGTGACCCAAATATGACATCAAATGAAAATGTAGAAGCATTTACAACAAATATGCTGACCCCTTCAACATTAACAGAAGGGTTTTATTCCGCTGCTTTAGTGTAACAAATAACAAATAACAAACTAACAAAATATAAAAGAAAGGCGATTAAATATATTTTAGAATAAAAAGTTATTATACTATATCTATATATGCGTAAAATATATTTAAAAATATTAATAGGTATAGTGGTGATTTTATGGGTTATTTATTTTATCCAACAGATGACTAAAAGCGATAGCAATAGCGATTGCGGTTGTTGTAATAATAATAATAAGAAAGAAGGGTTTACATCAAATATAAAGGGGTTATATCGTCCATATGTTAGAACACTAAATCAAAAATACGAAAGTTTTATAAATAATTATGGTTCAAATGTAGTATTTACTAAACTGAGAAAATGGAATATTTATTAGTCGAATTATAAAATTGTAAAGATATTTTTATATTAGTTTAATATAACAATGTTTAATCCCTTTTATGAAACAATTTCCTTTGTTCATAATCATATTATGTTCTTAAATAATAGCAAATTTTTTGCTGGTGTTGTAATGATTTTGTTGAACGTTGGTTCTAAATTTATTTCAATCCAATTTAGTAAATCAACAGAAGAATATTTGAAAATGAATGTGACTAAACAATTATTAGTTTTTGCAATGGCATGGATGGGTACTCGTGATATTTACACTTCATTAGTTTTAACCGCGGTATTTACTATTCTTTCGGATCATATATTTAATGAAGAAAGTCCATATTGTTGCGTACCAGAAAAATATCGTATATTATCTACATTGGTAGATGAAAATAAGGACGGTGTCGTGACAGAAGAAGAAATTAATAACGCGATTGCTATTTTAGAAAAAGCCAAAAAAGAAAAACAAAAAATAAATCAAAGACAAACTTTTACTTTATTTGGAAATTATTTAACTGAAAGCTATAAAAGTTATAATTAAATTGCTAATTTATCATAATTACTTATAATAATTTAAAAATCTTTAATTATTATAAGTATGTCTAAAAATGAAAATAATGAAAAAGAAAATGAAACAAAAGATAATGAAAAAGAAAATGAAAAAATTCCAAATTCATTAATTATATATATTAAAACTAGATTACCTAATTTTTATAAACTAACATATGAACCGTTTATGACTGTTCCAAAAAATAAAAGTCACACGGTTTATTTTGATCCACTTGTTAAGTATTATGAGTGGCCAGTTAAAAATCTTCCATATGGGGCTCCTAAAGATGCATTATATACGCAATTTTTTGAAGCCGCCGAATTTGATTCAATGATTAATCGAATTTTAAGTGATTTTAGATATATGCAAAAACCAAAAACATTAAAACAATCAGTGGATGAGCATATTATTGATAATAATATACAAATTACTTTGAAAAACTTATTTAAACCTAATAATCTGTTTTATATAAATAATAAACCTTATACCATTATTGATTCTCATTGGAAAGATATGGATTGGCAAATTGATAAAAAACCGATTGAAAAATTGTTAGTTCAATTCTCAAATTTATCTACAAAAGAACTTGAAGAACAAGCAAAAAAAGAAGAAGATGATATTCCAGAAGTATTAAGACAAGGTAATATATCATCATCTAATTTAACTAGCGAGGAAAATGCTTCCGCAGTAGCTACAGGCTTACAGAAAAAAATGGATATAAGTACAAGTAATTCAATCGTGAATGAAAGCGAAATAACTGGTGAAACTGATTCTTTTATTAATCAAAATAAGTTGCCTGGTGTATCAGAAGATATGAAACGACTTTATAGCGAATATTTGCGAAAAAATAATCCAGTAAATTATTCTGATAATACCGACTTGGCACGAGACCCATTAACGTTATCATTATTAATAGACCCATCCCAATTACTAAATTTTATAAATATAAATAAAAAAAGCACGATTGTTGAACTATATTCCGCACATATTAATGCAAAAATAAATCTACACAATGCGGATAAAGAATATTTAAATGCATGTACTGAATTAGCTATATATAAAACTACATTTGATTCACAAGTAACAGATATAACTAAAATAGTGAAATTAAATAAAATGGATGATGCTGAAAAGATTAAAAAAAATAGTATTATTCAAGAAATTACGCTTTTGAAAATAAATTATATGAAAATTATTTTTAGAATTGCCGATGCTATTATGGCGATATATACACAACAACATAGTTATTTTGTTGCTACAAAGTTGCTTTTAGAAGGATTAAAAAACGATTATATAAATATTATTAAATATTATGAAAAACCCGAGTTGGCGATAAAATGCATTGAATATGATATTTCAGTAATGAATTCATTAATAGCACCTGACCCTGAAGATATTTATTCCAAAACTTTTTTTTCAAATTATGATGCGTTTAAGATTTTTTACGAAAAAACTCTATATTCGAATAAGGATAATATATTAACACCCAATATTAATTTTAGAGACGAGGAATATTATTTTAATGATATTATTATTTTATCTATTGAAAAACAGCAATATGAAATATATAATTTTAAAATGTTCTTATTTTATTCATATAATCAATTTAGTATTTGGGTTTTATTATTTAAATCTATACAAATATTTGCTAAATTTATTGGTAATGAAGCAACCCAATTTTTAGAAAACTCAGAAACAACTCTTGCAACATATAATAAAGCATTTCCAGAAGCACAACAACGTGAATTTATTAATAGAATAAAAGCATATGGAATAAGGTCTTCTTATAATAAAAAATCAAAGGCGTTTGATTGGTTTTTAGTAAAAGAAGATGGTAGTAAATGTATTGAACATAACCAATTAGACACGGACAATTCAAGTCAACAATTAAATCAAAAGAAACCATTTAGATTAATGGAAGACGAGATGCACGAAAGATTATATATATCTTCTGTTAAATCACAAGTTCAAGCGTATGATGCTGTTGTTATTTATATATATTTATTAGAGGTTGTATGTTTGAGACAAAATAGAACATATGTTGCTGAAGAAAATGTCAATCAGTTGAATTTGGAATTTTCATTAACATTGAATGAATATTATAATACTATTAAAGATAATATAAATATAAATATACCCAAATCATTATTATGGGATGTTAGTAAATTTAGTGAAATAGATTTTTTAGAAAAGAGGAAAAAAACAAATGATAAATATTCCGTAATATATAGGGAACGTCTTAAATCTATTAGTAAATCAAGACGAGAAATGGTATTAAATTGTGAAAATATTGCTGATTTAATAAATCCAAATTTAAGTGAAACTGGGTTCGTGAATAAGTGTCAATCGTTGTTAACATCCAATTTGTCGGATGTTCAAGAACATTCATTTAGAAGTAGTTTTTGGTTAGATAAAACAATAGAAAATTATAATAGTGAAGCAACCAGTGATTTTATTTATAATATGAATAATGTAGTAAAAGATGCGTGGTATGATAGAATAATTAAAGATAGAGAGCCTGAAGAATTTTTAGATTGGATGGTATATAATAATTCTGGTATAAATACAAATGAATCCATTTATGCTTCGTTAAGTGATGCATTAAATGGACAATTGGATTTAAATGGGGATGAAACTAACAATCCATATACAGAAGATATAGATAATAAGAAACGATTCACAATTAATTCGTTAAAAAAACTGGTTATTGATTCGAGTGGAATTAGCGATGATTCAAAAATAACACCAGACGAAATTATCCTTATTTTACAAGAAGTTTTAAAAATTAAATTTATACTATTTGAAATGTTCCCACGCGCAAATACTGAAATTCAATTAGGAGATATTGTTAGATATAAAGATGAAAATAATGATGAAACTGGAAGAGTAGTTGATATAAATAAAGATAATACAGAACCTCTTTATACCTTATATAATGGGTTTAAATTAGAAAGAGAAATACCTAGTTCTAAGATTCAATTAAAAAAATCAAATTTACATAGTTATTTTCGTATAAATTGTGTGTTTTCTAATGACAATGATATAAATCACAATGATATATATGAAGATTATATATATATAGTATTATCTAAGCAAAGTAATGATACTTTTTTAAAATATAGACTTGTTAAAAATTCATCGAATAATGATTATATTAATATATCAAATAACATACCAGATTATATTTTATATTTTATATATAATAATTGTATTAGATTTGCTGACGAAAAAATAGATAGTTTTGAAAAATTTAAATTTATATTTGAAGGATTTAAACAAACAATTGAAAATCAAATGCGTAGTGACCAATTAAGTAAAGAGATTAATGAAAATGATAAAAATCTGGAAAAGGTAGAAACAGAATATTTTAAGTTACGTAGAAAAGAAAATAAAACACAAGAAGAAGAAACACAACAATTTATTTTAAAAGACCGTGTAAAAGAACTTAGGGCAAGATTAAATGAATTAAACGAACTATTTAATAATTCTAATTCCAATTCCAATGTTATAGGAGGTGCTCTTACAAAACCGAGTAATGAATTTGCAAATGCCTTGAACCAATATGATTTATTAGATAATCTATTAAATAGAAACAGAAATAGAAACAGAATTGGAAAACGGTTACCTTATAACGTATCACAAAATAAAGCAAAGGATTCTAAATCTAAGTTATCGTTTTATATAACAATAGAACTGGAATTATATCCTGGAAAAAGTGCCAATGCGTTTCAAAAGTCGGTTGTAAAATGTCAAAGTACATTTGAAAGGATACGTGAGGCGTATGCTGAAATTAGAGGGTTTCAATATAGACCATCTGTTATGGCTGAAGATTATATATATAGTATTAAAAAAGATGAGAAAAAGGAGGAGAAAAAAGAGGAGAAAAAAGAGGAGAAAAAGGGTGGAAAAAAAATAAAATCAACCAATACATCTACTCGTAAAAATCGTCAAACAAAGTCATAATATAAATAAAAAATTGAAAGAAAATTATGATACTTATTTTTAGTATCATAATTATTTAAGAACTATATGCTTCCATTACTGTTTCAAATTGATAATTTATTTGAAGGTCGTGTTAATAAAAGACCTTCTAAATATATAAAAACGCCTTATGTTGCTGATATTATATGTTCTGATACAAACGAAGAAGTACTAGGACATACCGCTTCATTAGGATGTTGTGGTTTAGCCAATACAAACGCAATAATATTAATGGCACCTAGTCCTAATTCTAAATCAAAACCCAAAAATCAAGCTAATATGAAATGCACTCATACAGTTTATTTGTCAGTTGTAAAGAATATTGCGTATGATGACTTAATTATTGGAATACATCCAAAATTAGCGGAACATTTAACTGAAGCCGCATTAAAAAACAACTGTTTATCCAAATTAAAAAATATAAAAAAATATCGAAGAGAAACATCTATTTATATAAAAGACAAAGTTGATTCAAGATTTGATTTTACTGGGGTTGACCAAGATGGCATTCCATTTATTATGGAGGTTAAAAATGTTCCATTAGCTGATTACGAAGATGTAACTGAAAACGAACGTGGTAAATTAGATTTTACCAATCGTGAATTTAATTCAAAAGTAGCATACTTTCCAGACGGATATAGGAAAAAAAGTACAGATCCTGTTAGTCCAAGAGCATTAAAACATATTAGAGAACTAACATTTATAAAAAAGGAAACTAGTGTTCGTTGTATTATGTGTTATGTAATACAAAGAACAGATATAAATAGATTTCAACCATCAGTAATTGACCCTGAGTATAGAAGTGCGTTTATAGATGCTATCAAAGCTGGGGTAGAAATAATTACAATGGTTGTAAAATGGACAAAAGAAGGTAACGCGTATTTTATAAGAGATGATTTACCAATATCATCGTTATAAAAAATAAATAAAAAAATAATAATAAATTATTTAGGTGAATTCATAAAATCATCTACTAGTTCTTCTGGGATATAATTAAAATCAATAATATTCCTATTTAATTCATATTGTTTTTGAAATTGTTCGGATTCTTGTAATTTTTTTTCAAATAATTCTCTATTATTAAAATACTTTAATGCTGTTTTAGGTCCGCATTTTGGAAACACAGAAGGAATATTATCGCTTATATCTCCTGTGATAATTTTACAAAATAAGTCACATTTTGCATCTCCTGTACACGATTTTTGTTCTGTTATTTTCTTAAACGCTAAATTATATATATGGATGCGTTCTTCCGCTAATTGTAAATAATCTTTATCCGATGTAATAATATAAATATTACAAGTAGGATATGTATTTATCAAGTGTTTAACTGTAATTGCTATACAGTCATCTGCTTCCAATTTTGGATGTTTTAATATACTTTTAGCACCTCCTTGTATAAATAATTCGTCTTCATATGCTAATTTAAAGAACGGACCACCCATAAACCCATCTTCAGGGCCATTGCTTCTATTTGCTTTATAATTAGGAAACAATTCATTACGCCAAATATTTTCTCTTTTACAATCTTTACCAACAATAATAATAGGTTTTTCTTTTTTATCTATATTTAAACATTTGGGTATTTTTTCAATATTATCAATAAATGTTTTTTTAAATTTATCGACAAACTTTTCATTACTATATGGGTCTAAAAGAACATCTGTTTGGTCAGGATATGCATTTTTCCACCACGTTAATAAAGAATGGTAACGGTAGAAGCAAAAGTAGCTACCATCGATAAATATAAATATAGGATTAGTTGGCATTTCAGTTTCTAAGTTCATATATAGTATTATTAAGGTGTGTTTAAATGCTTTCAATTTTTTTACTAATTTTAACAAAAAATAAGTGAAAATATAATATTTAATGATTCGTATATACAAATTGTATTGTTATATACTCATAATTTTCGCTCATAATAAATGGTCTCTTTAACTTTAATAAACAATCAATTAATTCTTTTTTTCCGCAAAAATATATATCATATTTATCTAAATGAATTAAATAATTTATAATTGTTTTGCTTTCATACCATTTCATTTTGGTATCCGTACTACTGATTTCTATATTGGAATCAGAATCAGAATCACAATCAATTTTTGTTGTAATCTGCTGACGCTCACGTCTTATATCCATACTACTAATTTCTATATCTGAATATTCACTTATTAACCTTTGAATAATTGTTTGTTTATCAATTGTTGTGAGATTGTGGTAAAATATTTTAGTAGATTGTAAGTTTCCCATTATAGATATTAATTTATAATTATAGAACTATATTATTTCAATTTTTTTTACACCCCCCATAAATTTTCATATAAGCAATCCAAAGAATAATGCAAAAAATGATTAGTTGTCTTCAAAATTTTTATATCACCAGTAATTATATATTCAAAAGGCGATAAAATTAATGCCATTACAATCATTGTGGAACCTATTAAAATTATTGTACCAATTCCTAAAAAAGTTAAAATTATTTGTCTAGTTCTCTCCAAATATGACATAATTATATATATGTAATTGCTTTAAATGGTTTTTTATTATTTTATAAGAATGCGGTTTTAAATCTTCAATGGTGTAAACATTTATTATTAACAAAATGGAAACATTAGGAAACAAATTAGTGGCAAAAAGTGGCACAAAATATATATATTTAACAAAGTAACTTAAAGACCCTTTAAGTTAAAAACAAATATATATATATTATTTTTCAAAAATATAAAAATACTTAAACACTATTTTTTGTTTCCATAAATTATAGTGAATGGTAACCAAATTTAGTGAAAATAGTGAAAACCATATTCCAAATTTTTATTGCGAAAAATGGTGACTATTTATGCTTTTAAAAAAATAACATTTTTACTCCAAAAATATAAAAAACGTGTTTTCAACAATGTTGAAAATAGTGTCAACCACACTGAAAAACATATAAAAATAAGTGTGGATTACGAAACCATAAGCAAAATTGCAAACAAAATAATAAATATATGAATATAATATTTAATTCAATGTGAGGTTCAACAAAAGAAGAAACTAACAAAAATTACAAAGAAAATAATTAAAAATAAACAAATATATTTTAATATAACGCATCCCTATACATTTTTAAACATTTATTTTTTTGCTCCGTATAGTCACATATTGGCTTTGGATATTTAACCTCTTTATAATTATTATATTCAGTTTCCCAATTATGTATTATTTTAGCTTCTAATGAAGCCAATTCTGGAACCCATTTTTTAATATATTCACAAGAATTATCGTGTTCTTCTTGTTGCGCCCAAGGGTTAAAAATTCTAAAAAATGGCATCGAGTCACTTCCTCCTCCCATAACCCATTGGATATTTCCATTATTTGACGCAGGGTCATAATCCGTTAATTTTGTAGCAAAATATGTTTCCCCGTGTTTCCAATCAATTAATAATGTTTTTATTAAAAATGACATTACAATTAATCTTGCTCTATTATGCATATATCCTGTTGAATTTAATTGTCGCATACCAGCGTCAACAATTGGAAATCCTGTTTCACCATCACACCACTTCTTAAACCAATTTGTATTGTGATGCCAATGAATTTTATTATATTTTGGTTTTAATGCGTGTCCTAATACTTGCGGAAATGAATATAAAATATTAGCATAAAAATCACGCCAAAATAGTTGTCTAATAAAATCGTGTTTAGAACGAAATAGTTTATACACTTCTCTAATACTTAAACAACCGAATTTTATATACGCTGAAAGTTGTGAGGTTGGTTTTGATAATTCGTCTCGTGTTTTCGCATAATGTGCAATATTTTTAACCGCATTGCGCATTTGTTTTAGTCCCTCAGTTCTACCTCCGTGAACAAGAATCAGTGGATTACTTTTTGTAAAACGATTGAACGCATCATCTAAAGAAATTTTGTTGGTTAAATTCTTTGAACTAGAAGCAAAATGAATATTTCTTAAACCAGCAGGAGCATCTATTTTCTTTTTTGAAGCCGTATTATAATATGGTGTAAATTTTTGGTAAGGGTCGCCTTGACCATTCATAATAGAACCAGGAGGATTTAAATAATAATCGTGTCCGTATTCTACAGCAACACCTATTTTATCACATATTTGTATTATACCTAATTCTCGTTGAATCGCATATGGACTATAGTCAGCATTAAAACATACAATATTAATATCTAGTGTTTTAATTAAATTCGTTACTATCGTATTGTTATGCCCATAAAAACATAATAGATTACCTCCCATTTTATTTATCTGTGAAGATAAATCTTTGAGTGATTCAATCATAAATTGTACCGCATTATTTGATTTATATTTATTAGAACCAGTAACTTGTTCAGGTGTAAAAATAAAAATAGGATAAATGCGTTTACATTTACTGTTTAATAAATTAAGGCCTATATTATCAATCACTCTAAAATCTCTTCTAAAAATAAATAATCCATTTTCATATGTCATTACTATATATTATTATAATAATTACATATATTTTCACTATTTAGTTCCTTTTCTATTACTCCTTGTTTTAGATTTACTCCTTGTTTTAGATTTACTCCTTGTTTTAGATTTATTTTTGCTTTTGCTTCTAGTTTTAGACATTGTTTTTGTTCTTGATTTTTCTCTAACAAGTGTTTCAACTGCATCCTTATTTGCATATTCTTGTAAAATATTGGATAAATGTTCTGGGACAGATTGGTCATCTTTTTTCGCTTCTTTTATTATATCTAATGGTGCGGGTGGTTTATTTACCAATATATTTTTTTCAAAACTTTTCCCAATTCTAATTAAAATACCAGTTTCAAGTAAAATATTTTCATATTCGCTTAATAATAAATCAATATCTATCACTCTTGTTACAGGATTAAAATCATACATTTTATGAAAAAAAGACGATAAACGAGTATACACTTTTAACGATAAAGCATTTAACCGTTTAAAACAATTCGCCATAAATTGCAATGTAAACCCAAGACCAAAAATATCAATAGAGTCGGTTGTATGTTCTAAAAAATCGTTATATGATTGATGTTTAATTAAATCATTAAACCCATTAAAAAATGAATTTATATATCCATATTGAGTTACTGCGTTTGGAATGGTATTGTCTGGATTTAAATAGGTAAAAAGAATACTAAATGATTGTGGGTTATTAATAGGTAAATCAAGTGTATTTACTTTTGAATCTGTAACTATTAATTCACAAAGTTCATTTTTCATATAATTTCTTTTATATTTATTAAAACCGTTATATTTATTAAATTGTTTTTTATCCATAAATCCGCAATCAAAAGGGTAAGACCAATGATATATGCCTAAAAAATTATCATTTAATTTAGAAGATTCAATCACTTCTTTTTTTGTTCTCATAAGGCCAAAATCAATATATTTCATTTTTCCATTTGTAGAGTTAAATAAAATATTTTGCGGTTTAATATCATTATGAACTATTCCGTGGTCTTTAAAAAACTTAAGGCCTTTGATTAAATGATGGACTTCTAACCAAAATTTATCTACACGCTGTTGTTTATCCTTTTTTAAATAAGTTATTAAATAATGATTACATAACGCTTTTAAATCAGGCCCTCCAAATTTTAAAAGTAACAAACTATATTTATCAGGATTTGTTTTCATATCCTCAGTTTTAATATGACTACATTTACTAATATCTGTGATTATATTCGCTTCTTTTAAATCAGGTTTACATAATATAGGTTGCCCTAAATGATATTCATTGGCTGGGTCTATACGTCCTATAGTAACAAATTCGGATAATTCTTTTTTGGCATTTTTTGTTTTCATAATTTTGGATACGTAATTTTTATAATTAAACCCAGGTTTAGGCGGTGTTTTGCAATGTATGCTAGGTTTATGAACACAACCATATGAACCTTCACCTATTATAATTCTTTTCATATATATAGTTAATAATAAAAATTATATATCCTAAGGAAAAATGACTTCAGGAGCAATTCTAATACGAGCTCCATTATTAACAGCCATTAAATGAAAACTACGATGTTCGCAATCAATTAAACCCGCTTTACCATGTAAATATACAGGACCACATATTTTTTCATTTTCTTTTAGTAAATGGTTAGGAAGTAAATCAATGCGTGGTCTAGGGTCATAAAAACCATTTATAAACTTGTTAGTTCTATAAATAGCAAATCCATTAAATGCGGATAAACATGGAATTAATTTTTTTGGTGGTGTATTTTGTATATGTTTTTCAATAAATTTACCCCATTGAGCCCAATTTTTAAAATGCATACAACTAAATGAATATGGATATTTAGATAACGCCCATAAGTCGTAATAAGGTGTCTTATTAAATGTTAATGCGTCCCATTCTGTATTGATAACTAAATAATATAATAAACTTTCTAATTTTACTGGAGAAGCGCATATATTATCACAATCAATCATAATAAAATATTCATAATCAGGAAATTGGGAACGTATAATATCTAAACATTGATTACGCGCCTTTGCAATATTATATACACGATATTCGGATAACGGTTCAGTTCCAATATGTAAAATTAATTTATCAGTATATTCGTGTTGAAGTTTGCGTAAAATAGCCAAAGAATCGTCCACTGAATTATCATACGAAATAATAATCTTATAGTCATCAAAAAGCTTACCAATAGTCGCAATATTTTTAAATACTTTTTCTAAAAAAGGACCGCAATTTTTAACGGTTCCACAAATACAACATTTACCTTTTATCATATGAATATATATTGATATGATAATTATATTATTTGACTGTAATAATTGATTATAATCTAAAAATCTAAACTAACCGTGTTTTTATCTGACTTGGGTCTTCGGCGAGTACGTTTTGGAATATTGGCATCACTTTGAATACTTTTTAAATCATCAATGCTAATAGTACTGTTATTATTAATATCTTCAATTATAATATCTTTGGAATGATTGGACATATCGTTGCTCATATTGCTATTGTTATTACCAATATTAATTGTCTTAGTTTTTAGCCCAGACAAAATATCAGATATATCACTAGGTCCTTTCATATCAGGTCGCCTAGAACTTTTTTGTGCGGGTTGAGGTGGTGTAAATCCATGAATGCCGATATTATTTTCTCTAATACTAATTCCATCATCGGTGAATGAAGGGCCTGGTCCTGGTGTAAAATTGCCTCTAGCCATTGAAATATCCGCTCTACCCACATTCATTGCACCAACATTATTACCAGCTCTATTTGGAGGCGGTTGCATTCCATTTGGTCCTTGAGTGGCCATAGGTGGAGGAGGTCCTCTTCCAGAAGGAGGTTGTGGGTCTTTTTCCATAAGTCCTCCCATAAATCCAGCAAATCCAGGATTAGAACCAGCCATAGAGTTAACTGCGGCAGATTGAAATTGACGCATAAGATCTGGATTTTGTCTTAAAATATCATCCATTCCAGGCATTGCTGATTTAAACATAGTATTAGACATATGTACCATCATCGCACTCCCACCAAGGTGAAATAATAATTTAAGTTCGGGAGCAATTGTAGCCTTAGATTTATATTTTTCATATAATTCACCAAAAATATCGTCATAATCAGTATTATTTTCATTAATTTGTTCACCCCATCCGTCAAGATTAACATCAAAAGGGTCAAAACGATTATTTAAAAATTCAATCCCGTTAATAACTGACATCATCATATTTTTCTGGAATTTAATGGAATTTAGTTTTGTCTTTTCTTCCATAATCATTTCATATTCTCCCATCATTTCTTGAAGATTAGATTCCATATTATATTTTTTTGTTAGTTCAACTCCTTTCTTTTCAAGGGCTTCCAACTTTCTTAAATATTTGAACTTTTCTCTTAACATTTCATCTTTTGATAATTTAGGTTCATTTGACATTGGATGATCTGGGTTAATTGGAATATTATTAAATTTCCCATATCCGTCCCAAGTTTTTGCATCAGATGAAGTATTTGCCGTAGATTTTCCTAAATTTTGGTCATAGTTATCACTATCTCGATTACTCCCTAAAATGCGTATAGAAGGTTCATCATTAAATCTTACAGATGCTCCATCGTCATAATTTGTTTTCATACCAAATAATCCACTTTCAAATGTATTCGTTAATGGAGTGGTATTTTTTGCTAAATCATTCAATTCATTTTCTAAATTATTCAAATCATCTATATCAATATCACTAGTTGGTCCGTGAGAAAAAGGTTTATTATCATTCATTAACAATTCAATTCCCCCACCAAAATTGCTTTTAGATTTACCAAATATACTTTTACTTCCATTATCTAAATTGTCAAAATCCATAGAAATATCAATAATATCGTTATCCATTATGAAATAATAAGAACATTTAATTTTAAGTATTACGAATTAAAATATATATATTATAATTAAATTCTTTACAATTAAATACTTTTTTATATTTTATGTTTAATAAACCACATTCCTTGTAAAAAGCAATCCGATAAATCGTCTTTTTTTTGATGTTTATTAAAAAAGGATTCCCATTCTTTAAATCTAAAATCAGTTGAAATAATTTCTAAACAATATTGAATGCCTAATTTTTTTCTTTGTTTATAATCCATTTTTTCTTTGTCTTTATCTTTATCTTTTACCTTTTCCTCTTCTAAAAAATCCTTTAATTTATTAGAGGCGCTAATAAATTCAATTTGAATATGATTGTTTTTCATAATAAAATATTGAGATATCATTCCTTGTATTGTTTTCATTTTATTAGCGATTGGTCCTATTTGATTTTCAATAATAATAATATCGATAGTTGATAAATGGTCACAAAGAATTTCATCTAATTTATGTTGAATATTTCTTCCAATAGTAACAAGGTCTACCTTAGTAGCATTGGTTTTATTAATAGCAGTAAAACATTTATTAGTGATAAATTCATTAATTAATGCTACTAAATGGGTTTTTTTTGGTGGATTTTCATATTTAATTTTATATTTATCAGCGATTTCAATTAAAGTTTGAATTTTTTGTTTATTGATATAAGATGGTTTAAGTTCTGTAGTTGGTTGTAAAAAAGTTTGTTTCTTTGAATGTTTTAAACAATAGCATTTTCCGTCTTTAGAAAACTTTGCGGGTTTATCACATAACCCATTTTTATCAATTTCAATACATTTACTTTCACTCTTTTCGCTTAAATCAATATTATCCCATTTAATTATTTTACGATGGTTTGAAGTTGTTTCAATGGAATTGATATCAAAAAGACAAAATGATAGATTTTTAATACCAATATCAATACTGAGAAGTTTCATCTATAATACTAAATTATTTAAAGTTATTATTATATTGTTTTTGTTTGCATTTTATATTTATATTAAAATATATTAGTAGGAATAGAAGGTGAAACCATTTTAGATTTCATTTGTTGTTTTTTCATATAATCTTGTTTCAAATCGCTATTTCTAAATCCATATTCAGGATTGTTAGTATCGTGTATAGAATTATAAAGATGTGGCTGATTGTTAGTTATATGGTTATTTAAAACAGAATAGGGATTGTTTCCTGAATCGTAAATAGTTTGCATAGTATTATATTTCATTATTTGGTTCGCATTTTTTTGCATATATTGTCTATATTTCCAATTTGAATGAATGCCGTTATCAAGTTGAATATTTTTGTTAGTTGCACCTTCTGGTTGCCATAAACTATATGACATCCCTTGAAAATCTTGTTGAGGATCTATAGTATAATAAGTATGATTCATATTATACTAAATGTAGATAAAATAATTAAGGTTTTTATTCGTCACCAAGAAGTTTTAGAAGTTCATTTTTTTTTAATTTACTTGAGTCAACTACAAGACCTTTATTGACAACTAATTCTCTTAGCTTATTTAGTGCCATTTTTTTATATTCTGATTTATGTAAATGAACATCATCCATTTCTTCTAAATGTACATTCCCTGTACCAAGTTCTTTAATAGATATATTGTTTAAAAAATTATTATTATTATCATCTGTTTCCTTTGTTTCGTGAGATAATTGAATATCTGTTTCTTCAAGTGTGTTTTCAAATTCGGCTAAATCTTTTGTAGAATCAAATACTAAATTATTTGCTATATTATAAGAGTTGTCATCTTCATCTATTTCTTCATATGGTATTTTTATATCTAAATCTAATTCTTCACTTAAATTAATCGTTTTATACATTTGTTCTTCTTTGTCTTCGTCTTCATTTTCGTCTTCACTTTCGTCTTCGGATTCATCTTCATCATCATCTTCATAATCGTCTTCGTCTTCTTCACAATCGCTATCATCATCTTCATCATCCGAAACATTAATCAATTCATTCTGGGCTCCTCCCATAAGTTGACTAGCATATTCTATTTTATCGACTACTGGTAATTCTTGGCCTGATAATTGTTGTTGTATTATATGTATTTTATTTGTAAGGTATCGTGAATCTTCGGCCATTGCTGAAATTAACCCAATCATTGAATTTAATTTATGATCTTGTTCTCCAATTCTATAACTAACATATGCAAAGATCGCACCTATTAATATTATAATTATAGCAATGCTAAATAAAAATGATGTACTAAATATATCAAAAAAAGGCATTCTTAAAAAAAAACAATATATTTAATTTTTTTTTAAAACGAATTAGAACTTATTTTAATTTTAATTCAAATTTGCTAAATCTAAAATTTCTTTTGGATATTTCATATCATATAATACTTTTAACCCTCCTTTTATTTTTGAAATGCCTTCATTTAATTGATAAGTATATTCAAATTGGTCGTTTTTTTTTAGCGTTTTCATATGATAATTTTTTATCATTTTATTTTTTAAAAGTTTCTTACAAAGTTTAATATAATGTGTTGTTAAAAGACACGTTACATTTTTATATTTAACAATATAATCCATAAAAGCAAATGCGCTAGAAACAGCTTCCTCTGGATTTGTTCCAGAATATAATTCGTCAAATATGCAAAAATGTGTTTGTTCATTATGGTCATCAATACAATCTATAATTTCCTTGCATCTCCTAGCTTCTGCTTGAAATAAACTGTCTCTACCAGATGTATCAGGTATATTTAAATAACAATGTATATTATCATATGGATAAAGTATTAATGAATCAAAACAACCATAACCGATTTGTTGAGATAAGAGAATATTTATTAAAGCGGTCTTAAGTGTTGTAGTTTTACCTGATGCGTTGGGACCAGTGATTATCATATTTTTATTTAAATTGCAGTCGTTTTTAATTATACTATGTTCTTCATCATTAATAAATTTGGGATAATACATTTTCTTAAATACAGGTTTATTTTTTTTATGTGTAAATTTTGTTTTGGTCATTTTTTTCTCATCTATGTTAGTTTTAACATGTCTTAACATATCAATATAACCATTAAAACCAAACGAATATAATAATGCATTGTGATAAACCTCATTATCGTATATTTTATAAAATATACACATAATATGACCTATTTCACTTACTTTTGAGAATGAAAATGAAAAGGGAGAGATTTTATTTAATTCGTCATGTAATAACATAAGTGTGTTTAGTTTGGTTTGATTAACAATATTAAAATCATTATATGTTGTTAGTTGAAAAACCTTTGAAGAATGATAATTTAATACGTCAATGGTATATGCCAAATAATTTTTGAATTGATAAATATAATTATGAATCTTCTTCATATTAGAATAAAACCGAATACAAACTAACATATTTTGATAAATTGAAAATAAATAAAACGCAGCGGATATTACTAAATATATTTTTTGATTATTATCTACCTGATGAAATTGTGTAAATATTTTAAAAATAGCGTGATTAGATATAATAGATTTTAGTATTTCAATATATTGTTTAATATTTAATTCAACTCCTTTTAATTTAATAATAAAAAAGGGAATAATAAGAACAAAAATAGGTAGACATAATGATAAAATAGGTGACGCAATATTATAAATACTCATAAGCTGTAAAAAAGAGGAATTATTATTCAGTTTTTTTGCAAAAGCAAAATCAATATATAGATATTTTTCACAAAATCCAGTTTCATTTTTTATATCTTCCCATGAATTAATCATATTATTTAATTCAAAGTCGTTAAAATTATGTTTGTTGCGAATAGTATTTATCTCTTCAATTTCAAGCGTTTTAATTAATTTTTGCGTATCTGTTAAAAAATCTATATCAGTAGTATAATAATTCGTAAATTGTTTTATTACTTGTTTTGAAGATTTATTAGATGGATTAAACACGCTATCATAAATAGACTCTTCATCTTTATCAATAGAATTAACTAATTCAAGATCAGTGACAATATTATCATTAAGTTTTTTACTATTTTTATTATAAATAATAGGAATTTTAAAAATATCGTGAATATTATCTAAACTAGATTTTTTTATTTCAGTCATTATTTGTAAAATAGAATATATTATAATAATCTATTATACGAATTATTATTATACGAATTATTATTATACAATTTAGTTGATTAGAAAATTATTAGGGAGTTCTTCAATTTGTGTATTATAATAAGTTTCAATTTCTTTCATCTTAATAACATCTCTTCTGGTAATAAAATTAATTCCTGTGCCCTTTCTACCCCATCTACCAGATCTACCGATACGATGAAGATAATTATGGACATCTCTGGGTAAATCAAAATTAATAACAACGCTTACTTGCTGAATATCAATTCCTCTAGATGTTACATTCGTTGAAATAAGAACTCTGGCAGTACCATTTCTAAAATCTTTAAATGCTTTATCTCTTTCATATTTATCCATGCTACTGTGAAGACAGCATACAGGGAACCCATCTTCCTTCATAGCTTCATAAAGGTCAACCACTCGTCTAACACTATTAGAATAAATGATACATTGAGCAAGTGTAATATGTTGATATAAATCTTTTAAAGTAAGATATTTTTGTCTATCATCTTCTACCGCTACATAATATTGTTTAATTCCTTCAAGAGTAAGACTCTCTGCTTTAACGCAAATTTTAACAGGATTTCTCATAAATTTATTTGCAATTTGATAAATATTACTAGGTAATGTAGCACTAAAAAGAGCAATTTGAACGTTTTTATTAAGAAATTGAAAAATATTATACACTTGTTCTTTAAATCCAGATAATAACATTTCATCTGCTTCATCAAGAATAACTAATTTTAATTTATTTGCGTTAATATGTCGTCTTCGAATCATATCATATACTCTTCCAGGACAACCAACAATAATATGGGGAGGGTTTTCACGCATATCATTCACATCTTCATCAATAGAAGAACCGCCAATAATAGTTTTAATACAAATTCCATTCATCATATTAGATAAACTATTGATTACATTTGTA
>Ga0315900_10004508_pt1 | contig 19597 bp, 23 predicted proteins | sample LakEriMetagenome_FD_203521 | JGI IMG/M metagenome (GOLD analysis project Ga0315900, IMG submission 203521) | Freshwater fungal communities from buoy surface, Lake Erie, Ohio, United States - Buoy 12 MA114 | ecosystem: Environmental > Aquatic > Freshwater > Lake > Lake biofilm | place: USA: Lake...
GTGAGCGATCCTCCGACGCGGGTGAGGTCGATGCTTTCGATGGGCTGCATCGTGGTGAGGTCGAAGACCTCCACGGAGCTTTTCATGGGCATCTCCGGGTAGTTGGAGTGCGCGCACCACAGCCTGCCATCGATGACGATTCCCGCATTGAGGTGCTTGATGCGGCCGCTGGTGTCCTTCCAGCCTGCGACACGTTCGCCCGTGTCCTTGCGGTATTTGCCAATGCCTGCGTTGGTGATGGCATAGAAGTGCTGCGAATCCACGGCAACCCCCTGATGAGCCTCTTCCGCCTGGAAGCGCTTCAGCTCCTCGTGCTTCCAGACGCCCTTGCTCCCGGAAAGCATCTTGTTCAGCCGGTCCTGCTCCTTGCGCAGCGCGCCGTCCGGAATGCGCATCGGGGTGAGGTTCTCGCTTCGCAATTCCTCCGAAGCGGGGAGGGATCGCCAGCGCAGGTTGCGGAACCCCACATCGGCTCCGTGATCCTGGAGCGAAAGGTTCGCGCCGCGTTTTGTCAGATCACCGCCACGAATGCGCAGCACTTCAAGTTCGTTGAACCAGCGCGGGTCGGTGTAATTGAAGTCGACGACCTTTTCGCCGTTCAGCCAGTGCTGGATGACCGTGCCTTTGCAGATGATGCGGCCTTCGTTCCATTCGCCAAAGGGCTTCACGACATCCCGGGCCGGAGCCATGCCGAAGAACAGCGACGCGGCCCCCTGGCGCGGGTTTTCGCCGTAGGGACTGTTCGCGTTGTCGAGAAGCTGGTACTCATACTGTCCCGGCCGGTAATACACGCCGCTGTTGCAGCCCCTGGCGACCTTCCATTCGAAGCGCAGCTCAAAGTCATCCGGCACCTTCGATTTCTGATACACGAGGGAGCTGCCCTTCTTCACCCGGGCAATCTCCCCGTTCACCACCGCCCAGTTGCCATCGTGCTTCCAGCCGTCGAGCGTCCTGCCGTCAAACAACGGCTCGAAACCGGGTTCCAGGGCCAGCGCGGAGGCGGTGAGAAATAGGAGGAGAAGTCTCATGCTTTTTTCAGGCTCTTTCCCACCTGCCTGCGGAAGCCGTTGAGGCGCAGGGAGCCGTCGGCGTGGATGTCGAGAAGGGTGTAGCCGTTGTTCTCCGCGCCGCTGCCCTCGACCATGGCGACCAGGGTGGTGTAGTGGATGCCGTTGATCTGCTGGTAGTCGTTCTTGTGCGAGTGACCCTGGAAGACGGCGAGCACCTTGCCGGACTTTTCCAGCAGCGAGCGCACGGCAGCCGCGTTTTGCACAGCGTGGGCCTTGTCGGCATCGAGACGCTGATGCGCGAGCACGATGACGGGGCCGCCGGCCTTGTTCAGCTCGCTCTCGATCCAGGTGAGCTGGCCGGCGGGGATGTGGCTGTCCTGCCAGTCGAAGTTTTTTCGCGAGTAGGGCGTGCCATCACCGCGGAAGCAGGCGTCGAGAATCAGGAAGGTCACACCACCAGACTCGAAGCTCTCATGGCTTCCAGAGGCCTGGGTATGGGCGGCAAATTCCTGCTTGGTCAGCGTGCCGACACAGTGGTTGCCCAGCACGTAGTGCCTCGGCATCGAGAGCCGGGCGAAGCGCGATTCCAGGGTCTTCAGCCACTCGATCTCCTGTTCCACGGAATCGGCCTGGTCGATGAAGTCGCCGAGTTCAACGACGAGCGCCGGCTTCTCCCGGTTCATCACCTCCACGGCTTCATCGAGCTTGGTCAGCGCCTCGCGATAGAAGCGGGTGCGTGCGGGTTCCTTGTCCGCGTAATGCAGGTCGGTCATCAGGCCGACGCGCAGCAGCGGGGCGGCGGCGGCTTCTGCGGCGAGGATCCTGCCGCCGCCAAGGCCGGCGAGGCAGAGGCTGCTGTTCTGAAGGAAGGCGCGGCGGGAGGTCATCAGTCGAAGGCCTGCGGGTTGGCGGTCAGCTTTGGGCCTATATAGCCATGCAAGGTGACGGCAACACCACCGACGACGATGAAACGCACGTCGTGGTCAGCGAGTCCTGCCAACAGTTTTGCGAACGAGGGTTCCATGATCGTGGGGCGGTTTCCAGACATTGCCTTGCAGAAGCAGCGCGTTGCGCTGCAGCATGGCCAGCCGGCTGAGGGCCGGCAGGCGTGACAGGCTGCCACCCACGCGCTTTTTCAAAGGTTCCTGGAGTTCGTCGGAGTTCACGGCAGGCATCATGGAGGCCCGGGGTGGAAGAGCAACCTGCCTTCTTACAGCAGGCCCTGCACATGCTTCATCGAGCCTGCGAAGCATTGATGCACATAGGCCATGGCCTTCTTCACCTTCGCCCGGGCGGCGGCGTGGTCGGCGTCGATGGCGAAGAGGGTCTCGGCCATCTTTTCGACCGGCGTTTCGTCCATCTCGAGCAGCCATTCAGGCAGGCCGATGTCCTTGAACATCCAGCACTTGGGCGAGTGGAACTCGGAGTAGGTGTGGATGATCGGCGTGCCGTTGGCGAGCGCGATGATGGGGGAGTGCGGCTCATGGCAGACGACGGTGTGGGCGCGGGCGAAGACCGAGGCGGCCTCGTCGGCGTTCCAGAAGTATTCCAGGTTGACGACATGCCTGCGGATCTCCGGAGGCAGCGGGTCGTGGATGAGCCTTTTGTTATGCTCCATCTCCTTCCTCACCTCGGGGGCGATGAGCACCTTGTGGCCGGTCTTCTGAACCCAGAGGGTGACCAGCTCGCGGTACTTGGCGGCGCGGCGTTCGTCGTCGGCCTTCTGCTGCGCGGTGGGATGCAGGGGGTTGAGCTTGGGCGTGCGGGTGTCGTCAACGCCCGGCAGCTTGGCGGTGTTGGTGCGGAGCTGGAGGGTGATGAACCGGCGCTCCTCCAGGCCGAGCTTCTTCATCGTGGCGAGCCCGCGTTCGTCGTCGCGCACGTCGATGCCGAAGCAGCCGTCGGGGCCGAACTCGAGCACGGGCGTCTTCACGCCGCCGTTGCGCAGGATGTCGAGCGTCTTGGTCTCGCGGGTGTAGATGAAGGCGGCGTGGTTGAGCAGGTCCCGGCGTTCCTCGGCGCCCTCGCCCTCGATCATGCTGGGGAAGTAGGACTGGCCGAACAGTCCGTAGGGCCTGCCATGCTTCCGGCAGAACTGCATGAAGGTGATGTCCTGGCCCATGCCGGAGTTGCGGATGAAGAGGTCGCAGTTTTTCACGACCTCCTGAAGCCTGCGGTCTTTTTCACCCTCCTTGAACAGGTTGCCCTGGAGGATCTCCACCCTGGGGAAGCGACGCTGGAGCATGGCGGTGACGCGCTCGTCGAGCTTCATGGCCCAGAGCACCACCTTCAGGCCGGGCAGGTGCTCCTCAATGACCCGCAGGGTGCCCGGCGTATGGCCGATGTCGCCAATGTTGACGGTGTCCCAGGCGGACTGAAGCACGAGGGTCTTGGGCCTGCCGCCGACGGCGTCAACGGAGCCGCCGAGGGCGGCAAGAAGGGAGGTGATGAAGTGTCTGCGGTTAGGCATGGGATGCCTGCACAAGAGCAGACCGGCGGGTTTTTGGACAGGAAATACCCGTGCACCTCAGCGGCCGGAGATGACGGCGGCAGGGCCCAGCTCCCAGGCGGGGCCGGCTGCGCGCACGGCGACGGCTGCGGCGCCCTTGGGCCAGAGGGTTTCGTGCTGGCTGTGAAAGGTGACTTCCTCCGTGCGCCACTTGCCTTCGACCAGGGCCTGCACCACCCACCAGCGGCAGGAGGCGTCCCAGCGCAGGTCGTCAAAGAACCAGCGCAGCTTTTCTCCATTCGCGACACGTTCGACCCGCGGGGCTGGCAGGGAGAGGTTGCTGAGCCAGGGGCTGGCGGGAGGCAGGGTGTGGAGGCCGTAGGCGCGTTCGCGGGCCAGGGTGTTGATCTTGCCGAGGTTCTTGTCGAGCGCGCCGAAGTTCCAGTGAAAATGCCCGGGGGGCATCTGGGCCTGCCTGGAGCGGGTGATGCTGATCTGGGCGAGGATTTCACCCGCACGACGGTCGTCGCCGATCTTGCTGGTGTTCATGCCGGGCCAGATGTGGCGGCCGAGGGTGTTTTCGCCCAGCCACCATTCGAAGTAGGTGGCAAAGCCGAGCTTGGGGCGGTCGATGGTCCAGTAAAGCTGAGGGGTGAGGTAATCGACCCAGCCTTTCTGAAGCCAGCCGCGGCTGTCAGCGCCCATGTGTTCGTAGGGGTCGAGGCCGCCGCCGGTGCCGGGTGGAAAATTGGGCCGCCAGAGGCCAAAGGGGCTGATCCCGAACTTCACGGTGCGACGGACGGACTTGATGCCTTCATAGATGGCGCGGACGGTTTGATCGACGTTTTCGCGCCGCCAGGTGGTGAGTTCCAAAGTGCCGCCACCATTCCGATAGCGGGCGTAGGTGGCGTCATCGGGGAAGGGGACCGGCTTGCCGTCAGCACCATTCACCGGGTAGGGGTAGAAATAGTCATCGAGATGGATGCCATCCACATCGTAGCGGCGGGTGACATCGAGGATCACGTCGAGCACACGCTGCCGGACCTGGGGCAGGCCGGGATTGAGCCACCAGTCGCGGCCATATTTGAGGGTCCATTCCGGATGTTCGCGGCGGACATGCCCGGCGCTGGGGGCAAAGCGGTCGCCGGCCAGGGCGCGGTAAGGATTGAACCAGGCGTGGAGTTCCATGCCTCGTTTGTGGGCTGACTCGATGGCGAAGGCGAGTGGGTCCCACTTGGGAGAGGGCGGCAGGCTCATCAGGCCGCTGAGGTAGCAGGACCAGGGTTCGATCTTGGATTCGTACATCGCCTCACAGGCGGAACGAACCTGGAAGATGAGGCAGTTCAGGCCGCTGTCGTGGGCGCTCTGGATCAGACGATCCAGCTCGGCCTGCTGGGTCGCCACGGGCAGGCCGGGCTGGGAGGGCCAGTTGATGTTGTGGACGGTGGCGATCCAGGATCCGCGCAGTTCACGGTGGGGCTGGGGCACCGAAAGCTGGGCCTGCAGGCTGGTGCAGGAGGTCAGCAGGCAGGCCAGTTTCAGCAAGGTGTTCATTCGGCTTCGGACGGGGCGGGCTCAGCCTGGATGTCAGGGGCGGGAGCGGCTGGCTTGCGCAGGAGCCGGGCGGCATAGAAGCCGTCATGCCCGGTTTCGGCAGGGTTCAACTTGAGCTCCTCCTCCAGCGTCCAGTCGTCGCCATGGGCGGCGAGGAACTTCTGCACCTGCAGCTCGTTTTCGGAAGGCAGGATGGAACAGGTGGCATAGACCATCTTGCCGCCCGGCTTCACCATGGCGCTGTAGCGCGTCAGGATGTCCTGCTGCTCGACGATGAGACGGTCGATCTCCACCTCGCTGAGCTTCCATTTGGCGTCCGGGTTTCGGCGCAGCACGCCCAGGCCGGAGCAGGGGACGTCCAGAAGGAGACGGTCGGCATAGCCCGAGAGGCGCTTGAGGGTCTTGCTGCCCTCGATGAGGCGGGTTTCCGCGACGTCCACACCGGCCCTGCCGCAGCGTTTGCGCAGCTCGTTGAGCTTCCACTGATGCACGTCGAGGGCGAGGATGCGGCCCTTGTTCTGCATGAGGGCGCCAAGGTGCAGGGTTTTGCCGCCGCCGCCGGCGCAGGCGTCAATGACCTTCATGCCGGGCTCGACCTGGACGAACGGGGCGACGCGCTGGGAGGAGGCGTCCTGGACTTCGAAGAGTCCCTCCTTGAAGGCGGCCATGCTGAAGACATTGTAGCGCTGCTGCATGACGAGTGCGGTGGGGATGGGCTTGAGGGCCTCGGTGATGAAGCCGTCCTGGCCCAGGCGTTCCTTGAGGCTGCGGCGGTCCGTTTTCAGGGTGTTGGTGCGCAGAAAAACCTCCGCAGGCTGGTTCAGGGTTTCCCGGATGGCGGGCCAGGTTTCCCCCAGCTCGCGGCTGCAGCGAGCGTCCAGCCAGTCGGGCAGGGAGAGCCGGACGACGGCAGGGACGTCATCCTTGGTTCTGGCGCGGATGTCCTGGGCGCGGATGCCGGCCAGTTCGTCGAAGGGAGGCTGGTCTTTGCCACTGGTGATCCACTGGGCTGCCCAGACGCTCCAGAGCTGTTCATCGCCGATGCATTCCCTGCGGGCATGGTCGGCGTCCGGAAGTCCTGCAAGGTGCCAGAGCCAGCGCCAGTGACGGACGCATTCGTAGACGGATTCGGCGAACAGCCTTCGGTCACGACTGCCCCATTTGGGGTGATGCTTGAAGGCGAACTCCACCGCCTTGTCGGAGTAGCGCCGCTCCACGAAAATGTCATGAAGCGTGCGGATGATCTGAGCGATGACGATGTGCGGGACTTTCACGCTGTTGAGATGGCGCGTGCCGGGCAGGGAAGCAAGAGCCCGGTGGGGGCGGTGTCTGGGATCTTTAACTCATTTGAAGAAAGACTTGTTTCTCCGCGGGTAAGATGGTTTGCTTCAAAACTCAGCCTGTATTCACACTGACCATACATTTCATGGAGGCCGCCACCGAGACCGAATCCCCCGTCAGCAGCAGTGCCGCTGAAGACCGGATGCTTGTCGAGCGGGCGCAGGCGGGAGACACCCGGGCTTTTGATGAACTGGTGAGGAAATACACCCCCAAGCTCTACGGCCTGGTCTACAACATGACCTCCAACCGGGATGACACGGCGGACCTGCTCCAGGAGATTTTTGCCAAGGCCTACCGGTCCCTGAAGCGGTTCATGGGCAAATCGTCCTTCTACACCTGGATTTATTCGATCTCGGTGAACATGACGCTGAACTTCCTGAAAAAGAGGGGGCGCTACGCCAAGGTCAGCCTGGACGATGTGGACAACGGGATTCAGAACGACCCCGAATTCATCAAAATCACCACGGCGAACCGGGACACGGTTCGGGAGGTGAATATTCACGAATTACAAAAAAGGTTGAACGAGGCCATGATGAAGTTGTCAGAGGACCACCGCACAGTTGTCACGCTGTACGACGTCCAGGGGCTTCAGCACAATGAAATTGCCAAGATCCTAGGTGTCTCAGAGGGCACCGTGCGTTCCAGGCTTTTCTATGCGCATCGTCTGCTGCAAAGTTACCTGGAGGATTTGGTCAAATAAATGCTTTATTCCCGTCGCTAAGCACGTTAAAATCCATAACCACCATCCCCTATACTCATGAGCGAATTCGACAATCTGCAGCGAATCATTCGGCTGAAGAGGTTTGAAACCCCCGGAGAGGACTTTGTGGAGGACTTTGTGGCACGCTTTCGTGAGCGCCAGCGCTCGGAACTCCTGCGTCAATCGGCACGCGGACTGCTCTGGGAGCGCATGGTGACCTTTTGGGAGGATCTGGTTTCCCCCCGCTGGACCATGGCTGCGGCGACCACCTGCATGGCCCTGCTGGCGACTTGGGGAGCTTTCAAAATCAGCGGTTCGCATCAGGATGCCTCGATTCCGAATGTGTTGGCGGTGGCCGAGCCTGTGCCGGCGGCGCTTTCCAGCCAGCCTTCCCTGGCGGTTCAGAGCGAGTTGATTCGTGAGGTGGAGCAGGGCAGGCAGCTTGAAATCGAAGGCATTCTGCTCAGCCGCCACTTTGACGGTCATGAGTCACCGGTGGCTGCGGCAGAAGGTGTTGTGGGCGTTTCCGGGGATGCACTGCCAGTGTCCGTGGAACTTCTGCCCATTGACGGCATTATTCGCTGAGGCGTCCGAGCACCGAAAAATCCTGGTCGCCCAGACCTGCCTTAACACCCGCGCGCATGGCCTCCGCCGTGCAATCTAGCGCGGGTGTTTTGCTGGCTGAACGGGCCGCGAGCTGGCGGGCGAAGTCGGCATCCTTCAGCATGTTGACCAGGGAGAAGTGCGGTTCGAAGTCCTGGTGGATCAGGGCTGGCAGCTTCATGCCGATCAGAGTGCTGTAGTTGGCGTTTGACTCCAGGGCGGTCTTCAGGGCCTCCAGGGGGACGGCCTCGCCCCGGGTGATGGCCGCAGCCTCGACCAGGGCCTGGACAGTCACGCCAGTGATCAGATTGGTGACGATCTTCAGCACCATGGCATCGCCGACGCCGCCCAGGTGAAGGATCTTGGCCGCGCTGGCCTCCAGCACCGGGCGCACCTTGTCGAGGACCTCGGCAGGTCCGCCGATGTAGTAGCAAAGCTTGCCGTTCTGGGCGGCCATCTTGCTGCCCGTGAACGGGGCGTCGAGAAAAGCGGCCCCGGTTTCTTCGCACCGACGGGCGGCCTCCAGGGTGGCGTCCTTGCTGACCGTGGCATGATTCATGACCACATGCCCGGGCGTCAGCGAGGGACGCATTTCTTCGAGCGCATCCAGCAGGGCTGCGTCATCCCTGACAAAAATCTGGATCACCCGGGCGACCCTGGCCACCTCGGCCGGTGAGGCGAGGGCTCCGGGGGCCTTCCTGCCGGTGCGGCTCCAGACGGAAACCTGAAAGCCTGCCTTGATGAGGTTTTCAGCCACGCGGCTGCCGATGATGCCGAGGCCGAGGAGACCGACATGGGGAACGGGGTGGGTCATGAGCTGAAAAGAGTCGGGATGCCCGGGCTGGCAAGTGCCCTGTGCTTTCCTTTGCACGGAAGGGGCAGCCGTTTATCCATGCGCGCGCCCGCATCCCATGTCCTCCTTCAGCACTCTTTTCGGCCAGCTCAAAACGGAACTCCAAAAGGCCGTGGTGGGATATGATGAACTGCTCACCGACGTCCTGATCGCCGTCTTTGCCGGCGGCCATGTGCTGCTGGAAGGCGTGCCCGGCCTGGGCAAAACCTTCCTGGTGCGCACGCTGTCCCAGGTTGTCGGCCTGGAACCCGGGCGTGTGCAGTGCACGCCGGACCTGATGCCTGCGGACATCCTGGGCACCCACATTGTCAATGAAAACGAGCATGGGCGCCGGGTGATGTTCTTTGAGAAGGGGCCGGTCTTCAAGAACCTGCTGCTGGTGGATGAGATCAACCGCGCCACCCCCAAGACCCAGGCCGCCCTGCTGGAGGTGATGCAGGAGCACGCGGTGACGACCGGGGGCGAGCGCCACTCCCTGCCGGATCCCTTCTTTGTGCTCGCCACCCAGAACCCCATGGAGATGGAGGGCACCTACCCGCTGCCGGAAGCCCAGCTTGACCGCTTCATGTTCAAGATCCGCGTGCCGTTTCCCGATCTGGAGTCTCTGGTGGAGATCAGCCGCCGCACGACCGGTTTCGCCGAGCCGAGACTGGAGAGCCTGGTGTCCGGTGCCGAACTCAAAGCATTTCAAAAGCAGCTCGCTGAGATGCCGGTGGCGGACCCGGTTGCGCGTTATGCCAGCCGGCTGGTGCTGGCCACCCATCCCGAACATCCCGGCGTGCTTCCGGAGGTTCAGCGCTTTGTCGCCTACGGCAGCAGCCCGCGCGGCCTGCAGAGCCTGATCCGCGGCGCACGGGTGCTTGCCGCCGTCAACGGCGCCACGGCGGCCAGCACGGATGACATCCGCGCCATCGCCCACGTGGCCCTGCGCCATCGCATCATCCTGAACTTTGAGGGCGAGGCGCAGCAGGTGAAGGTGGATGACCTGATCAGCAGGATCCTGGATCAGGTGAAGACCCCGGCCCAGGAGGCGGCCTGAGGGGCTGAAGTCAGGTGTCCCGGTGGGTGGGCGTCGGCTTGCCGGGTCGGAAATGCTCCTGATGCTCCAGGTTGGCCTTGAGCGTCGGAAAGCGCGGCGTGGTCGCCTCAATCGCCGCAAGCACGGCCTGCATGAGGCTGGCGGGATCCGCCTCCGCCCGCAGGTTGATGATGAGCTGGCCACCCTCGCTGGGCTCATCGAGCTCCATGCCGATCTCCGGCTGATGATCGCTGCGCACCAGGTTGATGCTCGCCAGCTCCCCGGCGATGCCGTCATCCGGGCTGTAGGTCATTTTGAAGTGGGCGATCTCGGCCTTCATGTCCTGAAGGCGTTGCTGAACATCACCGGCCAGGGCGCGCAGGAAGTCATTGGCGTCGAATTCATCCTCGGCCGTCAGGTTCACAGTGGCATTGAGCCAGCCGAGCAGGGCCTCGCCCTCGGCATAAACCTCGTAATCCACGAGCATGGCGTTTTTGCGGGTTTGCTCGTCCGTCATCAGCTGGTTGAACAGATCCTCCAGTCCTTCTCCGGAGCGTGGTGAGGTGGTGAAAACCGTGGTGCCCGGGAACTCACGCTCAAGCACGGACCTCAACTCCGCGCGCTCGGCCTCGGAAACGAGGTCGCTCTTGCTGATGACAATGATGTCCGCCTCCTCGAGCTGTTTCTTGAAGATGTAGGCGACCTTGCTGGAGAAGCTGCCGCCCTGGTCGATGCCGAAGACGCGGCGTGCCCTGACGGGATCCACCAGCACGGCCAGCGGGGCGATGGTGAAGGCGTCGCCATACATCCGGCGCAGCGGGTACGTCACGGTGGCGACGAGGTCCGTGCAGCTGCCGACGGGTTCGGCGATGAAGACGTCAGGCCTGGCGTTGTCAGCCAGCCTGCCCGCGGCATCAACAAGGGAACCAAAGCGGCAGCAGAAGCAGCCGCCGGCAATCTCCTCGGTGGCGAATCCCTGGCCGCGCAGAAGTTTCGTGTCCACGAGGCTGCCCGCCTGGTCGTTGGTGATCAGACCCACCTTCAGGCCCAGTCCGCTCAGGTGCTGCGCCAGCTTGCCGACGGTGGTGGTCTTGCCGGCGCCGAGAAAGCCGCCGATCATGATGTAACGTGCCTTGGGGGATGACATGCGCGCTTCTTGCCCCGGCTTTTGACGCCTGCAAGCTGCGATGACGGCCAATCTCCCGGGAGCTGTCGGGCAGGCGGCCGGGGCGTCGGTTGGCCGACCTCGAAAGGTTTCACTTGCCACGGGCATCTATTTGGCTAAACGACCAAATAGATGCCCGTGAACCGAAAAGCCTCCGGAAAGCGCGCCGTGGTCATCAAGGCCCTGGCGCATCCGTCACGCCTGCTGATCGCCGAGGCTCTGATGCAGGGGGAGATGTGCGTGTGCGACCTGCGTGAGCTGGTGGGCGCGGACATGTCCACGGTTTCCAAGCACCTCAGCCTGATGCGCGCGGCCGGCGTGCTGTCCTGTGAAAAGCGCGGCCTGAACATCTACTACCGCCTCGCCTGCGACTGCCTGGGGGACTTTCTGCGCTGCGTCGACCAGATCGCCCCGGGGAAAAAGTGCGCCTCCAAGTCCTGCTGCTGACCTTCCATGAACACCGCTCAATTCATCGCCGCACTTCAGGCTCATTCTGACAGGCCTTTGGGCTTCATCCTGCCGGACGGCGGCATGATCCCGGCTCATTTTCACATCACCGAAGTGGGGCATGTGACCAAACGCTTTATCGATTGCGGAGGCACGCGGCGAGTGCAGGAGACCTGCCTGCTGCAGGCCTGGGTGCATGACGATGTCGAGCACCGGCTTCACGCCGGAAAGCTGGCGGCCATCTTTGACAGGGCCGGTGACGTGCTCCCATCGCATGAGCTGCCGGTCGAGATTGAATACGAGGATTTTGTCGTCGCCCAGTTCCCGGTGGAGTCCGCCGAGGATGTGGACGGCATGCTCTGTTTCCGCCTTGGACTGAAGCACACCGACTGCCTGGCGCGTGGCATCTGCCTGCCGGGGGAATGCGGTCCTGCATCGGCAAAGGCGTCGCCCGCCGCCTCCTGCTGCACGCCCGGGACAAAGTGCTGCTGACCGACTTTCATGAAAAAGATTCTCGCAGAACTGCTCGGCACCTTCACGCTCGTCTTTGCGGGCACGGGGGCCATTGTGATCAACGCCGCCTCCCAGGGGGACATCACGCATGCAGGCGTCGCCCTGGTGTTCGGGCTGGTCGTGCTGGCGATGATCCACACCTTCGGGGATATGAGCGGCGCGCATTTGAATCCGGCGGTGACGCTGGCCTTTGCGGCGGCGGGCCGTCTTGCCTGGAGGGAGGCGCCCGGTTATCTTTCCGCACAGGCCTCCGGTGCGCTGGCGGCGAGCTCATTGCTGCGCTTTTTGTTCCCGCAGGACAGCACCTTTCTCGGGGCCACGCTGCCGGCTGGAGGTGTGATGCAGAGCTTCGTTCTCGAAGCGGTGCTGACCGGGATTCTCATGCTGACCATCCTCAGCGTCTCCACCGGGGCGAAGGAGAAGGGCATCACCGCCGGCATCGCCATCGGGGCTGTCATCGCCATGGAGGCGATGTTTGCCGGACCGGTCAGCGGCGCTTCGATGAACCCCGCCCGCTCCCTGGCGCCGGCCCTGGTTTCGGGTCATCTCGACCATCTTTGGATTTACCTCACCGCCCCTTTGCTTGGTGCGCTGGCCGCCGTGCCTTTGTGCATTGGTGTCCGTGAACCCGGGTGCTGCAAGTGCTGCTGATTTTGTCCTTCCACGCCACCATGAAAACGCTTCAAGTTTACGATCCTCCCATGTGCTGTCCGACGGGCATCTGTGGAACCAGCGTCGATCCCGACCTCGTGAACTTTGCCGCCGTGCTTTCCCAGCTCGCCGGGCTTGGTGTCAAGGTGGAGCGCTACAACCTCGGGCAGCAGCCGCTGGCCTTTGTCACCAACACGGCGGTCAAGACGGCCCTGGAAAAGGAAGGTGTGGAAGTGCTGCCGCTCATCTTCCTGGACGGGGAGGTTTATCTGAAGGGCCGCTATCCAGGCCATGATGAACGTCCCGTCCTTTTCCGCGCGGCCCTGGGCGTCAAGGAGGAGGCGTCGTGAACCTGCCCCTCTTCCAGCCGGTCAACGCCACACGCTTCCTGTTTTTCACCGGCAAGGGTGGCGTCGGCAAGACCTCCCTTTCCTGCGCCACCGCCCTGAGCCTGGCTGAATCGGGGCGTCGTGTGCTGCTGGTCAGCACGGATCCTGCCTCGAATCTCGACGAGGTGCTGCAAACCAGGCTGACCGGCCGGCCGACGCCCGTGCCCGGTGTTCCGGGCCTGGATGCCATGAACATCAATCCCGTGGAGGCCGCCGCCGCCTACCGCGAACGTTTGATCAGTCCGATGCGCGGGCTGCTGCCCGAAGCCGCCCTGCGCAGCATGGAGGAGCAGCTCTCCGGATCCTGCACGGTGGAGATCGCTGCGTTTGATGAGTTTTCCGGACTCATCGGCGATGCCGGGGCGGACACCGGACATGACCACATCCTTTTCGACACCGCCCCGACGGGTCACACGCTTCGCCTGATGAGTCTGGCGAAGGCCTGGGACCAGTTTCTGGACTCCAACACCAGCGGCACCTCCTGCCTCGGTCCGCTGGCGGGGCTCGAAAAGCAGCGGGCCGTTTATGAGGCCACCGTTCGAACGCTTGCCGATGCCTCTCTCACCACGCTGATCCTTGTCAGCCGTCCACAGCGTTCCGCCCTGAGGGAAGCCGCGCGCACCTCGGCGGAACTGCGCGATTTGGGGATGGAAAACCAACGCCTCGTCATCAACGGCGTTTTCAGGGCCGGCGACCCGGCTGACAGGGTTGCCCTTGCCATGCAGCAGCGGGGTGAAAAGGCCATGCTGGATGCGGCGGACTTCATCGGCAGCCTGCCTGCGTTCGCCGTGCCCTTGCGGGCCGTGAACATTCTCGGTCTCGAAGGCCTCCGGCTTTTGCTCAAGCCGCAAAGCGAGACTCTGCAGCCGCTCTCCACGACCTGTTCAGATTCCTGGCAGCCACCTGCATTCACCGAGCTGGCTGATCTTCTCAAGGACATCGAGCCCCTTGGCCATGGAGTCATCATGACCATGGGCAAGGGCGGGGTGGGAAAAACCACCGTGGCCGCCGCCATCGCCGTCCATCTGGCCCGGCGTGGTCACCGTGTGCACTTAAGCACCACGGACCCCGCCGCTCACCTGGTGCAGACCCTTGATGGCAGGGTTGAAAACCTGACGCTCAGCCGGATCGACCCCGCTGCGGAAACCGCCGCCTACACCCAGGAAGTGTTCAACGCCCAGGGTGGAGCGATGGATGAAGCCGGGCGTGCTCTGCTTGAGGAAGACCTGCGTTCGCCCTGCACCGAGGAGATTGCGGTGTTCCGTGCCTTTGCCCGGGAGGTTGGCATGGGAAGGGATCGTTTTGTGGTTCTGGACACCGCGCCCACCGGGCACACGCTGCTTCTTCTGGATGCCAGCCAGGCCTACCAGCGGGAGATGGAGAGGCAGGCGCGCAGCACGCAACCCGATGCTGTCCTGCATCTGCTGGAGCACCTGCGCGATCCGGAATACACCCGCATTCTTCTGGTCACCCTGCCTGAAGCCACACCTGTTCATGAGGCGGCTGCTCTTCAGGAGGACCTTCGCCGCGCCCGCATCGAGCCCTTTGCCTGGGTCATCAACCAGAGCCTCCTGAAGTCCGACACCGTCGATCCTCTGCTGCGTCAGCGTGAGCTGAACGAGCACCGTTACATTGACGAAGTCGCACAAGGTCTGGCCAGGCGTGTGGCTTTGCTTCCCTGGCAGCCGGAGGAGCCCACAGGCCCCGGCCCGCTGCTGCGCCTCGCCTCCCGGAATCTTTTGCCACCTAAGCCATCAAACTGCCCCCCATGACACCCACCATCCTCATTCTCTGCACCGGCAACTCCTGCCGTTCCCACCTTGCCGAAGGCATCCTGCGTCGCGCCCTGGGCGACAATTTCCAGGTGGCCAGCGCCGGCTCGAAGCCTGCGGGCTTTGTGCATCCGCTCGCCATCAAGGCGATGGCTGAGATCGGCATCGACATCAGCGGTCACCACTCCAAGCACCTCAACGAGTTTCTCGACCGGCAGGTGGAGACGGTCATCACCGTCTGCGGCAACGCGGACCAGGCCTGCCCGATGTTTCCCGGTCAGGTGAACCGACATCACTGGGGTTTTGATGATCCTGCCCATGCGACCGGGGACGAGGAGGCGCAGATGGCGGTCTTCCGCCGAGTGCGTGACGAGATCCGCGATGTTTTTGAATCCTATGCCTCAGGCCGCAAGGACCAGAAGGCGATGCGAGAGGATTCCCAGGCGCTGGTGGCCAAGGCTTACGCTGCCGGACGTCAGGACGAATCGCACCTGCAGTGCGGTGACCTTTGATCACAGGAAGTCGGGATGATCCCAGGGCCAAACAAAAAGGATGACCCGTTGTCGGGGCCATCCTTCCGGACGAAATGTGGTTAAACGCCGGCTTCAGTCCTTCCGGCTCAGGCTGGTGATCGTGTAGTTCTTGGCGTAGGTGCCCAGGGCCTCGATGGCCGCCTCCTTGGTGATGCCTCCGCCTCCGGCCACGATGATGAGCTTCTTCTCCTCGGCCTCGGGTGTTTCACCAGGCTTCACGTCGACGCTGATGATGTCAGGCAGGCGCTGCTTGAGGGCGCCTGCGACATGCTCCTTGCAGGAGATGCAGACCACGCCGGTGATCTTGCCCTCATAAGTGACGGGCTTGCCGTCATCGGCGGCCAGGGAAATGCCGGCGGCTGTCAGCGCAAGGGCGAGGGTGCGGAGAAGGTGTTTCATGCTGGGTGGGGGGTGAGGGCGTAAAAAAGCCGGGATGAGGATTTTGTCCAGCATCCCGGCTTTCAGGGTAGAGGCTTACTTCTCGAGAGTTTCACCGGCCTTCTTCCAGCCGGAGATGCCTGCGGAGAGGTGCTTCACGTTGGTGTAGCCGAGTTCGGCGGCCTTGTTGGCGGCCTTCTTGTAGGCGGAGCAGCTTGGGCCGCCGCAGTAGGCCACCACGAGGGTGTTCTTGTCGGCAGGCAGGGCGCTGGCGAGGTCCGCACCCTTGGAGGCGAAGTCGATGGCGCCAGGAACATGACCGGCGGTGTAGGAGGAGGAGCCGTTGACGTCGATGACAACGACCTTCTTGTCGGCGATGGCGGCCTTGAGGTCGGCGATGCTGATGTCGGGGAACTCGGCGGCGAAGCCGGAGGCGGCGACGAGGGAGAGCGCAAGGGTGAGCAGTTTCTTCATGGTAGGTTTGGATGTTTGGTTTGTTGATTTGGGACCGCGGTTCAGACGGCCATGTCAGACGCGTCATGCGGAGGTTTATTCCCGCAGACGCGCAGATTGCTGTCTGATACGTCCGAAGCCGTCGGATTGTGCAACGAAATTCTCCGGCCGCTTCTTAGCCCACATACTGCGTGATGAAGCCTTCATTGCCCTCCGGATCGCGGTAGCGGCCCAGAAGGATGGGCTCCCCCTCCCTTTGGTTGGGCATTTCCAGGACCGCCCCCCCGTGCTTTTCGACGAGGTCCACGACTGCAAAGACGTCCTCAAACTGAAAGCTCAGCCCGGTCGGGTTGGGCGAGCCGTCATGGCCGCCGTGAAAGGCGATGATGGCGGAGCCAAAGGCCAGCTCGCTCCAGAATTCGCTCACAAAGACGCTGTCGAGACCGAACACGGACCGGTAGAAGCTTACGGCCCTGGGCATGTGGGCGGCCAGGAGCATGAACTTGACCTTCTCCGGGCGCATGGGGCGGCGGCGGGGGGGGAACAGGAGGTCAGGCGGCGGCCGAACCGGACTTGCCACCGGTCGTGGCGTTTTCTGGCAGAGGCTGGCCGCCGTTTCCGGCGCTGCCGGTGCCGGAGCCGATCAGCTTGCGGAAGATCTTCTGGGGAAAGGAGGATCCCTTCTCCTCGGCCTCGATCTGGGACAGCGCGGAGGACTTGGCCAGCTCCCAGGCCGGGGCAAAGCCGGGGGCGTTGATCATCATGTGCTTCTCGGCGCGGGCGAGAACCTCAAGCTCGCGGCCGAGCTTGTTGTCAGGCTTTTCGTTCAGCCTGGCGATCTGGACCCGCAGGCTTTCGTTCTCCGAGGCAAGCCGGGTCTTCTCCTTGTTGGTCTCCTGCATCTGGCGGGCCTCCAGCTCCAGCTTGTCGCTCAGGTGGGTCTTGTAGCGGCGGAACTCTCCCTTGGTCTTCCAGTGGCTGACGACGGCCATGACCAGGAAGACGGCGCCGAGGCCCAGGCCCATGCAGAAGGTGTAGAAGGGGTTGGTGAAAATATCGAGCATGGGTGAAATCTAAGTGCGGAATCCTGAATCGGAAAACTGATTTTATGAGCGCCATTTGGCGCTTGCCGCCGGGCGCGGGTTGTTTTTGGATGGCCGGGCATGAGCATCCCCCTCGAAGATTTCTTCAATGACGTGGTCGGCAAGTCCCAGCGCGGCCAGGGTTTCACCGTGGAGGCCCTGGCGGAAAAGGCTGGCGTCAGCCCAGCGGAGGTCGAGGCGGCAAAGGACGGCGACAAGAATCATGCCGTGCTGCTGAAGCTGGCGGCGGCCCTGGGCCTGCATGGCCCCTCCCTGGTCACCATGGCCGAGGGCGGCTGGCTGCCGCAGCCCGTGGCGCTCGACGGCCTTGCCCAGTTCAACACGACCTACCACGACATGACGGTGAACGCCTATCTTGTCTGGGATGCTGAAACCCGTGAGGCCGCCGCCTTTGACACCGGCGCCACGGCGCAGCCCATGCGCCGGAAGCTGGATGAACTGGGTCTTAAGCTGAAGTTCCTTTTCCTGACCCACACCCACCCGGATCATGTGGCGGACATCGCCACGCTGGGTGCTGATGAAGTGCTGGCCAGCTCCCGGGAACCGCACCCGGAGGCGCGGTCCTTCGAGCCTGGTTCGTCCTGGGGGCTTGGCTCCCTCTCGATCGAGGCCCGCTCCACCTGGGGGCATTCGAAAGGGGGGACGACCTATGTCATTCGCGGCCTGGCCCGTCCCGTGGCGGTCGTGGGTGACGCGCTTTTCGCCAGTTCGATGGGGGGCGGCATGGTTTCTTTTGCGGACGCCCTGGCCACCAACCGGAAGGAAATCTTCACGCTGCCAGATAATACGGTGGTCGCCCCAGGCCACGGTCCGCTGACCACGGTGGGCGAGGAAAAGCGGCACAACCCCTTCTACCCCGAGTTCAAATCCTGAACCCATCGTTCGTTGGGCAGGTGCTGCGTGACGGCGGGCAAGGGCTGGATGCAGGATGAAAAGCAGTTCATGAACGCCGAACCTCCCTCTGGACAGCCTGCAACCGAAGCCGCTGCGGCCGCGACGCTCAAGGGCGGGCTCCTGGCTCGTCTCGAAAGGGCGGGGGAGGATTACCGGCTCACGCGCTTTGTCCTGCTCCGCCTCACGGGCCTAGTGTGGTTCGCGGCCTTCCTCTCGGCGGCCCTTCAGTTCATTCCTCTTGTCGGGCATGACGGGCTGCTGCCCGCCGACCTTTTTGTTCGGCGCGTGGTGGCTTCGTAAGCGCGTCAGCACCCACATCAAACCGCTATCCCTGGAGTCTCCCCAGCTCATCCAGATCGTTCGCGATTCGGGCTGGCCGGATGCGTTGTGAAGTAACCTTGGTGTAAAGGAACGAGCGGCTGCGCGATGGGAGCAATGGCTGCGCAGGGTTGGCCTGTCTATGGGTTCATATTAGTTCTTAAACAAAATAATGAATAGATTTATAGGTTCACAAAATTCTTGTATTTCGCCCAAGCTTTTTGAGCGTCATGAAGACTGGTCTAACCTATTGTTTGAGGAAATTGCGTTTCTGGATGTCAGCCTTTTTGCTGATTCATTCAACCTCGACTGACTTGTTTGCACAAAACTGGGAGTCCATGAACATCGGCGTGCCCGCCGACGGTGTACGTGCGGGTGTTCCTGCTGTTGTCAGTCCTGTGATGAACCTTCAGGGAGGTGGGCGTCAAATTGGAGGTGTTGCGGACAGTTTTCACTTCTTGACCAGCCAGCAGTTGATGGGCGGAAACATGGAAGTCGAAGTCAGGGTGGACCTGACCTCGTTTCAAGGACCTTCTGGAGCACTGGCAGGACTGATGCTTCGAGAAAGCTCGCAGGAGGGGGCTGCCTTTGCTGCGTTGACGGTGAATGCCGGGGGGGAGGTTTTTTTCAAGTGGCGCAGTTCTGCAGGTGCAGTGGCTTCGCAGTCCCTGGGAGATGTGCCCGGCGGGCAGACTGATTGTCGGCTGAAACTGAAACGAGACGGCTATTTTGTTGCGGGTTACCAATCGGCTGATGGCGTCAACTGGCAGCTTGTCGGTTCTGCCGTCTATGGTCTCACTCCTGCGTCGCTCTCCGCTCCATTGCTCACAGGATTATGCGTCTGCAGCCAGGAGCCTTCCGTTCTGGCCCAAGTGGCCTTCGACAGGTTTCAGGCCATTCCCTGCGTGCCGCAGCGGGTGGTTGTGGGTGCGGTGACATCAACGATGAAGCTCTGGCTTCGTTCTGACTGGAACGTCGTTTACGACGCCGGGGGCAGGGCGTCCTTTTGGGAGGATCAGTCCGGCTATGCAAACGATGCCGTGTCCAGCGCTGGGGCCTCCCCGGCCAATGACAACCGTCCGCAGCTGGTTTTTGATGCCATCGGCGGCAGGCCGGCCCTGAAGTTTGCCAACCAGGGCCTGCCGGGCATTGCGGCTCGAAAGTTCATGAGCGTGACCAACCATCAAACGCTCAGCGCCCAGGGGCTGAGTGTCTTTGTGGTTGCGAGATGGCCGCAGGCGCAGGTTCCTGCCAATGCAGCCCTGATTTCAAAAAGCACGGCCGACACCAACGGTTATTTTCTGGGGTTCCAATCTGGAGTGGCACGATTTCGGGTGATGAGCGCGTCCAAAACCTGGGCGTCACCCCTGATTCCACCCTCCTTCAGCCAGCCGCACCTGATCTCCGGCGAATTCAGGAACGCAGCATCACTCAGCTTGTTTGTGGACGGTGC
>Ga0315900_10004509_pt1 | contig 19595 bp, 24 predicted proteins | sample LakEriMetagenome_FD_203521 | JGI IMG/M metagenome (GOLD analysis project Ga0315900, IMG submission 203521) | Freshwater fungal communities from buoy surface, Lake Erie, Ohio, United States - Buoy 12 MA114 | ecosystem: Environmental > Aquatic > Freshwater > Lake > Lake biofilm | place: USA: Lake...
AGACCCCCAGCACGCCGGCCGTGCCGCTGACGACGCTCAGCGCCACCCCGACCGTGCCGATCGGACCGATGGAAAGGCCGGTGATGCTGGTGATCCAGGCCGAGAGTTCGGCGATCTGGCCGGAATGACTGCGGAAGAAGAAGCTGGCGGTGAACGGGGCGTGGCCGTAGCCGATGAAGGCCTTGATGGCGGCGGCGAAGGCGATCAGCCAGAAGGTCTTCTTCGACGCCAGGACCTTCATCGCCTCGCGCAGGGGGATGGTGGCCGTGGCCTTGGCGGCCATGACGGCGGTCAGCTTCTTGCGCGGTTCGGGCAGGGTGAAGACGGTCAGCAGGGCGAACAGGATGCCCGGCGCGCCGGCCACCATGAAGGCGATCCGCCAGCCGTAGGCGTCCGCGATCAACCCGCCCATGGCCATGCCGATCAGGCTGCCGAGCGGCGTGCCGATGGAATAGAAGGCGATGGCCGAGGCGCGCTTGTCCTTGGGGACGTAGTCGGTGATCAGCGAGTGGGCTGGCGGGGTGCAGCCAGCCTCGCCGACGCCTACCCCGATCCGGGCCAGCACGAGCTGCCAGAAGTTCTGGGCGAAGCCGCAGAGCACGGTGAAACCGCTCCAGACCGCAAGGGCCGTGCCGATGATCACCGGCCGGTTGGACTTCTCCGCCTTGCGCGCGATCGGGATGCCAAGGACGGTGTAGAAGAGGGCGAACGCCAGGCCGGTCATCATGCCCAGCTGCCAGTCGGCCAGATGCAGATCCTTCTTGATCGGCTCCGCCAGGATGTTGACGATCTGCCGATCAAGGAAGTTCAGCGTGTAGATGATCATCAGGGTCCAAAGCGCGTAGCGCCGGAAGCCTGTGCTAAGGGGTTCGATGCCAGGGCCGTCGTCCTCGCGATCAGCCAGCTTCGTCTCGGTCGGCGCCGGGGCTGCGGCGTCGGTCATGGGCGGTTTCCTCGAACACTTGTTCTGATTAATTGCTCGCACTAGAGCCCGGATCACGCCCGGCGCCAATAGCCGCTTCATCCGGGGAGAGAGCAGATGGAAATCGTCGTCGGCACCAAAAAATGGTCCACGTGGTCGCTGCGACCCTGGCTGGCATTGAGGCGGACGGGCGCGCCGTTCTCTGAGACCCTGGTCCAGCTGCGCGAGGTGGAGGCCTCGACGGCGGAGATTCGCAAGCATTCGCCATCCGGCCTGGTTCCGGTCCTGAAGGCCGACGGGCTGGTGATCTGGGATTCACTGGCGATCTGCGAATACCTCGCCGAGCGATTCCCGCAGGCGGGTCTGTGGCCTTCGGACCCCGCGGCCCGCGCGCTGGCCCGCGCCGTGACGGCCGAGATGCACAGCGGCTTTGGCGCCCTGCGCCGCGAATGCCCGATGGATCTGGGGCTTCTGACCACGGCCGACCTGTCGGAAGGCGTGCAGGACAATGTCCGCCGGATCGTCAGCGTCTGGAACGAGTGCCTCGCCCGCTCGGGCGGGCCCTTGCTGTTTGGTCACTGGACCATCGCCGACGCCTTCTACACGCCCGTGGCGACGCGGTTTCGCAGCTACGGCGTTGATCTGGCCGCCCACGGTGACGCGGACGGCAAGGCGGCGGCATATCGCGACCTGCTGCTGTCGACCCCGGAATTTCTGGAGTGGGAAGCGGCGGCCTGAGGCCTGAATCACCCTGCCATCCGTCATGGCCCGACTTGTTCGGGCCACCCATGAACGCGGGCAGACGGGACGGTGGCAGATCGTTTCCGCTGCGTTCTTTTCGGCTTGCTCACCACGCCTGGGTGGCCCGAACAAGTCGGGCCATGACGGCCTGGGAGGTTGGAAGAAAGCAACCCGATCACGTCCCGGCGCCGGCCAATTGACTGGTGCGTGATCCCGCCCTCGTGATCCACAGTCGACCGCGCGGCGTAGCCCCGACGGCGCGCTTTGGAGACGAGCAATGCTGATCCGGCAAGGCGGCGACCTGACCGAGAACGACGTCACGCCCCGGGATGTCTACCTGCGGCGGCGCGAGTTCATGAGCGGCCTGATCGGCGGCGGCCTGGCCGTGGCCGCGGGCGCCACCGCCAGCGCCCAGGCGGCGACCGGTCTCAAGGGCCTTGCCAGCCCCTACTCCACCAGGGAGACGCCGACGGGCCGGGCCGACATCACCGGCTACAACAATTTCTATGAGTTCGGCCTCGACAAGGAGGACCCGGCCCGCAACGCCGGATCGCTGAAAACCTCGCCCTGGACGGTGAGGATCGACGGCCACTGCAACAAGCCCGGCGCCTACGACATCGGCGATTTCCTGCGCGGCAACCCGCTACAGCAGCGCATCTACCGCCTGCGCTGCGTCGAGGGCTGGTCGATGGTCATCCCCTGGCTGGGCGTGCCGCTGGCAGACCTGTTGAAGAAGTACGAGCCGACCAGCAAGGCGAAGTACGTCGCCTTCGAGACCCTCTACCGCCCGTCCGAGATGCCCGGCCAGCGCCGAGCCGTGCTCGACTGGCCCTACCGCGAGGGACTGCGCATCGACGAGGCGATGCATCCCCTGACCATCATGGCCGTCGGCCTCTACGGCGAGAGCCTGCCCAACCAGAACGGCGCCCCGATGCGGCTGGTCGTGCCCTGGAAGTACGGCTTCAAGAGCATCAAGAGCGTGGTCCGCATCAGCTTCGTCGAGAAGCAGCCGCGCACCGCCTGGAACGACAGCGCGCCCCGGGAGTACGGCTTCTACTCCAATGTGAACCCCACCGTGGACCACCCGCGCTGGTCCCAGGCCACCGAGCGACGGATCGGCGAGTTCCGTCGCCGTGAAACCCTGATGTTCAACGGCTACGGCGACCGGGTGGCCGGGATGTATCGCGGCATGGACCTCAAGAAGAACTTCTGATGGATCGCAGGGCGCTGGACCGCCTCGTCTACGGCCTCGTCTGGCTGGCCTGTTTAGCCCCGCTGCTCTGGCTGGCCTGGCGCGGGTTCAACAACGATCTGGGCGCCAATCCCATCGACAAACTTATCCGCGAGCTCGGCGTCTGGGGCCTGCGCCTGCTGATCGTCGGTCTGGCGATCACGCCGGCGGCGCGGCTTCTGCGCCAGCCGAGGCTGATCCGCTTCCGGCGGACCATCGGCCTGTTCGCCTTCGCCTATGTGCTGCTGCACCTGACCAACTACGTCGTCACCGACCAGTGGTTCGACTGGGCCGCCATCGGCAAGGACATCCTCAAGCGGCCGTTCATCACCGTGGGCATGCTGGCCTTCGTTCTGCTGGTCCCGCTGGCGGTCACCTCCACCAGCTGGGCGCTGCGCAAGCTCGGGCCTGTACGCTGGCGCAAACTTCACCGGCTCACCTACCTGATCGTCCCGCTGGGGGTGATCCACTACCTGATGCTGGTGAAGGCCGACCACCAGCCGCCCCTGATCTACGGCGCCATCGTCGCGGTGCTGCTGGGCTGGCGGGTCTGGGACTGGGCGCGAAAGCGGCGGGCGGCGCTGGCTTGATGCTGGCCTATCGGTCCTCCAGGGCGTGGTGGATCCGCAGGATGCTGACGACATCGTACGCGATTTCGTAGCGAACCTCGTAGTCGCCGACGATCAGGCGCCGGACCTCGCGAGGGAGATAGGCTTCCAGGCGCATCCCGATCCGGGGGTGTTCCGACAGGCGGGACGGCGTCCTGACCAGCTGATCAACGGTGCGGGCGGCTACGGCGGAACTGCACGACTCCAGGAACCCACCGATGCGCTGAAGATCGGCAAATCCATCGCGTGTCCAACGTACCTTCATCCGGGCTGTGGCTCACCCTGCCTGGCGATGAACTTGCCCGCCCATTCCATCACGACCTCATGGTCGATGGTCTCGCCGGCATCGACCTGCGCCAGCGCTTCGAGCGTCATCTGGTGGCGGCGCTCTTCCCGGTCGAGCCAGGCGGCTAGCGCCTGTTTGACGATCCAGGCCCGCGACCGGTCGAGGCGGGCGGCGGCTTGGTCGACCTTGTCCGCGAGGTCGGTCGGAACATGGGCTGTCAGGACGCGGCTGGTCATGGCGTTTCCGATCAGAGTGATTGGATCTGATCGTATGTGATTGCAGCTCACCGGAACAGCCCCAGCGCCTTGAAACTGGCCACGCCCTCGCGGCCGACAACCAGGTGGTCGTGAACGCTGATCTTCAGGGCCCGGCCGGCGTCGACGACCTCGCGGGTCATGGTGATGTCTGCGCCGCTGGGCGTGGGGTCGCCGCTGGGGTGGTTGTGGACCAGGATCACCGAACTGGCCGACAGCTCCAGCGCCCGGCGCATGACCTCGCGGGCGTAGACCGGCGCGTGGTCGACGGTGCCGCGGTTCTGGATCTCGTCGAGGATCAGCTGGTTCTTGTTGTCGAGGAACAGCACCCGGAACTGCTCGCGCGGCTCGTTGGCCAGGGCGACCTTCACATAGGCCAGCAGCGCGCTCCACGAGCCGATCACCGTGCGCTTGCGGATCGTCTCGCGGCCCACCCGCAGCGTCACCTCGCCCAGCAGTTTCAGGTCCAGCGCCGCCTGCTCGCCGACGCCGGGCACGGTGCGCAGGTCCTCGACCGAGGCGGTGGTGATCGCCCCCAGCGACCCGAACCGCGTCAGCAGCGCCTTGGCGATCGGCTTGATGTCGCCGCGCGGGAAGGTGCGGAACAGGAACAGCTCCAGCAGCTCATAGTCCGGCACCGCGTCCAGACTCTTCAGCGCCCGCTCGCGCAGGCGCTCGCGATGGCCGAGCTGGTGTGGGTGATCCGGCATGACATCCCCGCATCGTCAGGCGGGCGTCATGATGACGCGCGCTCTGAGGTTGTGCAATGCGTGGTTCGACACGCGCCTTCGGCGCTGCTCACCATGACGTGGAGTGTAGCCTTCAGACTACGTCATCCTGAGCAGCCTGCAGAGCAGGCGTGTCGAAGGACGCAGGGCTGATCAGCTGCCCGCGATCGCCGGCTGGAACAGCCCGGCCGGCGAGGCGGTGAACAACTCCACGCCGTCGGCCGTCACGCCGCAGCTGTGCTCGCACTGGGCCGACAGGGACTTGTCCCGAGTCACCGCCGTCCAGCCGTCGCTCAGCACCTTCACCTGCGGTTTGCCGAGGTTCACCATCGGCTCGACGGTGAAGAACATGCCTTCCTTCAGCACCGGGCCTTCGCCCGGGCGGCCGAAGTGCAGGACGTTGGGGCTGTCGTGGAACAGCTTGCCGAGGCCGTGGCCGCAGAAGTCGCGCACGACGCTGCAGCGCTGGGCCTCGACGTACTTCTGGATGGCGTGGCCGATGTCGCCGAAGGTGTTACCCGGCTTGATGGCGGCCAGACCGCGCGCCATGCCCTCGTAGGTCACTTCAACCAGCCGGCGGGCGCGGGGCGAGACCTCGCCCACGCCGTACATGCGGCTGGTGTCGCCGTGCCAGCCGTCGACGATGACGGTGACGTCGATGTTGGCGATGTCGCCCTCGCGCAGCGGTCGGTCGCTCGGGATGCCGTGGCAGACCACATGGTTGGTCGAGATGCAGACGGTGTGGTTGTAGCCCTTGTAGAACAGGCAGGCGGGCAGGGCGCCGTGGTCGAGCACGAACTCGCGGGCCAGCCGGTCGAGGTATTCGGTGGTCACGCCGGGGACGACGTGCGGGATCAGCATGTCGAGGCATTCGGCGGCCAGCCGGCCGGCCTTGCGCATGCCCTCGAAGCCCTCGGCCCCGTGAATCCGGATCGCCCCGGTGCGGTATTCCGCGTCCGAGACGCTGTCCATCGTGCTCATCTGGTCGGTCCCTACCGCCCCGCCGGGGAGGGCGGGGGAAGCGTCTATGTCGCGTCTATAGCACGGAAGTTCAACGGGGAGCGGGGTGCGCTATCTCCATCCACCGTCATGGCCCGCCCCGGACCTGATCCGGGGTCGGGCCACCCATGAACGCGGCCTGTTCAGTGCGTCCTTCGACACGCCGCTGCGCGGCTGCTCAGGATGACGCGTTAGGGAGCGCTTCCATCTACGTCATGGTGAGCAGGCCCGAAGGGCCGTGTCGAACCACGCAGGACGCCTGCGGACTCACCACGCATGGGTGGCCCGAACACGTCGGGCCATGACGACATTCGGGGGGGCTCAACCCTTCCGCCACGCCATCACATGAAACCACGGCGCCCGTCGGTAGCGGTCGACCGTGGCCGGGTCGCCGCCGGTCGGGGCGGGCTCGGCGAAGTGGGTCAGGGTCAGGCCGGCGCCCAGCAGCAGTGACATGTAGGTCTCGAGCGGCCGGTGGTGGTTGACGATCCGGATGCCCTTCCATTCCGTCCACTCGGCCCGCGCGTCGAGATAGGCGTCGATCGCGTAGCGGAAGCGGCCGCCGGCGTCATACGACTTGCCCAGCCCTTCGCCGAGGCCGGCGGTGTTGAAGCTGGTCGAGTTGGCGATCAGCAGCGTCCCGCCCGGCTTGAGCACCCGCGCCATCTGCGGGATCGCGATGCGGATGTCGGGAATGTCGATCAGGCTCAGGTAGCTGACCACCAGGTCGAAGGCGCCGTCGGCGAAATCCAGCGCCTCGGCCCGGCCGACGCGGTAGTCGCCGCCCGGGTCCAGCGCGCGGGCGTGATCGATCAGCGCCACTGTCGGGTCGACGCCGACGGTGGTCACACCTAGCCCCTGCATGAGCCGGCAGAACCGGCCCTCGCCGCAGCCGACGTCGAGCGCTGCCACCGGTCCCAGCGCCGCGACGCGGGCCGTCATCGGGCCGTCGAGCACATGCCGGCGGCCGAAGTCGCCCTCGTCGCCCAGACTGGCGATCCAGGCCTCCGCCGACTGGTCCCACCCGTCGCTCATCGCGCGCTCCATTCCTCGGCCAGCAGGCCGTAGACGTGTGTGTCCCGCCAGCCGTCGCGGACCAGCAGGTTCTTTCTCAGCGTGCCCTCGCGCCGCATGCCGAGCTTCTCCAGCACGGCGATCGAGCCGGCGTTGCGGACGTCGCAGGTCGCCTGCAGCCGATGCACGCCGAGCGTCCCGAAGGCGACCGTGGCCAAAGCTTGCGCGGCCTCGAAGCCGTAGCCCTTGCGCCACCAGGGCGAGCCGTAGGCGTATCCGAAGTCGGCGCCGCCCCGGCCGTCGCGGCGAAGGCTGATCGAGCCGATCATCCTCCGCGCGGCGACCAGCTCGACCGCCAGGTCGACCGTGTCGCGCGGCCAGCGGGTCTGCTGGTCGAGCACGAAGGCCATCCGCTCGCGGGTGACCTCCGGCGTGTTGGGCCCCCACTCCATGAACCGGACGGTGTCCGGATCCAAGGCGTAGGCGTGCATGTCGTCATGGTCGTCGGCGCGCAGTTCACGCAGCAGCAGCCGTTCGGTGCGGATGGGAAACCAGGGCGGTTCGGGCGGGGTGGTCATGGATGTCTCCGAAGGTTGAAGCCGTCGGAGAGGTTTCATCGCGACCCGTCCGAAGCGGCGGGGTCGCGGTTCGATTTCGCGGGCGTCAGCCCAGGCGAAGCCGCGCGTCCCCGGAGGGGCCGGACGAATTCGACAGGGGTGCGACGCGCGTCATGAAGGTCTTATCGCCGCTTCGGGCCGGCTTGTCACGCCGACCCGCGCGCTCAGGTCTACAGCTTGCGGCCGAGATACTTCTCCACCTGCCGCCGCTCCCAGTCGCCGTTCAGGAACGGCACGGCGCCGAAGACGGCGAGGGCCTGGGACGCGATGCCGAGGCCCCAGCCGAGCGCAGGCCAGATGAACCACAGGTACTGCGGAAAGCCGATCAGGTTGATGGCGGCGAGGCCGGAGATGACGACCACATAGGTGGTCAGGTTGACGTAGAAGGCTTTCACCTTGCACCTGCGCCAGGGCCAGGGCTTCGTCGGGCGGCAGGTCGGATCGTTGCGTGTCCATTGCGGGCTCCTTGAGGCGATCGAGGTCGATCTCGAAGACCGCCGCGAGAGCGTTCATCGACTCGAGGCTGCCGGGCTGGCCGCGCTCAAGCCGCTGGACCGTGCGCACACTGAGGCCGGACACCTCGGCAAGTTGCTCCTGGGACCAGCCCCGTTGCAGCCGCAGTTTCTGGATCAGCATCTTCACGTCCCCTCGTCGGTGATCGCCCCGACGCTCGTCCCGGCCCGGTTTCGTCGCCACGTCATCAACCCGACAACCGGGCGACAGTCGCCCGACAAAGGCCCGACAGACATCTGACACGACGAGGGTACGCTGCCGGAGACGTCTGTCCAGCCATGCCCGGCGTCAGCGGCCGACGACCCGCTTCCACGTCATGGACCGTGTGATGCGGATCGCTGCGGGACTCATCTCGCACCCGTAGACCAGCACCTCCACCCCCGCATCGGCCACCCGCTCCAGCGCCGCCGCGAAGGTGGGGTCCAGGTCATGACAGGCGCTGAAGGCGTCGCAGTCGCTACGCTGGACCACGAATAGCGCCACGGCCCGGTCACCGGCCCGGACCATGGCTTCGAGCTCGCCCAGGTGCTTCGTCGACCGCGCGGCCACACAGTCAGGGAACTCGGCCAGCGGCGGGGTGCGCGACAGGTGGCAGTTCTTGATCTCCAGCCAGCAGCGCTCGCCGCGTCCCGTCTCCAGCAGGAAGTCGACCCGGCTGGCTTCGCCGTATTTCACCTCGCGCCGGTGGACGTCGTAGCCGGTCAGTTCCGGGATGGCGCCCTCGGCCAGGGCCTCGGCGACGAGGCGGTTGGGCAGCATGGTGTTGACGCCGACCAGAGCGCCGTCCGCAGTCTCCACCATCTCCAGCGTATGGGCCAGCTTGCGTTTGGGGTCGTCCGACCTGGACAGCCAGACGCCCAGCCCCGGCATGTTGACGCCCAGCATGGCGCCCGGGTTCGGACAGTGGGCGGTGATCTCCTCGCCGCTGTCGAGCGTAACATCGGCGAAGAATCGCTTGTAGCGGCGGACCAGGACGCCGTGGCTGAGCGGTTGCGGGAAATCCATGCGGTCTCTAATCCGGAGATGGACGCAGGTGTAGAAAAGGTCGGGACCTATGGCGAGCCATGAACGTGTGACCGCGGCCGTCCTGATCATCGGCGACGAGATCCTGTCGGGGCGGACCCAGGACACCAACCTCAACGCCATCGCCCGCTATCTCGGCGTCCACGGCGTCGACGTCGCCGAGGCCCGCGTGGTCGGCGATGTCGAGGACGAGATCGTCGCGACGGTGAACCATCTGCGGGAGCGCTACGACTACCTGATCACCACCGGCGGCATCGGCCCGACCCACGACGACATCACCGCCGACTGCGTGGCCCTGGCCTTCGGCGTCCCGCTGTACGAACACCCCGAGATCATCGCCATGATGGAGAGCCGCTGGCAGGGCGAACTCAACGCCGCCCGCCGCCGCATGGCCCGCGTGCCGGAGGGCGGCAGTCTGGTGAAGAACCCGGTGCAGGGCCCGCCGGGCTTCCAGATCGGCAACGTCTTCGTGCTGGCCGGCGTGCCCTCGATCATGCGCGGCATGCTCGAGGATGTCGGTCCCCGGCTGAAGGGCGGGGCGGTGACGATCTCGCGCACGGTGCGTGTCGACGGCTCGGGCGAGGGCGTGATCGCCGCGCCGCTGGAGGCGGTGGCCAGGGCCCACCCGACCCTGTCGCTGGGCAGCTATCCGTTCTTTTCCGGCGAGGGATACGGCTCCAACCTGGTGGTCCGGGGGCGTGATCCCGAGGAGCTGGCCGCCACGGTGATCGAACTGGAGGCGGCATTGCGCGCGGCCGGGGTGGCGAATGTCACCCATCTTGACTCCGTGTGACGGCGCGGGTTTCAACTGTGGCGGTTTCAGTTCCGGCGGTCTTGAGAGGATCCCGTATGCGTCGCGTGTTGTTTTCCCTGGTCGTGACCGCGTTGGTCACGGCGGCCCTTCCCGCCGGCGCGGCGGGCGAGCCGGAAGCTCCTCCGACCGTCGAGGCGCCCGCCGAGGCCCCGCCGCCGGCGCCCAAGCCCAAGCCTGACAAGGACGACCCTGACCGGATCGTCTGCGTGCGCCAGCATGTCGTGGGCAGCAACCGGCCGCAGAAGGTCTGCATGACCGTCGCCGAGCGCGACCGTCTGCGTGACGCCACCGCCCGCTTGCTGTCCGATCAGCGCGGCGGCTCCGCCCCGCCTGCCGGCCCCGGCATTCCCTGAATCGCGCCCTTCGACGCTGATCACGCGACATCTGTAGCGCCCGCCCGCGTCCGACGCTAAGTCGGGCCTGCACGGGGACGTGGCGGAACGGTAGACGCAGCGGACTTAAAATCCGCATCCGCAAGGAGTGTGGGTTCGAGTCCCACCGTCCCTACCATGGCCGGCGCATGCCGCCGGCCCGTGCTCCAGACAGCAAGAAGCCCGCCGCGAGGATCGCGACGGGCTCCAAAGCCTGAAGGCGTGTCGAGCCTAGGGCAGGACGGCCTTAAGCGACAGGGTCACGCGGCTGTCGCAGATCGTGCCGCAGTTCAGGTCGTTGTCGTGGTAGCGCAGGTCGGCCGAGAGGGTGTCGTTGAAGGCGTAGCCCACGCCGACGTTCCAGGTCGAGTAGTCGCCGCCGGCGTCGAACGTCTGGCTGCCGATGGCGCCGCCGATCGTCCACTTTTCGGCGGGCGAAACGCTGGCGTTGACTTCGTAGTAGACGGCCGAGCCGATGCCGCCGAAGAACTCCGGCGAGTAGTTGACGGCGGCGCCGAGGGTGGCGGGGCCGGCCGGAACCGAGGCGGCGGCCTTCAGTTCCCAGAAGGCGTAGTCGGCGCCGGACGGCTCGTTCACGTAGCCGTAGTAGAGGGCGGCCAGGTCGAAGGTCACCGGACCGGCGGTCGGCTTGATGCCGGCATAGAGGTCGATCTCGGCGTCGGTCGAGTCATAGAAGTCGACGTTGGAGGCCCAGGCGCCGGCGTAGAAGATGCCGCTGCTGAAATCGACGCCGCCGAACAGTTGCGGACCTTCGTCGGTTTGCGAAACGCCGCGCCACACGTAATCGGAGGCCACGCCGACGTTGAACGAAACGTCCTGGGCGTAAGCCGTACCGCCGAGGGCGAGAGACGCCGCGGCGGCGCAGATGGCCAGTTTAAGAGCTTTCATCGCTATCCCCTTGTTGTTAGCGCCGAACGGATCCAGGCCGCGCCGGCGTCGCCCCCGTCGTGCGACGTCAGGCGAGTCTCAGAGTGGTCGAAGGCTTCCGATCACCCTACCGGCAGGGCGCGCGCGACAGGAATGACGCGCCCGACTGTCGGCATTTTGAGCGTCCCGGAGGCAGTTCGCCCGATAAATGGGCGCCGAATAGTCGCATCGTCAGGCGAATGCTGCAATGCGGAACCGCATCGCCCGGCGTTGGCGATCCGTAAACCGGCGGCTCAGCGCATCGACATCGAAGCGAAACCCAGGTGCGTGCCGGCGTCGACAAGCAGGGTTTCGCCCGTCACATGCCGCGAGGCGGGGGCGGCCAGGAACACCGCCGCCCCGGCGATATCCTCCGCCGTCGAGGCAGCCTTGAGCGGTGTGGAGCGGATCACGCCTTCGCGCATGCGAGACACGGTGTCGTCTGCCATCGCCTTGCCGAACCACGGCGTGTCGATGAAACCGGGACAGATGGCGTTGACCCGGATATTCGGCGCCAGGCCGCGCGCCAGCGACAGGGTCAGGGTGGTCATGGCGCCCTTCGAGGCGGCGTAGGGCACCGACGATCCGATACCCGTCACCCCGGCGATAGAGGCGGTGTTGACCACCGCGCCGGGCTGGGGCGCTGCTTCGAGCAGCGCGCGCGCGGCGCGGACCATCTGGAAGGCGCCGACCACGTTCACTCGATACAGGCGAAGGAAGTCTTCGGCGTCGACGGCGTCCAGGTCGCCGTGGTTGGGCGCGAACTTGGTCACGCCGGCGTTGTTGAACAGCGCGTCGATGCGGCCGAAGGGCTCAGCGGCGGCGGCGATCCTGCGGCAGTCGGCGTCCTCGCCGACGTCGCCCTGCACCAGCACCGCCTTGGCGCCCTGCGCCTCGCACAGCCGCCCGGTCTCCTCGGCCTCGGCCTGGCTGGAGGCGTAGTTGATCACCACCACGGCCGCGCCGCGCGAGGCTGTCTCCACCGCGATCGCCCGGCCCAGGCCCGTCGAGCCGCCGGTCACCACCACCACGAAGCCGTCGAAATCCTTGCCGGACATGTCTCTCTCCCTTGCTTTGCTTCTCCCTACACCGGTGCGGTCGCGCTTGTCGCGAGGGGGAGGGGGGACTAAATCGCGGCCATGACCGATCATCTGACCCAGCTGGGCCGCATTGTCGACGCGCCGGCCCGCCCCGAGGACGCCGTGCTCGAGCGCGTGCCCAATCCCCAGGCCGATACGCTGTACCTGGCCCGCTTCACGGCGCCGGAGTTCACGTCCCTGTGCCCGGTCACCGGCCAGCCGGACTTCGCCCACCTGGTCATCGACTACGCGCCCGGCGACTGGCTGATCGAATCCAAGTCGCTGAAGCTCTACCTGGGCGCCTTCCGCAACCACGGCGCCTTCCATGAGGACTGCACCGTCGCCATCGGCCGCAGGATCGTCGAGGTCGCGCAACCGAAGTGGCTGCGGATCGGCGGCTACTGGTATCCGCGCGGCGGCATCCCCATCGACGTCTTCTGGCAGAGCGGTCCGGCGCCCGAAGGCCTCTGGCTGCCCGACCAGGGCGTCGCGCCCTATCGCGGGCGGGGCTGATCCATCTCTGACGACGCTGTCTCGAATGTCGAGGCGAAGTCTCGTGCGGCGTCCTCGACAAAGCCGTTTTGCCGGGGCGGCGGTGACTGGTCGGTTCTGTGGGTGACGAACAGTTCCTCGAAGCCTCCCGGATGGAAGGCGACGAGAAGGTTCACCTCTGCGCCGGACAGATTGGCGAATCCGTGCCGAGCGCCGGGCGGAACCCGTACTAGATCGCCGGCTGTCAGATCGGTCTCCGTCTCACCGAGCAGAAACCGCAACGTGCCGCTCAGGACGAGGAAAGTCTCCTCGATGTCGTCATGGCGATGCGCGCCGAAGTCGGGAGGGCCGGCTACAGGGTCGCGCGCGGCAATCCGATACTCCATGAGTGAGTGGCGTCCACCGGTGTCCTTCCCGAAAATCAGAACGCGACCGCTGTCGGGCCCGTCCTCGAAGGCCACCCCGCCCGACTGTCGGACGACAGGGCCGCTCACGGTCGCCACACCGTCGTCAGCGCCGCCATGTCCGGGCGGACCCGCTCCTGAGGCGCCTCGGCGGCCGTGCCCATGAACACGAAGCCGGCCACCCGCTCTTCGTCGGCCACGCCCAGCGCGGCACGGGCCCCGGCGTCATAGGCGTACCAGTCGGTGATCCAGTTGGCGCCGTAGCCCATGGCCAGGGCGGCATAGGTCAGGGTGGTGCAGACGGCTCCGGCCGACAGCAGCTGCTCCCACTCCGGGATCTCGCCCGGCGTGGTGCGCGAAATGACCGCGACGCCCAGCGGCGGGGTGCGCAGCTTTCCCAGCTTGGTGATCAGCCTGGTCGCGTCCGGCCGGGCGGCCGCCAGGGCCTCAAGCCGCGCCGCATAGGCGTCCTTGCCCGCGCCCTCGAGGATGATGAAGCGCCAGGGCGCCAGCTTGCCGTGGTCGGGAACCCGGGCGGCGATCGTCAGCAGATCGGAGAGCTCATCCGGCGTTGGGCCGGGCGCGCGAAGCGCCATCGCCGAGGCCGAGCGGCGACGGGCGAGGAAGGCCAACGCCGTCGGCGCGGGCACGATGGGGAGCGGCTCGGCGAACGCCGGGGCCAGGGAAACGCCTTGGGTCACGCGAGCCTCGAAGTCAGGTGCTGGAAGGTTCCGGCTTGTCCTCGAACACCCCGCGCAGCTTGATGCGGGCTTCGGGGGGCAGCAGCCGGAAGCGGCTGTCGTACTCGGGGGCCCGCTCGCCGTCGAGCGTGGCGGCCGCGGCGATTTCTCCGGTCGTATCGTCTCGGGTGAAGGCTTCGCAGGCCACCTTTCCCTCAAGGTCGGACATCGTCTCGCGCATCACCATCAGCATGGCGGCGGCCTGCTCCCTGGGCGCGCGGACGCCGGCTTCGAGGAAGGCGATGTCCATCTCGGCGAAGCGGTAGGTCCAGCACAGCTTGCCGCCTTCGAGTTTCACCGTGTTGCGCACGACCATTTCGAAGTCGCTGCCCTCGTAGATCCGGTACCGGCGGGTCTGGCTGACGGCGCCCTTGGCCGTTTCGAGGAAGACGATCTCCTCACAGCTCATGTCCGCGTCGCGCCAGCCGCCGCACCAGGCCCGGTCAGACTTGATCGTGGCGACAAGGGCCTCCCGGGTCAGCGGCCGGGCGGGATCAGCCAGCGCCGCGCCGGGGGCGGCAAGGGCGGCGACAAGGGCTGGGACAAGCAGGGCGCGCATTCCCAACACCTATGGCGGAAAACCGGCTCCGGCAACCGGGCCTTGGCGAACCGCGTTTTCGGCCCCATATCGCCGGGCAGGGCGAAATTCGGCGACGACGGCGACCTGTGCTATAGGCCGGACGCGAAAACGGGAGGGCGCACATGCCCAGACAGTTCGAAGTGGTCACCGCCGGTCCCCCGCCCGTCTGGGCCGGTCTGCGCAACGAGGCCGAACGCGCCGCGCGCGATGAGCCGACCCTGGCCAGCCTGCTGAACGCCGTGATCCTGTCGCATGACTCGATCGCCGAGGCGCTGTCCTACCAGTTCGCCCGCAAGATCGCCGACCAGGAACTGCGCGCCATGAGCGCCCGCGAGATCGCCGAGGAGGCCTATGAGGCGGACCCTTCGCTGGTCGCCGCCGCCGAAGCCGATCTTCGCGCCGTTTTCGAGCGCGATCCGGCCTGCAAGGGCTACGTCCAGCCCTTCCTCTTCTTCAAGGGCTTCCTGGCGCTCCAGAACCACCGCGTGGCGCACTGGCTCTGGACCCACAGCCGCGACACGCTGGCCTTCTACCTGCAGAGCCGGGGCAGCGAGGTCTACCAGGTCGACATCCACCCCAACGCCCGCATCGGCTCGGGCGTCTTCCTCGACCACGGCACCGGCATCGTCATCGGCGAGACCGCCGTGGTGGGCGACGACGTCTCAATGCTGCACGGCGTGACCCTTGGCGGCACTGGCGCCGAGCGCGGCGACCGCCATCCCAAGATCGGCCGGGGCGTCCTGCTGGGCGCCGGCGCCAAGGTGCTGGGCAATATCGAGATCGGCGACTACGCCAAGGTCGCCTCCGGCTCGGTCGTGCTCAAGCCCGTGCCGGCCCACTGCACGGCGGCGGGTGTTCCCGCGCGTCTGGTGAACTGCCCGACCTGCGAGGAGCCGGCGCGGACGATGGACCACACTCTCGCCGAGGCGGTCTACGACTACGTCATCTGACGCCCCCGCCATCACGCGGCTTTTGTCTTGCCTCCCGGGGCGAGCGCAGTAGGTTCGCGCGCAAAGCGCCCCGGCGCCCCAGTGACCAGGAGCCACGCCGTGGACGAAAAGCATATCAAGCAGATCGAAGCGCACCTGAAGCGCACCTTCGGCAACCCGCACTTCGCGGTGAAGGCCCGCAAGCAGAAGGATTCGGCCGAGGTCGAGCTGAAGAGCGAGTTCATCGGCGTCATCTACGAAGACGAGGACGAGCCCGGCTCCTTCCTGTTCGAGATGGCTATCCTGGCCGAAGACCTGGAGTAGGCATTCCTGTCATCCCGGGCAGCCGCAGGCTGACCCGGGACCCAGCCGATGCCGTGCGTCCGCCCTCTGGGTCCCGGCTCCGCGCTTCGCATGGCCGGGATGACATAACTTGGTGAACCTGGACGGTAGACCCGTCTGGTCGGACCTTCGCGCCATGCCGAAGACATCGCTCGCGCCGTACAGCTACCGCGCCGATCCCGCCGTTCCGGCGCTTCCGGACGACAGGCCGCCAAGCGCATGAGGGTCCTCATCATCGGCGGCTACGGTACGTTCGGCGGTCGCCTGGCGCGGCTGCTGGCCGATGAGTGGCGCGTGACGCTGCTGCTGGCCGGGCGGTCGGAGGACAAGGCGCGGCGGCTGATCGGCACGCTGCGCTCGGACGCGGTGCTGATCCCCTTCCAGTTCGACCGCGACGGCGACCTTGCCGCGCAGCTGGCGCAGGCCAGGGCCGAGCTCGTGGTCGACGCCAGCGGGCCGTTTCAGGCCTATGGCGGCAGACCCTACCGGGTGGCGGAGGCCTGTATCGACGCCGGCGTCCCTTACATCGACCTGGCGGACGGTTCGGACTTCGTGGCCGGAATCGCGGCGCTGGACGCGCGGGCGAAGGCGGCCGGTGTCTTCGTGCGCTCAGGCGTCAGCACCTGCCCCGCCCTGACCTCGGCGGTGGTCCGCAGGCTGGCGGAGGGCTGGTCGGACGTGCGGTCAGTTTCGGCCGGCATCGCGCCGACGCCCTGGTCGGGCATCGGCCTGAGCGTGGTCCAGGGTATCGCCGGCTATGCGGGCAAACCCGTTACCCTCGTGCGCGGCGGCCGCGCGGCCCTGGCCCCGGCCCTGGTCGAGACCCGCCGGGTGACCGTCGCCCCGCCCGGGGTGACGCCGCTGCGCAATCTGCACTTCTCGCTGGTCGACACGCCGGACCTGCGCACGCTGCCGGCCATGCTGCCTGGACTGCGCGACGTCTGGTTCGGCGCCGGGCCGACGCCGGAGCTGCTGCACCGGATGCTGAACGGCATGGCCTGGCTGGTGCGCTGGCGGCTGATTCCGACGCTGGCCCCCCTGTCGCCGCTGTTTCACCAGGCGATCAACCGCCTGCGCTGGGGCGAGCATCGCGGCGGCATGTTCGTGGCCGCCGCCGGCGAGGACGGGGATCGCCGCCCGCTCCGCCGGTCCTGGCATCTGGTCGCTGAGGGGGACGATGGTCCCTTCATCCCCTCCATGGCCGCCGAGGCGCTGATCCGGCGGATGATTGACGGCCGACGGCCCGAACCGGGCGCCCGCCCGTCGGTCGCCGACCTGGAGCTCGCCGACTTCGAGGCCGCCTTCGCCCGCCGGGCCATCCGCTGCGGCGTCCGCGAGGAGATCGAAGCGTCCGAGCCGGTCTATCGTCAGGTGATGGCCGGCGCCTTCGACGCCATGCCGGACGTCTGGCGGGCGATTCACGGCCTGCGGACCGGGGCGCTGAGGGTCGAGGGACGGGCGATGGTCAGGCGTGGCAAGGGCCTGCTCGCGCGAATCGTCAGCGCCGTGATGGGCTTTCCAGCGGAGGGCGACGATGTGCCGGTGGGCGTGCGCTTCGAACGGCGGGGCAATGCCGAGCTCTGGACCCGCACCTTCGGCGGCAGGACCTTCTCCAGCTTGCAGGAGCCCGGCCAGGGTCGGTCGGCGCATCTGGTCGTCGAGCGCTTCGGGCCGCTGGCTGTCGCCATGGCGCCCACCACCCGGGACGGCCGCATGAGCCTGGTCATCCGGCGTTTCAGCCTGTTCGGCGTCGCGCTTCCGCTATGGCTTTCACCGACAACGACCGCCCGGGAGGAGATCGTGGACGGCCGTTTTCACTTCGACGTGGAGATCGGCCACCCGCTGACCGGCATGATCGTGCGGTACAAGGGGTGGCTGGTTTAACCCTCACTGTCATCCCGGACGGCCCGCAGGGACGATCCGGGACCCGGAAGCGCTTCCGCCGGGTCCCGGCTCTCCGCTTTGTTGCGGCCGGGATGACAGGCTTTGCGGCTACAAAACCCCCAACATCTGCGCGACCAGCGGGTGGCGCACGATGTCCTGTTCGGCCAGGCGCACCACGGCGATGTTGGGCACGGCCTCGAAGCGGTCGGCGACGTCGCCCAGGCCGGACAGCCCAGGCAGCAGGTCCGACTGGTGGGGGTCGCCCGTCACCACCATGGTCGAGTGCCAGCCCAGCCGGGTCAGCAGCATCTTGAGCTGGCCGTAGGTGCAGTTCTGGGCCTCGTCGATGACCACGAAGGCGTTGTTGAGCGTGCGGCCGCGCATGTAGCCGACCGGGGCGATCTCGATGGCGCCCTCGGCGATCAGCGCCCGCACCCGCTTCATCGACAGGCGATCCGACAGGGCGTCGTAGAGCGGCCGCAGGTAGGGGGCGAGCTTGTCCTCCATGTCGCCCGGCAGGTAGCCGATCGATTCGCCGGCCTCGACCGCCGGACGCGACAGCACGATCTTGGCCACCTTGCCGGCCTCCAGCGCCTCGACGGCCTTGGCGATGGCCAGGTAGGTCTTGCCCGTCCCTGCCGGACCGAGCGCCATGACAAGGTTCTTGGCGTCGATGGCCTTGATCAGCTCGGCCTGGCCGTCGGATTTCGGTTTGATCGTCTTCAGATACCCCTGCTCGCGATCCTCCTCCCGGCCGAGTGGCGACCAGCCGTTACCGACCGGCAGGCGGCGCACCTTGCCGCCGTCGTCCTGGAACTGGGCGTTGTCGAACGCGCCTTCGCGCACGGTCCGCTTCAGGGCTCGCTTGGTCATCGTGAGGCCTCCAATGGGGCATGAAAAAAGGGCGTCGCCGGTACGGCGCGCCCTTGGGACAGGAAAGCGGAGCGGATGACGCGCGAGCGGCCGGGCGGCTCGCTTGCGCTTCGCGGGACTGGAGACGTCCCTGGACGCCTGGACACCAAACGCGACACCCGGTTCTCCATCGTCAGGAGACCACGGACGGAAAGTCGTCCGTGCAGGATTTGAGAGGGTCGAGACCCGCTCGAATCGCCTGACAAGATTGATGCTAACTTGGTTTCTGACTCGTTAAGCAAGCCGTCACGACAAATATACGAGGCGAGGGTATGACTGTTTATGCTTTGGGCGCCTTAAGCCCCACGCTGCCTTTGGAAGACGAATACTGGATCGCGCCGACCGCGGCCGTGATGGGAAACGTGATTCTGAAGAAGAACGCGAGCATCTGGTGGGGCGCCACGGCTAGAGGCGACACCGAAACCATCACCGTGGGCGAGAACAGCAACGTTCAGGACGGATCTGTGCTTCACGCCGACATCGGCATGCCGTTGGTCATCGGCGCGAATGTGACCGTCGGGCATATGGTCATGCTTCACGGCTGCACCATCGGAGACGGCAGCCTGATCGGCATCGGCTCGATCGTCCTCAACGGCGCGAAGATCGGTCGCGGCTGCCTGATCGGGGCCGGCGCGCTGATTCCCGAGGGCAAGGAGATCCCCGACAACAGCCTGGTCATGGGCGCCCCCGGCAAGGTGGTCCGCGAGCTCGGCGAGGCCCAGGCCGCGGCCCTGATCGGTTCGGCCATGCACTATGTCGAGAACTGGAAGCGCTATCGGCGGGAGATGACGGTGGTGGGGTAGGGGCGTGTCGAAGCACGCAACGCCGTTGACGTCCCTCGCGTAAGGGAGGCTCCTCTCGCGTAAACAAGGGAGACGCTTCCATGGCCTACGAATTCATCACGGTCGACCGCGAGGGGCCGGTCACCATCTTCACCCTCAACCGGCCGGAGGTGATGAACGCCCTCCATTCGCCGATGCATTTCGAGCTGGACGAGGCGTTCAACGCCTTCGCCGCTGATCCGGACCAGTGGGTCGGCATCGTCACCGGGGCCGGCGACCGCGCCTTCTCGGCCGGCAACGACCTCAAGCACCAGGCCATGGGCGGCAAGATGGGCAGCCCGCCGTCGGGCTTCGCCGGCCTGACCAGCCGCTTCGACCTCGACAAGCCGCTGATCGCGGCGGT
>Ga0315900_10004511_pt1 | contig 19592 bp, 17 predicted proteins | sample LakEriMetagenome_FD_203521 | JGI IMG/M metagenome (GOLD analysis project Ga0315900, IMG submission 203521) | Freshwater fungal communities from buoy surface, Lake Erie, Ohio, United States - Buoy 12 MA114 | ecosystem: Environmental > Aquatic > Freshwater > Lake > Lake biofilm | place: USA: Lake...
GGGCCAGGGCCTTAGCGACGACCTCGTGCGGGAGCGCTTCCCGCGGCCGCTGTGCGGGGAGGTGAGCGGGGGGTAGGGGAACGCCCGGCTTTCGTACTTTCGCCGCCCGCCCGCCGAGGTCCCGGCCCCGGTGGTGGAACGGAGAGATGGCCGAGTGGTCGAAGGCGCGCGCCTGGAAAGTGCGTATACCTTAACAGGGTATCGGGGGTTCGAATCCCTCTCTCTCCGCCAAGCCGCCCCGCGAAAGCGGGGCGTGTTCGTTCCGGGTAGCGTGGTGAGCTCGCTCACCCAAGCGGACCGGAACGAACACCAGCCCGCGCAGCGGGCGCGGCTTGAGGCCTCCCTCCTTTGGGAAGGCGCGCTTCGCGCAATCCCTTCATTTTACAAGCGCAGTTTGCGCACCGGGCCGAACAAAGAAGCCGGTGAGCGGAGCGAACGCGGCTTTCAGCTTGAAGCCACCCGTCTCGGGAAAGCGCGCCTCGCGCGATCCCTATGCTCGTTAGGTTCGCTCACCAAAGCGGACTGGGACGAGAACGTGAGCCCGCGCAGCGGGCGCGGCTTGAGGCCTCCCCTCCGGGAAAGCGCGCCTCGCGCAATCCCTGGGAAAGCCAACCTGTTCCCACCCCCGCCCCTCCCGTACCTTTGCCGGCCTTTCGATCATGCCCCGCATCGGTCCCATCGAGCTGCCGGAGTTCCCGTTGTTGCTGGCCCCCATGGAGGACGTCAGCGACCCGCCCTTCCGCGCGCTGTGCAAGCAGCACGGGGCCGACCTCATGTACACCGAGTTCATCAGCAGCGAGGGCCTTATCCGCAAGGCCGCCAAGGGGCTGAAGAAGCTCGACATCTTCGAGGCCGAGCGCCCCATCGGCATCCAGCTCTTCGGGGGCAGCGAGGACGCCATGGAGGAGGCCGCCCGCATCGCCGAGGCCGCCGGTCCCGACCTCATCGACATCAACTACGGCTGCCCCGTGCACAAGGTGGTGAGCAAGGGCGCGGGCGCCTGCCTGCTGCTCGACGTGGACAAGATGGTGCGCCTCACCGAGAAGGTGGTGAAGGCCGTGAAGCTGCCGGTGACCGTGAAGACGCGCCTGGGCTGGGACGACAAGAGCAGGAACATCCTCGAGGTGGCCGAACGCCTTCAGGATGTCGGCATTCAGGCGCTCAGCATCCACGGCCGCACGCGCGCCCAGCTGTACAAGGGCCCGGCTGATTGGACCTTGATCGGCGGGGTGAAGAACAACCCGCGCATGCACATCCCCATCTTCGGCAACGGCGACATCGATTCACCGGAGAAGGCCGTGGCGTACCGGAACCGTTACGGCGTGGATGGGGTGATGATCGGTCGTGCCACCATCGGACATCCGTTCATCTTTAACGAGATCAAGCATTTCATCGCCACGGGCACGCACCTTCCGGCACCCACCGTGGCCGACCGCGTGGAGGCCGCACGCCAGCACCTGCGCACCTCCATCGCGTGGAAGGGGCCGTGGGAAGGCGTGGTGGAGATGCGCCGCCACTACGGCAACTACCTCAAGGGTCTGCCCAACGTGAAGGAGGTACGACTGCGCCTGTGCACCGAGCACGAGCCGGCGAACATCGAGGCGATCCTCGACGAGGTGAAGGCCACCTACACGCTGGCCGACGTGGCCTGAAGAAAACGCTTGCTGAGCGCGCGCAGCGGCACCCAGGTGGCCAGCAGGCCGATGCCGAACACGCCCACGGTCACCATCAGCAGGTCCGAGGCGAACACCTTCACCGGGTAGCTCTCCACCACCGAGTCGCTCAGGGACACCAGGCCGAAGTGCTGCTGCAGCAGGCAGATGCAGAGCCCCACGGCCAGGCCGGCCGCCACGCCGACCGTCACCAGCAGCAGGCCCTCGTGGAAGAACACGCGCCGCACCAGCGCCGGGCTCGCGCCCATGCTCATCAGCGTGCGCATGTCGCGCTTCTTTTCGATCATCATCATGGTGAGCGTGGCGATGATGTTGAACGCGCCGATGAGGCCGATGAAGAGCAGCACCACGAACGTGAACCACTTCTCGCTCTCGTTGGTGCGGTACATCAGCGCGTTCTTCTGGTAGCGTGTCTGTACGCGGAAACCAGGGCCCAGCGCTGCGCTCAGATCACGCTGCAGCGCATCGAGATCGGTACCGGGCGCCGTGCGGAGCTCCAGGGCGTTCACGGCGCCGCGGTAGTGCAGCAGGCTGTCGGCCAAGGCCAGCGGTACCAGTACGTAGCGCGAGTCGAACTCGATGTTGAGCGTGAACGCACCGCCGATGGCGATGGCGTCCTGCTCGAAGGCGCTCTGCTGAAAGGTGCTGAGCTTGCGCCCGCGGATGGGCGCGCTGATGCGGAGGGGCTTCAGTACCCCGTCGTCGAGCGGCGCGTCCAGGTCCACCTTCAGCCCGATGCCGATGATGCCCAGGGGGTCGGCGCTGGTGCCGAGCGTGGCATCGCCGCTGTACAGGTGCTCGCTCATGCGGCTCATGGCCAGGTAGCTCGGCTCCACACCCTTCATGGTGGCCACGGCCTGTTGCTCGCCGCAGCGCAGCAGCACGTTCTCCTCGATGATCCAGCTATGGTCCTGTACACCGGGCCGCGCGGTGATCGCCGCCAGGTCGAGGCTGTCGCGCTCGAAGGTCTTGCCCTCCGCGGGGGTGATGGTGATGTCCTGGTCGAACGGACTGTAGATGGAATCGACCAGTTCCCCGATGCCGTTCATGGTGCTCAGCACCACCACCATCGCCGCCGTCACCACCGCGATCACCACGATGCTGATGAGCGTGATGATGTTGATGGCGTTCTGCTGCCGCTTGGCCAGCAGGTAGCGCCGGGCGAAGAGGAGGGGGAGGTTCACGGGAATGTGCGAATGGGCAAATGTGGCAATGAAATACCCCGGCCTCTCACATTCTCACATTCCCCCATTTCCACATTCACGCTCACTTCCACGCCTTCACGATCAACCCGGTGCCGGTGGGGTGCTTCATCGACACATCGAGCCAGTTGAGCACGTAGGCGATGGGGTAGGCGATGAGGTAGTAGAACGGCAGGATGAGGAAGAAGAGTTTGCTGGTATTGAGCATCAGCAGTGGCCACTTCATGCTCAGGCGCCAGCTGATCTTGCCGGGCGCACCGTAGCTGTAGCGCGCCTCCACCTTGCTGAAACCGTTGCGCAGGCACTTCGCCTCGATGTCGCCGATGTTGTAGCCGTCGCGCACGTGCTCCTCGATGAAGGAGCCTTCGCCCTCGTCGTGCACGTCGCTGCCGCCCTGGTCGCTGGGGGTGCTGATGATGAGCATGCCGCCGGTGCGCAGACTGGTGCTGTAGCAGCGCAGCGCAGCCTCGTCCTCGAGGATGTGCTCCATCACGTCGATGCACACCACCAGGTCGAAGCCATCGGGCTGCTGGAACTTCGTCACGTCGCCCACCTGGAACTTCACCTGCGGACGGCCGATGGCCTGGAAGAAGCCGTTGCAATCGGCCACCTGCTCCTCCTTCACGTCTATGGCGGTCACCTTCCACTTCGGGCTGAAGCCGCTGAGCCAGTAGCTGTACTGGCCGTAGCCCGCGCCGGCGTCGTAGATGTGGACCGCGCTGTCACCCTGAGCCTGTCGAAGGGCGCGGGCCCAGGCCTTCAGCTCCTTGTGCACGTGCCAGGCCCGCAGCAGCAGCAGGTCGAGCAGGCCGTAGAACACCTTGCGCAGGAAGGGCGAGCGGTTGAAGACGGAGCCGAGCTGGCGCTTGACGGGATCGTATTGCATCGTCCTTGAGTGAATGAAGAATGTAGAATGTGGAATGTAGAACTGCGAATGCGCGACCCACGGATCCCGGCTCTCAGTCTGTTCTACATTCTACATTCTTCATTTTGCATTTTACATTCTGCTCCTACCCCTTCAACAGCTTGTCGATCTCCTCCGCCCTGTCCAGCGAATCATCGAGGTAGAAGAGGAGCTCGGGCACCACGCGCATCTGCTTGCCGATGCGGCGGCCGAGCTTGCCGCGCAGGTGGTGGGCATGCTCCTTGATGCGCTCGAGCACGGCCCTGTTGTCCTTGGTGGGGAAGAGGCTGAGGTAGGTCTTGGCGATGCCGAGGTCGGGGCTCACGCGCACACCGGTCACGGTGATCATGCCACCGGGGAAGAGCGCGCGGCCCTCCTCCAGGAACACGGCGGCGAGCTCCTGCACCAGCAGGCTGTTCACCTTGTTCTGTCGGATGCTGTCCATGGGGAGTGCCGCCCGTGGGCGGACAGGCGGCGAAGATACCCGGTTTGGCGCGGCGGGCGTGCAGTTCATCCGAGCGGAACCACGGATGAACACGGATGAACACAGATATCGAAAGTGCGCAACGTCAGGCGATTCGAGGCCTTCTGGCCGTTACGCGAGGCATTGGTCGATGCCCGTTACGGGCCTGATCCGTGCGCGGCATGCCAGGCTACCTTTGCGCCCTCCGGATGAAGAACTTCTTCAAGGTCCTGCGGTACGCGCGCCCCTACCGGCGCTATGCCGTGCTCAACGTCGGGTTCAACCTGGTGAGCACGCTGTTCCACCTGGCCTCGCTGCTGGTCTTCATCCCCTTCCTCAACCTGCTCTTCGGCCAGGCCCCGCCCCCCACGGCCCGCCCCGTGGTGGACCTGAGCATCCAGGGCATCAAGCGCCTGCCCGACCTGTTCAACTGGCGGATGGCCCTGTACATCGAGGAGCACGGCCAGATGGGCGGCCTGGTCTTCATCTGCGTGGTGGTTGCGCTGTGCTTCCTGTTCAAGAACCTCACGCGCTACTTCGCGCTGTGGGCCATCGGCATCCTGCGCAACCGGGCCGTGCGCGACCTGCGCAACGAGGTGTACGACAAGATCCTCGACCTGCCCATGCGCTTCCACACGGGTGAGCGCAAGGGCCACACGATCGCGCGCATCACCCAGGACGTGCAGGAGGTGGAGTTCAGCATCATGAACTACATCGAGATGGTGTTCCGCGAGCCCATCACCATCGGCCTTTCGCTGGCGCTGATGATAGGCATCTCGTGGAAGCTCACGCTCATCGCCCTGCTGCTGCTGCCCATCAGCGGCCTCATCATCGGGCGCATCGGCAAGAGCCTGCGCAAGGAGGGCCTGCGCGCCCAGCAGAAGTCGGCCGACCTCCTGAGCACGGTGGAGGAGACGCTCACCGGCATGCGCGTGGTGAAGGCCTTCAACGGCGAGGAGCAGATGCGCCGGCGTTTCCAGCGCGAGAACGAGATGCTGAACAAGCTGAACGTGTTCACCCTGCGCCGCCGCGACATGGCCTCGCCGCTCAGCGAGTTCCTGGGCGCGCTGGTGATGGTGACGCTGGTGTACCTGGGCGGCAGCCTGGTGATCGGCAAGGACGCGAGCCTCACGGGCGGGCAGTTCATTGGCTACATCATCCTCTTCAGCCAGCTGCTCGCGCCGGCCAAGAGCTTCACCACCGGCTACTACTGGATCAAGAAGGGCGGGGCCAGCGCCGAGCGCATCTTCGAGCTGCTCGCGGTGGAGAACAGCGTGAAGGAGAAGCCCGACGCCCGGCCGGTGAAGGGCTTCGAGCACCGTGTGGAGTTCAAGGGCGTGCGGTTCGCCTATGATGAGAAGCCCGTGCTGAAGACCATCGACCTGGTGCTTCCGAAGGGGCGGAGCGTGGCGCTGGTGGGCACCAGCGGGGGTGGCAAGAGCACCATGGCCGGCCTGCTGCCGCGGTTCTACGATGTCACCGGCGGCCAGGTGCTGATCGACGGGCACGATGTGCGCGACCTGCGCATCAAGGACCTGCGCGAGCTCATGGGCATCGTCACGCAGGACAGCATCCTCTTCAACGACACGGTGGCCAACAACATCACCTTTGGCAAGCAGGGCGTGTCGAGTGCCGATATCGAACGGGCGGCACGCGTGGCCAACGCGCACGGCTTCATCAGCCAGCTCGAGAACGGCTACCAGACGACCATCGGCGACATGGGCAACCGCCTGAGCGGGGGCCAGAAGCAGCGGCTGGCCATCGCCCGCGCCGTGCTGAAGAACCCGCCGATCCTGATCCTGGACGAGGCCACCAGCGCGCTCGACACTGAGAGCGAGCGCCTGGTGCAGGAGGCGCTCTTCAAGATGATGGAGGGCCGCACGAGCCTGGTGATCGCCCACCGCCTCAGCACCATCCAGCACTGCGACGAGATCTGCGTGGTGATGGACGGCGCCATCGTGGAGCGCGGCACCCACGCGGACCTGTACGCCGCCAATGGCGCGTACCGCAGGCTCTGCGACATGCAGGCCTTCGCCTGACAGCTGCCATGGAGGTCCCGCACCGCAGCGCGCGCATCTTCGGCCTCGATGTGATGCGCGAGTGGTGATCCTGTGGGTGGTGGGCGTGCACGGCGTGGACATGCTCGCGGCGCACTGGCCCCTGGAGGCGCGCGGCACCGGCTTCGATGGCGTGGACCTCTTCTTCGTGCTCAGCGGCTACCTGGTGGGCGGGATCATGCTCAGGGGGCTTGAAGCAGGCGGAGCGCCCCTGCACCGCATCCTGCTCGACCTGTGGTAGCGACGGTGGTTGCGCACGCTGCCCAACAACCACCTGTTCCTTCTGCTGAACATCGCGTTGGTGGCCCTGGGCCTGGCGCCAGGCCTGTTGAACGCGAACACCGCCGCCTACTTCGTATTCCTGCAGAACCTGTGGAAGCAGCTCGGCCTGTTCTTCTGGGAATCGTGGTCGCTGGCGGTGGAGGAGTGGTTCTACCTGCTGTTCCCGCCCCTGGTGGCGCTGTTCGCGTAGGGCAGGCCGCAGCGCATGGAGCGCGCGTTCCTGTGGGCCGCATTCCTCCTCATCGGTACTTCGGTCGGGTTCCGCCACGGGTCGCCGTTGCCCGCCACGCTCTTCGATGCCGATCTGCATTTCCGCGAGGTGGTGCTGGCGAGGCTCGACGCCATCGCGCTGGGCGCGCTAGCGGTTTGGGCGCATCGGCGCTGGCCATGGCCTTGCTGTTGCCGCTGCTCTCCTCGTGGAGCGAGCGACCGTCATGGGGCCGTCCGGTGGTCTTCCTGAGCCTGGTGTCGTACGCGCTTTACCTCGCGCACCTGCCGTTGCGCAGCCTGCTGCTGCCGATGGCGGATGGGGCTTCGGCGGCGGAAGCCCTGCTGCTCTGCGTGCTGTGTTGGGTATCGGCCGTGGTACTGGCGTGGGCGGTGCACCGCTGGTGGGAACGGCCCTTCATGCGGCTGCGTGAGCGGGTCAGTGGAGAACTGGCCGTCAGCGCTCCTTCCGCTTGAACAGGCGGTCGAGGATGTTCTCGCGGCGGGTGGTGTCCTTCGGCGCCTTCGGCTTGCGCTCCTTGCCGTCCTTCGGCCCGAACACATCGTCGATGAGCTTTTCGACGGCCGAGGGGTCACGCATGCCGGCACAGCTGAAGAGCAGCGAATCGTCCTCGAGCCGTTCGAAGCCGCGGAGGTACTTGCGCCGCAGCTCGGGCGATCGCTGGATGCCTGCGAGCACGGGCCCCGCCAGGGGCAGCGCGAGCGAGGATCCGGAGCCGAGCTTGCTGTGGAAATGCACGGCCGGATCGCGCGCGCCCACCCAGGCCCCCACCACCAGGCCGGGCGTGTAGCCCACGAACCAGGCATCGCGGTAGTCCTGCGCGGTGCCTGTCTTGCCCGCCACGGGCATGGTGACACCGAAGCGCGAGCGCAGCGCGGTGCCGGTGCCCTGGCCCACGGCGCGCTGCAGCATCGCGTTCACCAGGTCAGCGGTGCGCTCGCTGATGGCCTGCCGCCCGCCGCCGCCCTTGGTGCGGTACAGCACCTTGCCGGTGGCATCGGTGATGCGCTCGATGAGGACCGGTGTAACCCGGCGACCTCCGGCGGCGAAGGCGCCGTAGGCCCGTACGATCTCCTCCAGCGAGATGTCCGCTGCGCCCAGCGCCACGGCCGGGTTGCGCGCCGCCTTGCCGGGAAGGCCCAGGGCGTTCAGCGTGCGTGTCACCGGGCGCTCACCGGTGCGGAAGTAGAGGTCGACCGTGGGCAGGTTGAGGGAGTTGGCCAGCGCGTACCACATGGCCACCTCGCCGCCACTGGCCCCGTCGAAGTTGCGCGGCCGCCAGCCATCGAGGTCATCGTACGTACGCTCCGCGTTGCTGAGCCAGGTGCAGGGGTCCATGCCTTCCTCCAGGGCGGCGGCGTAGATCACGGGCTTGATGGTGCTGGCCACCTGCCGGTGCGTGGTCACGAGGTCCAGTGGCAGGTACCGGTGATGGTCGCCACCGATGTAGGCCCGCACCCGGCCCGATGCCGGTTCCATCATGTACAGCGCCCCGTTCAGCAGGGTGTGGTAATGCCACAGGCTGTCGCGGTAGGCCATGGTGTCCGGCGCGGCATCATCCCAGGTGAACACGTCGCGCACCGCCTTGTCGTTGCGTTTCCATGCGGCATCGCCCCGCCGGCCCATCGCCTTCTCCCAGGCCTTCCGGGCCCTGCGGGCCTTCAGCTCGCTGTCGAGGCGTGGCTGCATGGCGGCGAGCTGGGTGCGCAGGCCTTCGAGGGCCATGTGCTGCAGGGAGGGGTCGAGCGTGGTGTGGATGCGCAGGCCGTCCTTCTCGATGTCATAGGTGCCGCCCGTGCGCTTGGCCAGATCGGCGAGGATCCGCCGGGCCTCACGCGCCACGCGGTCGGTGAAGTAGCCGTACAGGTCGAGCGCATCGCGGCCGCGGTAGTCCAGGGCGAGGGGGAGCGCCTGCAGGCTGTCGACCGCGGCGGGGGTGAGGTGGCCGCGGTCGCCCATGAGCTTCAGCACCACATTGCGCCGCTCGCGCGAACGGTCGGGATGCAGGCGCGGGTTGTACGCCGTGTTGGCCTTCAGCATGCCCACCAGCACGGCGGCCTCCTCCACCTTCAACCGGCGCGCGGGCCTGTTGAAGAAGCGCTGCGCGGCGGCCTCCACGCCGTACAGGTCCTCGCCGAAGGGCACGGAGTTGAGGTAGAGGGTGAGCACATCGTTCTTGTCGTACACCTGCTCGAGCCTGGCGGCCACGAGCGCCTCCTTGATCTTGTTCACGGGCACGGTGAGGATGCCGTGCCGCTCGCGTCCGTAGAGGTTCTTCACCAGCTGCTGGCTCAGGGTGCTGCCGCCGCCGCCGCTCCGGTCACCGCCGAGGATGGTGCGCAGGAAGACGCGCACGTAGCTGCGGCTGTCCACGCCTTCGTGCTGGTAGAAACGCTGGTCCTCGGTGCTCACCAGCGCGTGGATCAGGTGCTTGGGGATGTCCTCGAAGCGGATGTTGGTGCGGTCCTGGGCGAAGACCTTGCCGATGATGGTGCCGTCGCTGGCGAGGATCAGCGTGGCCTCCTCGTTGCGGATGGCGGCGATCGCCTCCTTGGTGGGCAGCTTGCCGAATAGGCCGAGGTTCACGAGCCATACGAGCAGCGCGAAGGCGAGCACCACGCCGCCGGTCACGGCCAGCACCCACTTGAGCTGGGTCGTGCGGGAGGTGCCCTTGGATCTGCGTTTGGCCATGGTCAATACCTGCTGCCCTGAGCGATGCGCGTGGGGGCGTTCGTGCGCGTCGGGCGTCGCACCGGTCCGGATGGATGCGGCGCCGGGATCATCGCGCCCGCTCGTACACGTGGTAGCGTCCCGCCGCGAAGGTGCGGACCCATCCGTCGAACGCCCTGTACTTGTGACCGAGCACGGCGGTGCTGTCGGTGGTGAGGACATAGCGCAGCGCACCGTTGCGCGTGTTGTCGAACATCGCCGAATGGTCCAGGAGGAGCGCTGCGCCGCTGAGCCGGATGATGTCCTTCTGCTTCAGCCAGCTGCGGCTGCCGGCCAGCTGGTCCACGAAGGAGTGCCGGTCCACCACGAACAGCGCATCACCGGGGGCCATGCCATGCGCCTCGAGCGTGCGCAGCGCCTGCACATCGTCCCGGTACTTGGCCGCGTCGTCAGGCGGGTAGCCGGAGAGGGCGAACACCCAGGTGAACCAGGCGCCGCGGACCAGGACCATCGCGGTGAGCGCGAACGCCAGCACGGGTCGCACGCGTACATGGCCCGCCCGGTCGATGAAGACGAGGCAGGCCAGGGCGCACAGCTGCCAGTGCTCCATGAAGTAGTTCATGTTGGCGCCCTGCTTACCGACGATGGCGAAGGCCCACAGGTAGGTGACCACCATGGAGGCGAGCAGGAAGATGGCCATGCGCCGGTGGGTGCGGCGGAGCCGGTGGGCGAGGAGGATCGCCACGGGTGTGATCCACAGGCCCATGCCATTGTAGGGCTCGCGTGGGTCGATGATGAACCAGGGGAAGGCCCATCCGTTCACGTTGCCGAGCACGAGGTTGGCGTAGACGTTGTGCCAGCCATCGGCGGTGACCAGGGCGGCCAGGGCCGCTGCGTTGACCGTGAAGGCCGCGAGGCCGTACCGCCAGGCCGCGCGCCAGCCGTCGTTCAGCAGGAAGGCCACGCCCACGGCGGCCACCACGCCCACGCCGCTCTGCTTGCTGAACAGGGTGAGCGCCGACCAGGTCCCCAGCCGCCACGCACCACGCCAGCCAAGCCCTTCGGAGGCCGACAGGTGCAGCGCGGTGCCGATGAGCCCCGTGCAGCACAGCAGGTAGATGCTGTCGGGCCGCGAGAAGTAGGGCTCGTGCATCCAGGTGAACATCAGGCCCGGAAGCAGCCAGCGGCCCCAGCTGGAGAGGCCCAGGCGCGAGGCAGTGCGCCACAGGAGGATGCACATGGCCATGTTGGCCAGCAGCGCCGCCCAGCGGCTCACCATGTACAGCGCCTGCGCGTTGTGCGCATCGATGCCCAGGAGCTTCGCCGCACCCGCGCACACCAGGTAATGCAGCGGGGCGTACTGCATGATGTCGTACGGGGGCTGCTCCGGATCGCCATAGAGGGGTAGGCCCTGGAGGATCCGCGCCACACCGTCCACCACGTTCATCTCGGAGAAGCCGATGTCGTGCACATGCCGGGGTATGAGCCCCATGCGGGCCACGAGCACGCTTGCGAGGGCGAGTGCGATCAGCCAGGGTGCGGACCGGGACCCGGGCATGGGCAGCGCACCGTTCATGGGCGTTGGCAGGCGCACAGGAGCGACTTGCCGAAGGTGTGGAACAGCATGGGGTCGGCCAGGCGCGACAGGGGCACGATGGTGCGGTCCCAGAACATCACCTGTTTCAGGGTGGGATAGCGCTGGCCGAGCACCCACTTGTTGGCCAGCGACATGAAGAACGCCAGGCTGTCGAGGTACTCCAGGCGAGCGATACGGCCGCCCGGCGGCAGTTCGGCGCGCAGCATGGCCTTGTCGTAGCGGCGGAAATGGCCGATGGCCTTGTCGAAAGGACTGTAGAGCATGTTGAACGCGGGCACGAGGATCACCAGGTGGCCGCCGGGGCGGAGCAGCTGGAAGGCGCGTGCGAGCTCCGCGCGGCTCTGCTCGATGTGCTCGATCACATCGAGGTACAGGATGGTGTCGTAGGTGGGGACGGACGGAAGGTCGGCGGTGGTGCCGTGGATCCGCTGCGACCGCTCGACCACGTGGGCCGGCGCGTTCGCGGGGACCTGGTCCAGCAGGCGCCGGTCGGGCTCGAGGAAGGTCCACCCGGTGACGGTGTCGTTCCACAGGTGCTCGGCGTTGGCGCCCAGGCCGCAGCCCGCGTCGAGCACCGCGCCACGCACGTAGGGCCCGCAGCGCGCGGCGAAGTAGCGCTTCCAGTTCGTCGCGTGGAGGAACAGGCCGAGCTCCTCGCCGATGTAGTCCTGCGGTCCGGTCATCGGCGCACGCGGTCTTTGCGGGCCATGCTCTGCGACAGCTGGAGGCCGATGGCGAAGAAGCCCAGGCACAGCAGGGTGCTGTTCAGCAGGGAAACGCCCAGGATGCTGGCCCAGCCTGGGATCGCCTTGTCGGTGAAGAGCTTCACGCACACGATCGCCACGATGGTGGCCACCAGCAGCAGCGCAAGGCCGAAGAAGGCCCTCAGGAAGAGCGCGAGCACCTCATCGCTGTACTCGATGAGCGACCGGAACGCGTGGATGGAGAGGCTCTTGAAGCCCATCTTGCTGCTGCCATCGATGCGTGCGCGGCGGTCGCTCACGATCAGTTCGGTGGTGGCCTTCTGCTTGCTGAGGAAGGCGGCGTAATGGGTGAAGCCCTTCTCCAGCACGGCACGCAGCACGCGGCGGTCGATCACCGAGTAGTTGCCGAAGCTGATGGAGCGCCGCGTGATGAGCCGGAAGAGCCGGCGGTAGATCGCGTAGCCGAGGCGGAAGCGCCAGTTCTCGTGCCGGCGTCCCCGGGCGATGAGCACGATGGAGGCGTTGCGCGCGATGGCCTGGGGCAGTGCGGCCGGGTCGTCCTCGCCGTCGGAGTCCATCACCACGAAGCGCTCCGCACCACCGCGGGCGGCCTCCTCCAGGCCGCGGTGGATGGCCTCCTGGTGCCCCACGTTGTAAGGCAGCTCCAGCACGCGCACGGGGACCCCCGCGGCGCTTCCGCCCAGTGCCTTCAACCGCGCCGCGGTGTCATCGACGGAGGCGTCATCCACCATCAGCACCTCGCAGGTCGCGTCGAGGCCGGCGAGCACGCCGCAGAGCTCCTGCACGAAGCGCACGGCCACATCGCCCTCGTTGTAGCAGGGCGCCACCACGCAGATGTGCGGTCGGGCCATCGCCGTCAAAGATGGGCGATCCCGTCCTCAGGCGTGCGTCCGTGCGCCCGCGTCACCGGTCAGGGGCGTTCCTCCGGCCCTTCCGTGGCGGTGTCGTCCCCGGGTGCCGTGAGGTCCGACCACTCGGGGTACAGCAGGTCCTTCTCGTAGGGGTAGCGGGTGAGGTGGATGGCCTTCACGCGTTCGTGGAGCAACCGCCGCAGCGCGTCGATGTTGGCGCGCTTCACCGCGCTGATGAAGATGCACTCCTCGCCGTGCATCTCGGCCATCCACGTGCGTTGGAACTCCTCCAGGGTGAACTGGTCGCGGCGTTTCGGGGCGAGGTCGTGCGGGTCGTGGGCTGCCGGCCGGTAGGCGTCGATCTTGTTGAACACCACGATGGTGGGCTTGTCGCCCGCGCCGATCTCGGCGAGGGTGGCCTTCACGGTGGCGTACTGCTCCTCGAAGTTGTGGTGGCTGATGTCGACCACGTGCAGCAGCAGGTCGGCCTCGCGGGTCTCGTCGAGCGTGCTCTTGAAGCTCTCGATGAGCTGGTGCGGCAGCTTGCGGATGAAGCCCACGGTGTCGCTGAGGAGGAAGGGCAGGTTGCCCAGGACCACCTTGCGCACGGTGGTGTCGAGCGTGGCGAAGAGCTTGTTCTCGGCGAACACGTCGCTCTTGCTCAACAGGTTCATGAGCGTGCTCTTGCCAACGTTGGTGTAGCCCACAAGGGCCACGCGCACCAGCTTGCCGCGGTTGCCGCGCTGGATGGCCTTCTGCTTGTCGATGTCACGGAGCTGGGCCTTCAGCAGGGCGATGCGGTCGCGCACGATGCGACGGTCGGTCTCGATCTCCTTCTCGCCCGCCCCGCCGCGCGTGCCCGTGCCGCCGCGCTGCCGCTCCAGGTGGGTCCACAGCTTGGTGAGGCGCGGCAGCATGTACTCGTACTGCGCCAGCTCCACCTGGGTCTTGGCATGCGATGTCCGCGCCCGCCGGGCGAAGATGTCCAGGATCAGGCGCGGGCGGTCGAGCACGGGCTTCCCGAGCTCCTGCTCCAGGTTGCGCTGCTGGGCGGGGCTCAGCTCGTCGTCGAAGATCACCGTGTCGGCGCCGTGGGCCTCGATCCAGGCCTTCACCTCGTTGAGCTTGCCGCTGCCCACATAGGTGCGCCCGTCGGGCTTGTGCAACCGCTGGGTGAAGCGGTGCACGCTGCGGATCTCGGCCGTGGAGGCCAGGAAGTCCAGCTCGTCCAGGTACTCCTTCACCTGGTCGGCGTCCTGCTCGTCGGTGATGAGGCCGATGAGCACCGCGGTCTCGGCCTTGGTCCGGGTCTCCTCGATCATTTCGCCTGGCGCAGGGTCCGCGCATGGTCCACCACCTGCTCGATCTGCTTCGGGGTGAGGACGTTGCGGTACGGCATCATCGCCCCCTTGCCGTTGGTGACGATGGCGATCATCTCCTCGCGGGATAGCATGGACACGGTGAGGTCCTTGGCGCCGCCCATGCCCAGGTCGCCGTTGCGGCCATGGCACAGCACGCAGTTGGCGTTGAACACCTGGGCGCCCTTGGTGGCCGGGTCGCCCCCGGTGGCCGCCTTCGAGGTGGGCGCCTCGCCGCACGCAGGCGACACGGCGGCCATCACCAGGAACAGGGGGATGAGGAGGACGCGCATCATCACAGCCATCCGCGTCCGAGGCCCACGGCGGTGAATGGCCACGGGGTGGCCCACAGCATCAGCACCAGGGCGATGAGGTAGAAGACCGCCACCCGCAGCTGCTTGCCCTGCTCGGTGCGGGCCCGCTTGCTCAGCATGCGTCCAAGCGTCACCAGCAGGATCGCCACGATCATGGTGCCGATGTGCTCGAACTTCCAGAACCGGAAGATCGGGCTGTTGGGCTCGGCGGCGAAGTTCTTGTGCAGCTTGTTCCAACGCATCATGTAAAGGGCGAGGCCGATCACCAGCTGCGCGTGGCAGAGCACCATCGCCACGATGGCGGCGGTGCGCTCCCACACGATGATGGGTCCCTTGGTGAGGTAGCCGCGCAGGGCGGCCACGCCGGCCACCCCCACGGTGAGGAGCACACCGTACCGGAGAAGGCTGTGGAAGAAACCGAGCAGGTCGAAGGACTGCATGGAGTGAGCGTGTTGGTGACCGCGAAGGTAGGCGGAAGGGCGTCCGTTGGCCCAGCCGCTATCTTGCGCCGCATGTCGCTCCGTGCGCTCCTGTTCCCCCTGCTGGCCTCGGCGCTGGTCGCCGTGGCTCAGGAGAACGCCCCGGTGAACGGCCCGTACCGCACGGCCCGCCCCGTGCATGCGTTCATCCACGCCACGGTGCACCCCGCCCCGGGCGAGGTGCTTCGCGATGCCACCCTGCTGGTGCAGGACGACCGCGTGCTGGCGGTGGGTGCCCGGGTGAAGGTCCCCGCCGGCGCGGTGGTGCACGACCTCGCCGGCCTGCACCTGTGGCCGGCGCTCATCGATCCCTATGGCGACCTGGGCATGCCGCCCGCGGAGCGGGTGCGTGAGGAGCGCAGCGCCGGCACGCGTTACTGGAACCGCGCGGTGCGGGCCACCACACGGGCCGACCAGCTCTACGCCCCCGATGCCGAACGCAGCGCAAGGCTGCGCGCGCAGGGCTTCGGGGCGGTGCTCACCCATCGCCATGACGGCATCGTGCGCGGCACCGGGGCCTTGGTGGCGCTGGCCGACCGCTCGGTGAACGAGGATGTCCTCGTGCCCCGCGCTTCGGCCCATTTCTCCTTCCGCAAGGGCAGCTCCCCCGATGGCTATCCCTCCTCCCTCATGGGGTCCATCGCCCTGCTGCGCCAGACCCTGCTCGATGCCGCCTGGTACGCCCGGCAGGGAAGCGCGCGCCAGAGCGATGCCGAGCTCGAGGCCCTCAATGCCCAGCTGGGCCTGCCGCTGGTGTTCGAGGCCTCGGAGCGCAACGATGTGGGCCGCATCGCCGCGATCGGGCGCGAGGTGGGCCTCCGCTTCATCGTGCGCGGCAGCGGCGATGAGTACGCGCGCCTCGACGAGGTGGTGGCCACCGGCCAGCCGCTCGTCCTTCCCCTCACCCTGCCCGAGGCCTACGATGTGGAGGACCCCTTCGCGGCGCTCGAGGTGGGCCTGGCCGAGCTGAAGCACTGGGAGCTCGCGCCCACCAACCCCGCACGGCTGCACGCGGCCGGTGTGCCCTTCGCCTTCACCCTGCAGGGCCTCAAGGAGCCCGCCGATGCCTGGCCCGCCCTGCGACGCATGGTGCTCGCCGGCCTCGACACCACGGCCGCCATCGCCGCGCTCACCACACGCCCGGCCGGGCTGCTGGGCGTGCAGGACCGCCTGGGCACCCTCCGTGAGGGACTGCTCGCCAGCTTCCTCATCACCTCGGGCCACCTGCTCGACCGATCCAACGTGGTGCACGAGACCTGGGTGTGCGGCCGTCGCTTCGTCCACAAGCCCTGCGGCGAGGAGGATGTGAACGGTGTGTTCGATCTCAACCTGCGCACCGTGATCCTGCGGATGGAGGTCTCCGGCCGCGACAAGCCCGAGGCCGAGGTCTACCGCCCTTCGGTGGACACCGTGCGCGTGAAGGCCCTGCTGCGCCGCGACGACCAGCTGGTGACCCTGCAGTTCGATGGTGCCCGCCTGGGCCTGCCCGGTCCCGTGCGCCTCAACGGCATCGTGCACGACCGCGGTGGCATCTGGGACGGCCAGGGCCAGATGCCGGGCGGGGAATGGATCGCATGGAGCGCCGTGCGGCAGGCCGTGCGCAGCCGCGAGAAGGGCCCCCGCACGGACGACCGCACCCTCGACAGCCTCTACCGTGCGCCTGTGGGCGAGGTGTGGTTCCCGCTCAACGGGCTGGGCCGGCCCTCCGTGCCCGACACGGGGTCCTTCATCTTCCGCCACGCCACCGTGTGGACCAACGGACCGCAGGGCGTGCTGCGCGATGCCGACGTGTGCGTTCACGGCGGTCGCATCGTTGCGGTGGGGGAGCGCCTGGAGGCGGGCACGCTCTTCCCCGGCCGCGACCGGCCCACGTTCATCGAGGTCAACGCCACGGGCCGCCACCTCACCTGCGGCATCATCGACGAGCATTCGCACCTGGGCATCGCCCGCGGGGTGAACGAGAGCGGGCAGGCCGTCACCGCCGAGGTGCGCATCGGCGATGTCACCGACCCCGACAACGTGGGCCTGTACCGCGACCTGGCCGGCGGTGTCACCGCCGTGCAGCAGCTGCATGGCAGTGCCAACCCCATCGGCGGCCAGAGCGCCCTGGTGAAGCTGCGGTGGGGCCTCGGTGCTGAGGCCCTGCACATCGACGGGGCGCCCGGCTTCATCAAGTTCGCCCTTGGGGAGAACGTGAAGCAGAGCAACTGGAGCAGCGAAGGGCGCCGCTTCCCACAGACGCGCATGGGCGTGGAGCAGGTGATGTACGATGCCTTCCACCGGGCACGGGCCTACGGTGCCGCGCGTGATGCCTGCGAGGCGCTGCGACCGAAGGAGAAGGAGGCCGCCCCGGCACCCCGGCGCGACCTCGAGCTCGATGCGGTCCTGGAGGTCCTGCGCGGCACCCGCTTCATCAGCTGCCACAGCTACGTGCAGGGCGAGGTGGACATGCTCATGCAGGTGGCCGACAGCATGGGCTTCACCGTGAACACCTTCACCCACATCCTGGAGGGCTACAAGGTGGCGCGCCGCATGAAGGCGCATGGCGCCAGCGCGAGCACCTTCAGCGACTGGTGGGCGTACAAGATGGAGGTGGGCGAGGCGATCCCGTACAACGCCGCGCTGCTGTGGCGCGAGGGGGTGAACACCGGCATCAACAGCGATGACGCCGAGATGAGCCGTCGCCTGAACCAGGAGGCGGCCAAGGCCGTGAAGTACGGCGGCGTGCCGCCCGCCGAGGCGTGGAAGATGGTCACCCTGAACCCGGCGCGCATGCTGCATCTGGACCACCGCATGGGCAGCGTGGAGCCCGGCAAGGACGCCGACCTCGTGCTGTGGAGCGGCGATCCGCTCTCCATCGGCAGCACCTGCCTGATGACGCTGGTGGACGGCGTGAAGTACTTCGATGCCGAGGAGGACCGCCGCTGGCGGGCGGAGGCCGCGCGCGAGCGCGAGCGCATCATCGCCCGCATGCTGGCCGCCAAGCGCGCCGGGGCTCCCGCGCGCAAGGCCGAACGCAAGGAGCAACACCATTGGGAATGCGATACCATCGGCGAGGAGCCCTGAACGGCGCGGCCTGTGCCGCCGCCCTGATGCTGGCCGGTCCGCTCACCGCCCAGCGGCCCGCCCCGGCGCCGCCGCAATCGCGCAGCATTCTGGTGAAGGGTGTCACCGTGCACGTGGGCGACGGCCGCACCATCGACGACGGCGCCGTGGGCTTCCGCAACGGCACCATCGACCATGTGGGCTTCGAGTACGGCGTGAAGGCCGCCTACGACACGGTGATCGAGGCGCGCGGCGCGCACGTGTATCCGGGCCTCATCCTGGCCAACACCACCCTGGGTCTGCAGGAGGTCGACCAGGTGCGCGCCACCGCCGATGCCGATGAGACCGGCGAGCTGGAGCCGGAGGTGCGCACGCGTGTGGCCTTCAACGTCGATTCGCGCATCATCCCCACCGTGCGCGCCAACGGGGTGCTGCTCGTGCAGGCCACCCCGCGCGGCGGTCTGCTCAGCGGCACCAGCAGCGTGATGCAGCTCGATGCCTGGGACTGGCAGGACGCGACGGTGCGTGCGGACGACGGTGTGCACCTGGTGTGGCCGGCCGCCTTCACGCGCCGCGGCTGGTGGGCCGAGCCCGGTGCCACCGTGGCCGAGGGCGAGGCCGGCCGCGAGCGCGCCATCGACGGCCTGCGGGAGATGTTCCGGGCCGCCCGCGCCTGGCGCCCGGCGAACGGGGTCGAGGACCTGCGCCTCTCCGCGCTCAAGGGCCTGTTCGACGGGCAGCGCACGCTCTACGTGCACGCCGACCGCACGCGCGAGATCCAGGAGGCGGTGCTCTTCATGCGCGAGATGGGCGTGCGCCGCATGGTGATCGTGGGCGGGCATGATGCCTGGCGCGTGAGCGACCTGCTGCGCGACAACAAGGTGGACGTGGTGCTGGAGCGCGTGCACCGCCTGCCGCTGCGCGACGACGAGGACATCGACCTGCCCTACCGCCTGCCCGCGCTGCTCAAGGAGCGGGGCGTGCGCTTCTGCCTCGGGTACGCGGGCGACATGGAGCGCATGGGCGCGCGCAACCTGCCCTTCACCACCGGCACCGCCGCCGCCCACGGGCTCGACCGCGAGGCCGCCCTGCAGGCCGTCACCCTCGATGCCGCGCGCATCCTGGGCATCGACGCGCGCTATGGCAGCCTCGAGCCCGGCAAGAGCGCCACGCTCGTGGTGAGCACCGGCGACCTGCTCGACATGCGCGGCAACAACGTCACCCACGCCTTCATCGACGGGCGCGCCATCGAGCTGGACGACCACCAGAAGGCGCTGTACCGCCAGTACGCCCGCCGGTACGGCCATTGACCAACGGTTATCACGTGCCCGGTGTGGAAGACCCGGTCGTCACACCGGAGACGGGCCTTGGGCGTGCGGGTAGCTTTGACCCGTGACCCTGCCGGAAGAGCTCATCACCGTGGCCATCGACGCGGCGTTCGCCGCGGGTGCGGAGATCCTCGATGTGTACGCTGGTGCCTTCAACGTGGAACTGAAGGACGACCGCTCGCCGCTCACCGAGGCCGACCGGCGCGCGCACCTGGCCATCATGGGAGCATTGCAGCGCACGGGGCTGCCGGTGCTCAGCGAGGAGGGGCGTGCGATGCCGCCAGCGGAGCGCCAGGCCTGGCGGCGATACTGGCTGGTTGACCCGCTGGACGGCACCAAGGAGTTCATCAAGCGGAACGGCGAGTTCACCGTGAACATCGCGTTGATGGAGCGCGATGCGCTGCCCGCCGGTCCG
>Ga0315900_10004513_pt1 | contig 19588 bp, 18 predicted proteins | sample LakEriMetagenome_FD_203521 | JGI IMG/M metagenome (GOLD analysis project Ga0315900, IMG submission 203521) | Freshwater fungal communities from buoy surface, Lake Erie, Ohio, United States - Buoy 12 MA114 | ecosystem: Environmental > Aquatic > Freshwater > Lake > Lake biofilm | place: USA: Lake...
TGATTGATTTTAGTAAATTCATATTGCAAACCAAACAAATATTTATACAATTGAAAGAATTTTGGATACAAACTTGGATATTATTTCTTCCAAGAATTTTCTTAATTTCAGGGGCAGTTGCAGCCAATAGAATTATTAAACTAGTAGCCACTGAAGGTGGGCAAATTACCGCTTTTGATATTTCCCTTTCTGTTCAGGCAGCGTTTTTTACCATAATTACCTCAATTTCCACAGTATTTTACCCAGATCTAGCTAAGGTATTCAACGACAAACTTATCAACCCTAACATTTTTTGGAATAAGTTACAAAAATACACCGAACTAACTGCAATAATTTCTTTGGTTGGAGGTATTGCTACTTTTATTTTAGCCCCTATTTTCGTATTAATTTTTAGTTTATTCGGGAAAGGTCAGGATAATGGAAACTATATTGCTTACCTAGCCCAAATTTGTACCCTAGGCTTTGTTTTTCAAGCAGTTTCAGAAATTTTGGGTAAATACTTTTATGTTAAGGAAAGAGCCTGGCAACCAGTTATATTTGCTATTTCAGCCCTATTTATTCAAATAATTTCAACTTACTTACTAATTTGGCAAGGTGTTGATGCAGGAGTGGCGGTTTCACTTGGTTTGGTAATAAACTTTATGATATTAACAGCGATACAATTTGTGTTTATTCGGAGGGATTATATATTAAGAAAAGAAGTTGTTTTGGGTAATTAATTCAATATTGATATCGATTGAAGACAAGGTTTGTTAGACCTAACCAAAACGGGCGATAATAAACATCAACCCTACGACGCCCTCCCTACTCCCACATAACCACCCTTTCGGCGAAGCGGGGCCAGTAGGTTTTTATTCTTGAAAGGAAGCTGTCTTCTAGTTCTTTTCCAAAAGCTAAGCTGGCTTCTTTTTCGCCGTGCATTAAAAATACTGTTGGGGCTTTTTCTTCTGGCAAATCACTCATCAAACTTAAAACCCAATTTTTCAAAATTCTTCTATCGGCGTGGGCTGAAAATTCGTTCATCGATTCTAACTGGGCCAGAACTTCTATCATTCTTCCTTCAATTTCAACTTCTTCAGCGCCTTCTAAAATTTTTCTTCCTAAAGTTCCTTCGGCTTGGTAGCCTACAAAAAGGAGTGTATTTAGTGGATTATCTAAATGAAATTGTAGATGTTTTAAAATTCTGCCGCCGTTTAACATTCCGCTTCCGGCAATTAAAATGCAAGGTTTGTTATTAGAATTTATAGTTTTACTTTCATGCGTAGTTTCTAAAATTTTAAGGTTTTTATAAATTAAAGGATTGGCATGTTCGGCAATTTTTTGTCTTATTTCTTCATCGTAAAGTTCGGGGTGTTGCAGGCAAATTTCTAAAACTTTTGAAGCCATTGGTGAATCTAAGAAAATTGGTACTTGGTCTATTTTTCCTTCCCTCATTAATTCGACAAGATAATAAATTACTTCTTGGGCTCTTTCCACAGAAAAAGATGGAATGATTAATTTTCCACCACGACGAAGGGTTTTTTTAGCAATCTCACGCAGGTGCTGTTTTGTATCTACCTTTGGATGAGTTCTGTTTCCATAAGTCGTTTCAGTAAAAATATGGGTAAGACCAGGTGGAGTTGCCGGCATTTCAGGGTCTTCAATAATTGGCTTATGTTCGTTCCCTAAATCACCAGAAAAAACTACTTGCTTACCGGAACTTAGCTCTGTAAAGATAACAAAAGCCGAGCCAAGTATGTGTCCTGCATCGCGAAATTCCACTTGCAAATTTGGGTGAATTGTAAATTTTTGCTTATATTCAAAGGTTTTAAACCTGCCCATGGTTGTATCAACTTCCACATCGGTATAAAGTGCTGGGAATACAGTTTCTGTAGTTTGATCAGCTTCTTGAACAATTTTTGAATCAATAATTCCTGCAAAATCTTGGCTTAAATAACCGTCGGAATTATGTCTGGCTGAATCACGCATTACAACTTCAGCAATTTGCCTGGTGGCTTCGGTTGAATAAATTTTTCCTCCAAAACCCATTTTTACTAAATAAGGAATGCGCCCACAATGGTCTAAATGAGCATGTGTTAGAACAATGCAATCCAGTTTCTTCGGATCAAAAACCATGTAAGAATTTAGTTTATAAAGGTTAATTTTCTGACCAACTTGGAACATCCCAGAATCCAGGCAAAAGTTGAACTTGCTACCATCTGGGGCAGTGTATTCTAAAAAGTATTGTGAACCAGTAACAGTTCGTGTAGCCCCACAAAAGGTAACAGAAAGCATGTGCCTACAGGATAGCTTTTAGAAGAGTTGATGTCAAAAGTAGCGGCGATCGCGGATCTCTATAAGCATAACGGAGGTCGTAGGGGCGATTTTCACAATCGCCTTGGGCAATATGAGGGTTACTCCTGCCAAATTTCAGCTACATTCTTTTCTAGATATTTTTTCAAGCGAGGAAGGCTTTCTAAATTTGGCCAATCTAAATTATCTACAATCTCCTTCATATCAACATAAACTGCAGGATCAAGCCCTACAACTTGTTCAATTTCATCCATAAACCCAGACTGTTGTTTTCCAATAATATCCCCTGCCCCACGAAGTTCTAAATCTTTTTCGGCAATTTCATATCCGTTTTGTGATTGAGCTAAAAACTGTAATCTTGGCTTGTTTACTGAATAATTATTGGTTAACAAAATACAAGAATTATCATCATAATCATTCCTTCCCACCCTTCCACGAAGTTGATGAAGAGCAGCAAGGCCAAACCTTTCGGCATTAAAAATTACAATTAGGGAAGCCTCTTTAATATCAACACCCACTTCAATAACAGTTGTGGCGACTAAAATTTGCAGGTTTTCAGAGTTAGCAAATTCAGTTAACAATTTTGACTTGTCTTTTAATTTACCATGAACTTGAGCTACTTTATCTGGGAAATTTTGTTCGGCCCATTTAAAAAGTTTTGAAACTGTCCATAATAAATCAGTTTCGTCTTCTTCAACTTTTGGGCAAATTAGAAATATCTTTCTCTTCTTTTTTAAGTTCGATTCAATATCTGCTTTAACTTTTGTTTCTAATGCTGAAAAATCTTGCACTTGGGTATGAATAACCCTTTCACGAATTGGTTCTAAAAAGTGGGGTTGCAAAGTTTCTAGCAAAGTTAAAGACAGAGTTCTTGGAATTGGCGTAGCAGTAAATGAAACAAAATGACTGGCTAAATTTTGGTCTAAACTGTTCAGAGATTTTCTCTGCCCTACACCAAATCTGTGCTGCTCATCTACCATTACTAAATCTGGATTAATTTCTTCTTTAAATAACAAAGCATGGGTTCCCACCCAAAATATTTTATTGGATTCGTTAATAATTGAGGATAGTTGTTTTTTTGTAACTTTCTGATTATTAACCCGAATATCCTTAGCCGAAACAAAAATTGTAGTTATATTCTTATTCAAAATATCCAGTTTTTCCACCCAGCTAACTAAATTCAAATAGTGCTGAAAAGCTAGAACTTCTGTTGGGGCAAGTAAAGCTGCCTGCCCTTTTTCTAAACCAAGTAAATAGTTTAAACCGACCATGAAGGCCACCGCTGTTTTACCACTTCCAACATCACCTATTACTAGGCTTTGAGATACCGGGATAATATTTTCCATGTTTAAACCTTGGCTGAAATAGCCTGGTTGTCAAAACTAAATTGCTTGGTTTCTTGAATTTCAAAAGTTAGGACCAAAGCTTTATTACAGCTTGCTTTAGGCTGACACAATACAATTTTCAAATTAGGTGTACTTGAATCTGATTTAAAAATTTCAACGCTATCTGCTGAAAATATATTAGCCGAGCGAAGTTTATATAGTTGGTACCAGGAATTTCCAAACGAATCTTCCAAATAGGCTTCCATTCTGTCTTGAGGAAGCATTTCTTCAAATTGACTTTGATTACTAAACCATACGCTGAGGTTCTCGCCTGCCCAGTTTGTACCTTCATAATGCACAATAGCAGCTTGATCTTTCAATGCCTCAGATTTATCATTGGTGCTTGTATTTTCAGGAAGGGCTGCAACTTCTAAATTATTTAATTTAGGTATAATTACCTTGTTTAGTTTAAGCAGACTAGACCCTGATGTATTTTGCCCTAACTTATTTAAGGAATTCCTTTGCAGCCTTAAGAATACCTCCTGACTTTCCACAACGGCCCAAACATTGGTATTATCAGTAAAGTTTTTGATTAAGGTGGAATCTTTGTTAATAAAATCTAGACCATCCACTGTCTTGTTATTGTTTTCGTCGGTTTGTGCAGGGTTTAAGCCAAGTTTAAACTCTTCCAAGTTGGTTAAACCATCCTTATCTGAATCACCAGTTTCAGATTTATCAGACAAATCTTTGAAGTTATCTATCCATTGAGTATAGGAAAGCTCGTCGGCCTTGGCTTTATTACCTGAAATACCATTAAATAAAGCAAGTTTTGGAAGCCCTCCACCCAGCCAGGCAAAGAAAACCATTCCAGCAATTCCACTAACTGCTGTTCCTACAATAAACACTGGAAGTAAAGTTGCCCACCATTTCCGCTTACTGTTTACATATGATTTATGATTCAGTAAATGTGCATCGCCGCCGTGGGTTGCGTAAACACTTGGATGAGCATAGTTTGAAGCTGGCTGATTAAAATTAGAATTTGTATGCACCTCAGCAGCAGGCTGAAAATTAGCCATTTGTGAATTTGCTAGGCCAATTAAATAAGATCGTTGACTTGGGCTCATGTTTTTCAAAAACAATTCTCTTTGCCACTCTTCCTTAATCTTAAAATAATTATCCAGCACCAACTGCCATTCTGGGCTAATTTTCATATCGATGAAATAATTATACCAGAGTTTTCAAAACCTGACAAAGTTTACTCCTTTTCTTTGGTTGATGGTTTCCAAAACCAGATTTGGGCATTCAAAAGTATAAGCCCGACCCAAATTTGCAGATCAGCAAGATTAATGAAACTGGCCACAAACATAATGTAATCTGTAGCTGAACCAAAAATTATTCTTTCTAAAAAATTGCTCCATCCACCAGCAAGAATTAGCAAAGTAAAGGCTGGAGATTTGCTAAATAGATCTAAGGCAAAGATTCCCCAAGTTACAAAAATAACTATCAAGGCTGAAGAAATAATACCTATGTTGAATCCAAATGGATATTCATTGGGCACATAATAAAAACCAAAGTTTCTGATCAAGGCTGATATTCCAATGTTAACGACGATTATTGTTAACAAAATTAATGACTGCCAAAACCAGTTATATTTAGTTATAGATTGAAACTTGTACATTCTTATAGGAAATTATAATTATGGATTTAATTTGATTCTTCTCTTATTCTTCTTAGAACATCTTCTTGTTCAGAACTTAGTTTATTTGGCATTCTCACTTTTAATTTTAAGAAATGATCACCTTTTGAATTTGAATTATTTAATTTAGGCATACCTTGACCTTTCAAGCGTAATTTACCTTCAGGATTTGTAAAGGCCGGAATTTGTACTTCTACTTCGCCCCAAACTGTATAAACATCTACTTTAGCACCTAATAGTAAATCGAAATAACTAACTTCAATGGAAGAATTTATATCCATTTTTTCTCTTTGCAGGAATTTATGCTGTTCAAGTTGAACTTGCAAATAAAGGTCGCCAGGTTCTGAACCGCGATATCCCGCTTCACCCTTTCCTTGAATTCTAATTCTATCTCCACTATCTACACCTACTGGAATTTCCACTTCTAAATCTTCTACTTCTTGGTGATAACCTTTTCCAGAACAGAAAGTACATGGACTGTCGAAAACTTTTCCTCCGCCTTCGCAGGTTGGACAAGCAGTTTCTTGCTGAATTATACCAAAAATTGTTTCCACTCTTTGATAAACTCTTCCTTGGCCTTTACAGGTTGGACAGGTACTTACTTTCGAGCCCGGTTCAAAACCTTTACCAGCACAATGGTTGCAGCTTATATTGTGTTTTAATTGGAATGATTTTTTGCTTCCCATGGCCACTTCTTCTAAAGTTAAAGAAATTCCCATTTCAATATCTATTCCTTTATTTCTGCTAGTACTTCTAGGCTTACTCTTTTTTGTTGTGGAAGCCCCAAAGCCTTGTCCAAAAAATGTTTCAAAAACATCGTTTAAGTCTCCAAAGCCAGATTGTCCACCCATTTCCCCAAAATCGAAGCTGACTCCACCGTAACCAAAGCCTTGACCTGCTTGATTTACCTTATCATAGTTTGACCCAAATCTATCGTAATTTTCTCTTTTTTTCTGATCACCTAAAACTTCATAAGCATTGTTAATTTCCTTAAATTTGGCCTCAGAATCTTTGTTTCCTTGATTTTTATCAGGATGATGTTGATGAGCCAGTTTTCTATAGGCTTTTTTAATTTCATCTTGAGTTGATGTTTTTGGAACACCCAAAACTTGATACAAATCGGCTGACATACTTAGCAAGTAAATGGCTTGCTTGCAAAAGTTTGTCAACCAAAAATTTCATAAATCAACACCGTCCGTAGTGGCGAAGTTTACGAGCCTTTGGCAAAATTGAGGGTCGTAGCGGCGATCGCTGATCGCCAAAGGATCCCCAAAAGAGCACAACAAAACAACCTCCCTATTTAAGGGAGGCATCCAAAAGTAGAAAGTACGAAGACCTACTTATACTCAACTGTTAAATCAACAGTACTAGTTAATTCTTGTTCACCACCTAAAACTGAAGGAGCAGATTCACTGCTGGCAGAAACTGCAGAAACATCGGCTTTACCCATAGTTGCATAAGGATATGGATAATAATTGTTACCGCAGTTATTTAGTAAATTAACTGTCTTTTTAACAATCCTTCCTCCACCTAAAGATTTAATTCTATCATTGGCTGTTTTGAAGGCATTCTTAGTTGCTTCATCTTCAAGTTCAGAGCATACTTTTTTGTTATCTTCAAAATCATAGCTAAAAGCACCAAATCTGTTTACCCCCAATTTTGTAGCTTCAGCAATAACTTTGTTAGGTAAACTAGCATCTTGCTTGAAATTATTAAACACTACTGTAAAGTTGGTTTCAACTCTGGTTTGTGTTGTATTCTCCCCTTCTTTGACTGGCATGGAATAAACTATAGGTTGATATTCAGGATAAGAAGTTTTGCTGGTTTGAATATCGTTATTCTGAATTCCTTGTTTGTTTAAATATTCAATAATTTTATTAGTTTTTGAATCAATTTCGGAATTTAAAGAATTAACATCAGAACCAACCAAACTTATGGTTAAATTAACTGTAACTTTATCGTATTGAACTTTTTTAGTTGCTTGACCCTGCACAGTTAATACTGAGATTGGTAAGTTTCTTTCCCATAACCACCATAATCCGGCACCAACGCCTATAATAAGGAATATAGAGCTTACTACTGCAAGAATTGTTGCTAAGAGAACATATTTATTTTTGAACATAGAATATAATTTGGTTAATAACAAAATATTTATTTAATGTTGACAAGTGATAAGGGATATTCTATTTTTTTATTGTGATCCGCTTCGTAAAAGCCAGTAAAAAATATTCCAGCAAGCAAGATGCTTCTTTATCTGATATAAATTTAGAAATTAAAGCCGGCGAATTCGTTTCCTTGGTTGGGCAATCTGGGGCTGGAAAAAGCACTTTAATTAGGATGCTTACTGGAGAAGAAAAACCTGAAAAAGGTGGAGAGGTTTGGATTGAAGATATTCGGGTTGATAAAGTTAAACCAGAGTTTTTGCCTTATCTTAGGCGAAGAATTGGGGTTATTTTCCAAGATTACAAACTTTTAAATACCAGAACGGTTTTCGAAAATGTAAGTTTAGCCATGGAAGTAGCCGGAGCTTCTAAACAAGAAATAGCCAGAGATGTTCCAAAACTTTTAGAATTAGTTGGAATTGCCCATAAATCAGAAAATTATCCAAAAGAATTAAGTGGAGGAGAAAGACAAAGAGTTTCTATTGCCAGGGCTTTAAGCCATAACCCAATTTTGCTTATCGCCGACGAGCCAACAGGAAATTTAGACAAGCCAAACAGCTACGAAATAATGACCCTACTTCTAAAAATCAACAATTCAGGCACAACAGTATTACTAGTAACCCACGACCAAGAAGTAGTAGATAAGCTAAAGAAAAGAGTAGTAACCCTACAAAAAGGAAAGATAGTGCTAGATCAAGCTGTTGGGATGTATTATATTTAGGCGAGAGGGATATCGTTTCACCTCTGTTGAGAGTCTTATTTTATGCGAATTTTATAAAGTCTAGATAAAATAATGAAATTGACCCATCTTTGCTTACAGGTTAACGGAGACAAAAAAATTGACAGAATATATTTTATACATTACTATAGTGATGTATGTATCGCACTCAGGTTTATTTAGACAAAGAGCAAGTTAAGGAAGGCAAAATGATTGCTAAAATTTTAGGTAAAAGTTTTTCTGAACTTCTTCGGCATTCTTTAGATGAAGAAATTAAAAAGTATTCTTCCTCCAAGAAAAATATGCTGCATCCCCTAGCTAGATTTGCAGGCGCCCTGCCAGCTGAAGTTGTGGATCAAGCCTTAGATTTTATTCATAAAAATAAGAAAAGCAAGCCAATTCAAGATTTTGGTGGTAATATATGAACTATTTGTTAGACACGAATATTATCAGTTATTACTTTAGGGGCAATACCAATATACAGGCAAAAATATTAAACATCGGTCTTAAAAATTTGTTTGTCTCAAATATAACTTATTTCGAGCTGGTGGCGGGTTACACTAATTCTAATTCAGATTACAGGGACAAATCTTTGAAATTGCTGGATGAATTTATGGATTTAATCCAAATGGTTGATCTGGATAGAAAATCTGCTAAGCATTCCGGACAAATTAAGGCTTTACTTGTAAAAAGCGGCAATGTGATTGAAGACACAGACTTACTGATTGCAGGCACGGCCGTTGCCAATGGTTTAACCCTGGTTACGAACAACACAAAACATTTCGAAAGAATTCCAAATTTAAAAATTCAAGATTGGAGTAAATAAATTGAGAGAATCCTACGAAACTGTTCTAACTGGTGGTTGGTCTCTGAATTTGGTGAATAGGATGAACTTATTTTGTTGCTGACTATAGTATCCAAGGGTAAAGGTGTCTCCGTTGTTGCTGCTGGCGTACAAATAGCACTTTGGGTTTGTTCTTTTATTAAAGTTGCAACTTTCCCACCCATCGGCATATATATTTGCGGAACTATTGGTAGCTGTTTCAGGTGAGGCCAAAGCGGGGCATCTAAACGCAATTTTTCTATCTGCCAAACTGTTACTATATTCACCTGCAACATCTTTAGGGAAATTAGATGGTTCAATGTAGGCGTGTATATCTTTTTCCTTAATTTTACCGGTTAGAGAAAGCCTTAAAGTTAATTCAAAATCCACTTCATTAGCATCGGCGGAACAAATGGCTATTGGGTAACTTCTCTGGCTTGGAACTGCACTGCTGTTATTATAAAATTCGGTAAGGGCTAAATTAACCTGATTAATATGAGCTAATCTTTGAGCATCCTCATTCGACTGTTGAGCATTTAGAAAACCCATAGCAAAAGAAACAATTAAAGCAATTACACAAAATAAAATTGTAAGTATCTCTAAACCATTTATTCTTTTTGAATATCTAATCTGATCAAAAAAGCTTCCTCCGTACTGATTAGGAGTAGAATAATTGTTGTAGGAATTAGAGTTTGGATCCATAGAATTATTGTATCATAAATTTCAAATTAAGAAAACATTATATTCGTGATAGAAGAAAATTATTTATAAAAAAGCAAATTTAATCGCTGGCTTCAGAATTAGCCCACAAAAAATAGATAATGTAGGCGACTAGAACTAAAATTCCACTCCAAAAATTTAATTGCTTAGTCTGATTCATAACAATTAATAAAATTGGAATGCAACCTGAAATAAGGCTATTATATATTAAATTATTAACCTGAGAAATTCTTAAAATATCTTTTTTTATGGAAAAGAACCACCAAAATGAAAATAAAGCCAGGAAACTGGTGATGAAAATTAAGGCTGACAAAAGAATGCCCCAAACATACAAATTGCTTTTGAATGGATCAAGAAAAACCAATTGAGCACAAACCGCAATAAAACTTAGACCGGCCATAACACTGAACAGTTTTTGGATTACTAAAGTATATTCTACCGCATTCATAGCTTGACTAAATGTAAGTACATACCTATTTTTCACTTGTCAAACCTTATACTTTGGTTTGTTTTTCTTATTATGCTAGATTTTTCCCAGATTAAACTTGGTAGCGTTGTTATTTTTAATGGCTCACCTTCAATAATTACAAAATGCGATTTTCTTAGAATGCAGCAAAGAAAACCAGTCAAAAAATGTGCCATGAAAAATATTGTCACAGGTGTAAACCAGGAATATTCTTTCAAAAGCGGAGAATCTATTGAAGAGGCGGAACTAAAAAGAGAACCAGCAAGTTTCATGTATGTTACTGGCAATGTTCTAACTTTCATGCTTTCCAATACCTATGAAACTATCGACCTGCCTGCCAGCATGCTTGGTGATAAATCTGATTATTTAAAGGAAGGTTTAGAGGTTACAATTTTGTACTTTAACGAAAATGCTATCAGTATAGATCTTCCAGTTAAAATTTCTTATACAATTGTGCAAACTGCCCCAGCTGTAAAAGGCAACACAGTATCAAGTATTATGAAAGATGCTGAAATTGAAACAGGAAGAATTGTAAAAGTACCAGCCTTTATTGATATTGGTGAGAAGGTTTTAATAAATACTGTAGAAGATGAGTACGCTGAACGAGTGAAATAATTATTTGAATATGCACCTTGGAATAATTATGGATGGGAATAGAAGGTGGGCAAAACAACATGCCCTTGAAACAATTTTTGGCCATAATAACGGTGTTAAAGCTTTAGACAGATTGCTTGAAGTTTGTCCTTCGCTTGGAATTCAAACAGTAACTGTTTACGCCCTATCAACAGAAAATTTTGTTAAGAGAAGTGAATTTGAAATTATTAATCTGGTAGATGTTATTAGCAATGCAGCTTTAAAATACAAGGAAAAACTTGTTGGAAAGAATGTTAGGGTTAAAGTCTTGGGTGAAATTAACAAAGTTCCTGAAAAGCTAAAAAACTCTTTGCTACAATTGGTTGATGAAACTAAGGATTGCAGTAAAAGCTTGCTTCAATTGTGCATAAACTATGGTGGTAGAAACGAAATTGTAAGAGCAGTAGAAAAAACAATTGCTAGTGGTGAGGCGATTTCAGAGGAGGCGATTTCACGAAACTTAGATTCTAATCTACAGCCGGATTTGATAATAAGGCCGGGAGGACATAAAAGATTATCAAACTTTTTATTATGGCAAAGTGCCTATAGTGAATTATATTTTACCGATGTTTTATGGCCAGATTTCAATGAAAATGAGCTAATTAAAGCCTTGGATTATTATAATGGACAAGAAAGAAAATTTGGAAAATAACTAATTATTTATGAACATCCTAAGAACTATTTGGCTGTGGGTTAAGATAAGCAGACCTGGAACTTGGGCCATACTTCCCTTAATTTTCATTCTAGGATTTACAGACTCAAACGCAATTTTAAGTTGGCAAAGTGTTTTACAAATAATTGCACTAGGTTTTCCATTGGAACTTTTTATTAACGGAGTTAATGATATTTATGATATTGATACGGACACAAAAAACCCTAGAAAAAATAATTTCTGGCTTGGCACAGCTTTAGACACGAAAAATATTAAAAAAGCAACAATAGCTAGTTTGTTTGGATTTTTAATCACTTTTGCAACTGGTTTATTTACATTAAATTTGGAAAATATAATTTGGTTAAGTATTGGTTTAATTTTTGGATTTATTTACTCGGTTCCACCTATTAGACTAAAAGAACGGCCGGTTATTGGCTTGCCAAGTTATGCCTTTGGATTTCTAAGTGCCTATTTTATGGGATTTAGTTTTAACGGTTCTTTTTTGGAAGCCGGGTGGAAACCATGGGTACTAAGTTTACTTGTAGTTGCCTTGGGTTGCATTGCCTTTTTAGCCGACTATTCAGCCGATTTGATTGCTAAACAAAAAACCATAGCCACCAGACTTGGCAGAAGATTAACCTCTGTTATTGCCCAATTTTCCTATATCGTTGTTCTTGTAGCAAGACCCTTCACCAGTTTTGCAAGTTTGTTATACACAATAATGGGAGTATTATTATTAAGCCTATTAAGTCTGAACCCTTCAGAAAAATTAGCCAAACTTAGCCTTTACATTCTTGCCATTTTTGGAGGAGTGGCAGTTTTTCTTGCATCTTTTTTTAAGATTTAATTTTGGCGATTATGAGTAATTTTATAGCCTTACTTAAAACCTATCGCCCTCTACTTTTACCTGCTCCATTTTTAATATTTGGATTAGGATTGTTACTTTCTGATGGAAGATTTTCGAGCATCGCTTTTATACAAGTTTTTCTGGTAACCTTTTTGGCTCCGATACTGGTTTTTGGTATTAACGATGTTTTTGATTATGAAACCGATTCACAAAACCCCAGGAAATTAAATAAGTTTTTTGGTGGAATTGCTGAAAAAAAATATCACAATTTTATAATCAGAATGGCAATTTTGGTTAGTGCTATTTTGTTGTTAAGTTCAGTTTTAAGTTTAAGTTGGTTAAATTTCTTTGCCATGCTTATTGCAGTATCGATTGCCTGGGACTATAGTTTTCCTGGAATTAATTTGAAATCTAAACCACTCGGAGATGTTTTTAGTAACATTGTAGGCCTTGGAAGTATTGCAGTTTTAGGAGTAAGTTTTGGAAGTCTGGATAGTTTATTCTTCAATGTACCACCCGAGAGAATTGTTGGAATTATTTTAGCCTTAACTATGGCCAGTTTACTTGCAGGTTTAGCCGATTTTGAAGCCGACGAGAAAGCTGGGATAACTACGACTGCCATTTATATTGGAAAAAAATGGACTGTAGTTTTAGGATTACTTTCAATTCTACCCCTAACTTTAATTAGCTTTAATGAAGCAGAATTTTTAAAGTGGAGTATATTTGCCATAATTTTAACTTATCTCCCCCTACTCTGGTTATATAAAAATAAAAGAATTGTGAGCGTGGTTTATGGTTTGATTGCAATAATTACCATAGTTAGTTTTGGAGTATATTTGAATAATTTGCTTCTCGTTTGACTTTCTTAGTTCCTGTGGCTTTACTTTTTAAAGATATGTCTCGGTTACCTATTCAGCAGATTTTAGATAGACACCTTAAATTAAGTGAAGGGCTTGCCACTGCTTCCCAAGACGAAATGATGGAACTTGGAAAGGCACACAAAAGAATAAGCGTTCAAGCAGAAATTGCTGAAAATATTGATAAATTAGAAAAAAGTTTAGAGCAAAATAAAACTGCTTTAAGTGAAACCAATTCAGACGATGAATTTGCTGAGATGATTAGGCAGGAAATTTTAGAGCAAGAGGAAATGATAAAAAGCCAAGAAGATAAACTTTTAACCTTACTAAGCCCAGCCGATAACAGGGATGACAATAATATTTTGCTTGAAATTCGTGGCGGTGCCGGTGGAGACGAAAGTGCTTTATTTGCTGCCGAAATGGTTAGAATGTATACCAATTATTGCAGTGGTTTGGGCCTTAATTTCAAATTAGTTGCAACTAGTTTAAACCCAATTGGCGGCTATAAAGAAGCAATAGCTGAAGTTAAAGGCGATATGGCTTTTGCTTGGTTTAAATACGAAGGAGGAGTGCATAGGGTTCAACGCGTTCCAGCAACAGAAAAGCAGGGAAGAATTCACACTTCCACAGTTTCGGTGGCTATTATGCCTTTAATAGAAAAAGATAACTCTTTTAAACTGGATATGAAGGATGTGGAAATTATTTTATCTACCAGTTCAGGCAATGGCGGGCAAAGCGTTAACACCACCTATTCCGCTGTGCGTATGAAACATGTTCCAACAGGAATGGAAGCCCAAAGCCAAGACGAGCGCAATCAATTGCAAAACCGCGAAAAAGCTTTGCAAGTTTTAACCAGTCGTGTTTACGATTTTTTGGAAAACAAACGAAGAGAAAAGGAATCTGCTGAAAGAAAAGAACAAGTTGGAACTGCCGACAGAAGTGAGAAAATTAGAACTTATAACTTCCCCCAAGATAGGTTAACCGACCACAGGTACAATTTAAACTACACCCAACTAGACACAATTATGAGTGGTAAACTTCTTCCGGTTATTGAAGACATTCGCCGAATAGAAGCCGAAAACAACCTAGCCAATTTAGCACAGCAGATTTAGATGAGCGCAACCGTAGGGGTGATGTTTCCCATCGCCCGTGGCACCACGAAGGCCGTAGCGGCGATCGAGGATCGCCATGGCACAACAAGGCGTAGCGGTGAAATTTACGAACCAAAGGCCCAACGAAGGAAATTCCCCCTTGTAAAGGGGGTGGCTCCAAAGGAGATGGGGGTTAGAAGTGTAGGCAAAAGCAAAGTTTACACCACCTTCCACTCACTTTCCCGCCACCTAGCAATTTCTTTATGATCACCCTGCTTCAAAACTTCTGGCACAACCATGTTCATGAATTCTTCTGGCCTGGTAAATTGTGGGTGTTCAATAAAGGGTAAAATTTCAGATTTCCACATTTCGTCGTTAAAAAGGTTTTTTTCAGTGGTTTGGTTATTAAGATGTTTTTGGAGTAAATCGGTGGAGCTTAAATTTTCGCCTTTTTTTAGAACTGAATTAAACTCGGAGTATTGATTGTTTCCTCCAGAAAAAGAATCATGCAGAACTGAAGGTGATTTAGTTATAAAATCTGGGATAAAACGCGAGACAGCTTCAACTAAGGCCATGGCTGGAACTTCACCGCCGTTAGTAACAAAATTTCCAATAGATAATTCTAAATCTACCATTGGTGAAACCCTGGCATCGAAACCTTCAAACCTTCCGCATAAAATGGATATTTCATCAAAGTTTTGCAGCCATTCCACGGTATTCTGGTTTAACGGATATCCCCTTGGGGTTAACGAAATTGTAACTTTCTTTGGTTTATTTTCTTCCCAAAACTTAAAAAATTTAGAGTTTGGCGGCAAAACTTGATTAAACTTTTGTGGAGAACTTGGAGCAGTAAAAAGTGGACTTAATGAGCCGTGTTTTACGAGTGATTGATAGATAGGTTCAGGTTTTAAAACCATTCCAGTTCCTCCCCCAAAAATTCTGTCATCAACTTGCTTATAATTTCCAATTCCAAATTCTTCCTTCCAATTAATCATTTCGTAGTTTATAATATTTTTTGAAACAGCCCTAGCAATAAGACTATTTTCCCAAAACGAATTGAAAATTTGAGGATATAGTGAAAATATTTTGAAAAGCACAGTTAGTTCAATTTAAATTTGAAAAAATAAAAATGTCTACAAATTTGACCAAATGCGGAAAATTAGACATTAAATAAGCATTTATCCTATGGCTTGGTACAACAAATATAGACCGAATAGTTTTGAAGAAGTGATTGGACAAGATATTATTAAAACTGTTCTTGAAAAAAGCTTGGATTCTGGTAAAATTAAGCATGCTTATTTGTTTAATGGCCCAAAAGGTGTGGGCAAAACCACTATTGCCAGAATTTTTGCAAATAAGCTGAATAATACAAGTAACCAGCCTGAAGCTTCTATAGATTTGGTGGAAATGGACGCCGCCAGCAACACAGGAATTGATGATGTAAGGTTGTTAATTGAATCAGCCAAAAACCCACCTTTAATTGGAAAATACAAAATTTATTTAATCGATGAAGTTCACATGCTTTCCAAATCAGCAATGAACGCCTTGTTGAAAATTTTGGAAGAGCCCCCAACTTATCTTGTATTTTTACTGGCTACAACTAATCCTGAAAAGTTAATTCCAACCGTACTTTCAAGGCTAACCAAGTTAAACCTTACTAATCATTCGACTTCCGAGCTTACTGTAAACCTAAGAAAAATCGCCGACAAGGAAGGTTTGAATATTGAAGATAATGTTTTAGAGATGCTAGCAAAAAGAGCCGATGGAAGCCAAAGGGATGCAATAAATCTGCTTGAAACTTTATCCAGCTTTGGATTAGATAATTTTAATTTGGAAAATTCTGGAAACTTACTTGGCTTATTACCAGATTCAACTTTTGCTAGATTTACTAAAGAATTTACTCAAACCGAGGCTATTTCAAGCCAAACTTTAACTGAAATAAAGAATATTGGATTGGATGGGGAAAGCTTTCTAGCCCAGCTTTTAAATTATTTATTAGATGAAAGCATATTGGGAAATAATCACAACGGTTTCATTCAAACAGTAGCCAAAGTATTAGATTTAAGGCTTCCTTCCACAACTATTTTACAATCAATAGCTTTACTTCAAGCATTTTCAAATAACAATCTACACATTTCTTATCCAAAAAACCTGGAAAATTTAGTTACTGAAAAGCCAGTTTCTAAGCCTCAAATTTCTGAAGTTATTAAAACGGAGGTTGTGTCCGACACTGCAACTTCTCTCAGAAATGAGGTTGTGGAGGAAGCATCCATTGAAGAAATTGTAAGTGAGAATCCTGTGGATGAAGAAAATAATACCGTGACTAATGAAGTTGTGGAATCAATTGTCGAGGCTGATACCTCTAAAGCCGAGAACATCCAGGTTTTTCTGAACAAACTTGGTCAGCATAAAGATTTACCCCCAATGTTAAAAATGGTAATTCCAGATATAAAAGTAGAATCAATCGATGGTAATTTACTTAATATTTCTTCAAGCAGCGGTATTTTTCTATCTCAACTGAACTCGGAAAAAATTAAAAGTTGGTTAATTGAACAGATCCAAAAAACTTGGCCGAATGTTCAAAATATCAATTCTCAGCTAAGAAATAATATATCATTTACACCAACCCCTGTTGAAACTGCTGTCGATCCTGTACCAATCAGAACCCAAGAAGTGGATAAAAAATATAACCACCCTGAACAAGGTGGAAATAAGTATTTTTACGAAGTGTATAATGAATTGCCAAAGGAAATGGAACCAGAAACCCTACCAGTTTTTAATGGGGAAATAAGCAAGCCAATTAAAAGCAAATCCTGGGACGACCAAGCCAACGAACTCTTCGATTTCGAGTAAGCCTAGCCTTCTCTTCCCCACCCTGCGTAACCCTCCGACTTTCAGGCACCTCTCCCCGCTTCTAACCCTCCGCCCGTTAGGCACCTACCTCCGCTTCTAACCCTCCACCCTTCGGGCACCTCCCTTTGGCACAAGTGCAGTTCGAACTTGCTTCGAACGACCTGTGGGGCACGAGGAACAAGGGAGAAATGGTGTTGTCATCGTAGCGGCGATCGAGGATCGCCATTGTCACAACGAGGCCGTAGGGGAGTAGTTTACTAGTCAATGGCCAAAGCGTCGGCAATTCCCACTTGTAAGGGGGGTGACTCCGAAGGAGACGGGGGTTAGAAGTGTGGGGAGGGTAATTACAATCCTGAACCTCCAATACTAGTTACACCAATAGAACCAGCTTTGAAATCATAGTTATTGTAGATTAGATAGTTTTTAGTTGTAGTTCCATTAGTTGTTACTGCTGTTATTTCAAAATCTACATTCCAGAATAGTTGATCTGCTTTAAGAAGAGTAGATGTACATCCTGTTGAGTTGTTGTAGGCTACAGAGGAAGATAGACTTCTCCATGTAGTATCAGATTTGAATTTGTATCTGAAGGTACAGGTTGTTGTATAAGAAGGTTGTTCTAATCTTGTGTCTTTTAGAGTTAGAATTAAGTTATCTGCTGTAGAGCTTCCACTTCCTCCATATCTTTTAGCTAGAGCTTGGGTTGGAGAATAGGTTAAGGCTGTGTCGAATAGGGCACATGGGTCGTTTACTGTACATCCTGTTGCTGGAATGTTGAAGTTAATTGTGGCGTTTCCTGTAGATGTTGTTTGATTGGTTCCACTTAAGCTTACATTCGGTAGAGTTACAGAAGCTGAACTTGGGTTTAATGGGCTTGTTACTTTGTATTGGATGTAGCCTGTTCCGTTGGCTGGGTCTAGGAGGTCGTAACTATACGAGCTAGCGCCACCAGCGTTACCGTTTACATATCCAGCAAGTGAAAATGAGTTACAGTCATAAGGGTCTGTAATAACATTATTTGCAGCAATTACCCTTCTATCTAAAATGGTATCTCCATTAGTATTATTTGTATAAGAACACTGTCTTATGTGAACATATCTATTAGAAAGCATATCGTAATCGATTACTCCGTCTGTTCCACCGTTTCCAATAATGTCGTATGGTGGATTTAAACCTTGGCTTAAAATTCCAGCAGTACAGTCATAAGTGGCATTTGCAGTATTGTTGTGGAAGGTGAATTGATCTAAGTTAGTATCAGTAATTGTTGTACTTGCATAACTACAAGATCTCATGTGCAAATATCTAGTAGCAAGGACTGATTGTGGATTAGCACCTGTTCCTGTAGTATTATTAACATAAGTAGCAGGTAAAGTTGAGGCACAATTAAATGTATTAATTGCAGTGTTTCCAAGATCAAACAAAAATCTATCTAAAATATAATCTGCAGTTGTCTTTAAGTATGAACATTCACGATAATTAAAGAATCCCTTCTTCCCCATTTCCATAACCGAAGTAGCACCTGTAGCACTTTGACCATATAATCCTGCATGAGGGGCAAGAGCAAAGTTAGATCCTGTCCAACCATTGTTTCCTGTCCAACCTGCACCTGCTTGGGCTGAATCACTAGAACATAGTTCAGATCCTGTAGCTGGGGTTAAACAGTTAGATGTTGAATTGTTAATGTAAGTGAATCCACTTGAAAGTGTATCTGTAATAGCAGCATTATTTACTGCACCTGCTGTTTTATTCTGGTAAGCAAGTCTTACACAAATTGTAGCACCTGGGGCTGTGTTAGAAAGAGATGTTGAATAAGAAGATGTACTTGTTGGACATACTGCACTTGATCCTGTTCCTGAGGTTGGTAAAGCAAGAAGTTTTTTAACAGAGAAAGCTGGGTCTCCTGTTACTGTAATTCCACTTCCATTAGCTCCACTTGTTACAGGAGTAAATTCAGCAGTAGTCGCAGTAGAAGATATTGTAGAAGTAGTACCATAGTTTCCACCTGCTGTACCTGCAGGAATAATCATTTCGTATTGGATATAGGATTTGGAACGGGTGGAGTCTAGGGTGTCGATAGCAGACAATGCAGACCCAGCACTAAATAATACTGATGGAGCTGGATCGGCACAATTTAAAGTATCTGCAGTATTTGTAGCTGTTGGATCTTGTCCATATCCATTAGAAATAACTGAAGTTGTATTATATGTTGCTGCAGTTGTAGTAGTGGTTCCATAAGAACAGCCTGAAATGTTTACAAATCTTTTACCAAGAGTATCTAAATTAACCCTCTTTGAACCTGCTGCAAAATATGTTGAGGCTGAAGGGTCTACACAATTTAAAGTATCTGCAGTATTTGTAGCTGTTGGATCTTGTCCATATCCATTAGAAATAACTGAAGTTGTATTATATGTTGCTGCAGTTGTAGTAGTGGTTCCATAAGAACAGCCTGAAATGTT
>Ga0315900_10004514_pt1 | contig 19588 bp, 13 predicted proteins | sample LakEriMetagenome_FD_203521 | JGI IMG/M metagenome (GOLD analysis project Ga0315900, IMG submission 203521) | Freshwater fungal communities from buoy surface, Lake Erie, Ohio, United States - Buoy 12 MA114 | ecosystem: Environmental > Aquatic > Freshwater > Lake > Lake biofilm | place: USA: Lake...
GAAGATTCGGGCGATAGAAAGCCTTATAGAAGGAGAGAAGGTGATTCGGATTCCAGACCAACTTCCAAAAGATACGAAGATTCGGGCGATAGAAAGCCTTATAGAAGAAGAGAAGGTGATTCGGATTCCAGGCCAACTTCCAAAAGATACGAAGATTCGGGCGATAGAAAGCCTTTTAGAAGGAGAGAAGGTGATTCGGATTCCAGACCAACTTCCAAAAGATACGAAGATTCGGGCGATAGAAAGCCTTTTAGAAGGAGAGAGGGAGATTTTGATGCCAAACCTTCATCCAGAAAACCGCGCACAAACTTCGGTGATGAAAGACCCTATAAATCCAGAACCACCGAATCAAATTCCGGAAACGACTTTGAAACTTCAAAAAGAGGATCGTCTAAAAAATTCTTTGATTACGACGAAGAAAAAGGATTTGGTTCTAGAAGGGACAGAGACTATGAGGATGATTTTTACGGAGAAGATTCTGCAAATGATAAAACGCCAAAGCGCGATTTTAGAGAAAAAAAACAAGAGCGTAAATCCTTTCATAAAAAGCAGGAAAAAGCAAAAGTTGACGATGGTTCTATCCGTTTAAATAAATATTTATCCAATGCCGGTATTTGCTCGCGTAGAGAAGCGGATACCTTAATACAAACCGGAGTAGTTACAGTTAACGGTCAGGTTATAACCGAATTGGGTTTTAAAATTATGCCGGGCGACAAAGTTGTATACGGGGGCGAAAAAATCAGAACAGAACGCAAGGTTTATTTGCTTTTAAATAAACCCAAAGACTATATTACAACTACAGATGATCCTCAGGCACGCCGAACGGTTATGGATTTAGTAAGAGGCGCATGTAAAGAACGCGTATACCCGGTAGGTAGGTTAGACAGAAATACTACGGGAGTTCTGCTTTTAACCAACGACGGGGAAATAACCAAAAAGTTACTTCATCCTAAACACGGTATTCCTAAAGTATATCACGTCACTTTAGATAAAAATGTTAGTAAAGAAGATATGGAAAGTCTTTACGAAGGCATCGAACTGGAAGATGGATTAACTCGAGTTGATAATATTGCATACGCCTCTGCCAGTAAGAGTAAAAAAGAGGTTGGTGTAGAAATTCATTCGGGTAAAAACCGAATTGTTCGTCGTTTATTCGAACACCTGGGCTACACGGTAGTTAAGCTGGATCGTGTTTCGTTTGCAGGATTAACCAAAAAAGATTTGTCGCGTGGTAAATACCGTTTTTTAGAGGAAAAAGAAATAGGATATTTAAAAATGATTTCATAAAGTATTTGTAAATGCCAATACTGGGAAACATATTAAAAAAGGCGGTAAGCTTAAGAAAAACCCTGGATTCTGTTAATGAACAATTAGATAAGCTTAAGTTAAGGAGAAACACTTACACGAAGCAAAAAGCAGTTTTAAAAAGCATTTTAACTACCGCTGCAGATACCGAGTTTGGAAGACATTACCATTTTCAATCCTTAATACAAACTAAAGATTTTGTAAAAGGATTTCAGAAGATAGTTCCTTTGTTTGATTATGATTTAATTTATGACAGGTGGTGGCATAAATCGGTAAACGGAAAAGAAGATATTTGCTGGCCGGGTAAAACCCAGTATTTTGCCTTAAGTTCCGGAACCAGTGGGGCCGCATCCAAATACATTCCGGTTACCAAAGATCAGTTAAGTGTATTACGTAAAACCGGTGTAAGGCAATTAACCGCTCTGGCCTATTTTGATTTACCCGAAGATATTTTTACAAAAGGTTGGTTGATGATTGGGGGAAGTACCGATTTAAAAAAGAATGCAGGCGGATTTGAAGGTGATCTATCTGGAATTACAACCAGTAATTTACCTTTCTGGTTTAATCGCTTTTACAAACCCGGATCACAAATTTCACGTGAACGCGAATGGGACATTAAAATCCGGAAAATGGTGGAAAATGCTAAAAACTGGGACATTGCTTTTGTGGCCGGTGTTCCTGCCTGGGTACAAATGTTGTTCGAACAAATTATAAAACATTACAACGTTAAAACCATACATGATATTTGGCCTAATTTAACCGTATACATGCATGGGGGAGTGGCATTTGAACCTTATAAAAAAGCCTTTGATAAGTTAGTTGCAAAACCTTTGATATATATTGAAACTTATCTGGCTTCCGAAGGTTTTATTGCCTATCAAACCAGACCCGATTCTGTTGGAATGCAGTTAGTAACCAATCAGGGTATATTTTTTGAATTTGTTCCCTTTAATGAAGATAACTTTGATGCTGATGGCAGAATAAATCCAAATGCAAAAGCACTAACTTTAAAGGAGGTAGAGCAGGGAAAAGATTACGCCATCCTTTTAACTACTGTTTCCGGCGCCTATCGTTATTTAATTGGAGACACGGTTAGGTTTGTAAATCTGGAACGGAATGAGATTATAATTACGGGCAGAGTAAAATTCTTTTTAAGTTTATGTGGGGAGCACTTATCAGTAGATAACATGACTAAAGGATTAAACATGGCTGCTGAAAAACTTAACGTATCAATTCCAGAATTTACGGTTGCCGGTGTTCCGCATGATGGATTTTTTGCGCACCACTGGTATGTGGCCTGCGACGAATTCGTAGATACCGAAAAATTGAGAATACTTATCGATTTGCATTTAAAAGAATTAAACGATGATTATGCCGTTGAGCGAAAATCGGCCCTTAGAGAGGTGTTGTTAACCGTATTACCCGTAAGTACCTTTTATGATTTTATGCAAAAGCAAGGAAAAATTGGGTCGCAAAGTAAATTCCCGCGTGTTTTAAAAGGTGAAAAATTAAACGATTGGTTAAGTTTTATTAAAAATCGTCAATAATTTATTTTGGGAATTTACGACGCTATACTTCATGGAACCGGATTAGGATTATTACTAAGTATTTTAATTGGTCCTGTATTTTTTTTGTTACTGCGCGTTAGTATTGAACAAGGCGCAAAACAAGCGTTGATTTTGGATATTGGTGTAATTGCCGGTGATGTTTTTTATATCTGGCTAAGCTATATTGGCACAGCAGCCATATTTTTAAATCCAACATACTCAAAACCATTAGGAATACTTGGGAGTTTAATCTTAATTATTACCGGTGTAATCCCTTTATTTAATAAAAAACCGAAAGAGCAAAAACCAATAGAATTAAAAGCTACCAATCCATATGTATTAATTAGCAAGGGATTTTTACTTAACATCACCAACCCCTTTGTAATATTTTTCTGGATTGCCAGCACTGGTTATGCGGTAACTACATTTGATGGCGAAGGTTTTTTAATACTGTTGTATTTTTTGGCTTGTATATCAGCATACATGCTAGTTGATTTTTTAAAAATATATGCCGCAGTTAAAATTCGTAAGAGACTTACCCCTTTAATTCTTCACCGAATTACGATTATTTCGAGCATTGGTATTGCCTTACTCGGAACCATAATGATGTTTAGAGTTTTTAAACTTTAGCTACCAGTAAAAACTCGCGGTGTTCTTTCCAGTAATTTTCCTGATGTTTTAAGAGTGTTATTTTAGAACATTTAAATGAGAATTCTATTTTTTCATCTTTATATTTATTCCAAGCCTCATAAAAGGCTGTTTTTTTTAAATCTCTAAAGGCGAGTGTAATGTGCGGATGAAACCCTAAACCCTTATAGTCTGCATTTAAAATTTGTAAGGAAGGTCTAATTTCATGAATTAGATTATTTCTTAAGTAAAAAAGAGATTCGTTTTTTGTCACATCGGCAAAAATTACACGAGGTTCAAAGCAATTGTAATTTTTTATTGAAATATCAAAAGGACTGTATTTAGAGCAGAATAACGTTAAAAATGAATTTATTTTCTCTTCTTCTTTTTCTTTAAATTCAAAGGGCATATGAAGGGTTATGTGCGCCGGAGATCTGAGGGCACCCTTGGTATTATAAAGGTTGTAAAAATTTTGCTTTAATTGCTGGAGCTCAGTTTTAATTGGTTCGGGAGGAACAATGGCTATAAAATATTTTTCTTTTTGTTCAGCGCTCATAAACCCAAATTATAAACTAGATTAATTACATTATTGTTTTGGGTATTTAATAGATAAGATTTAACTCCGCAACTCTCTGCGCCTTTTATATGTTGGGCCGAATCATCAATAAAAATAGTTTCGGAAGCCAATAAATTTTGTTCGTTTAAAACAAATTCGAAAATTTCGGCATGTGGTTTTCTAAGCCCTATTTCATATGAGTAATAAACCTTTTTGAAGCAATTTAAAAATCGATCATACCCTATATTCGTGTTCAGTATTTCTTTAAATGATTGAATATGTATTTCGTTGGTATTGCTCAACAGAAAAATTTGGTAATCTTTATTTAGGGATTCTAAAAATTCTATTCGTTCAATTGGAAAATCAAGGAGCATAGCATTCCAAGCCTCTTTAATTTTTTCTTCATTTAGACTGTAGTTAGATAATTTTATGATTTCATGGATAAAAAAATCGCTGCTAATCTTCCCTGTTTCATATAAGTCGAATAGTTGGTTTTGTTTAGCTTGCGTGAAGAGCTCGTTAAAGTTGGATAAGCCAAATTCATTAAATTTTTTTTCAGTTGCCGGATAATCCAAGTTTATTAATACTCCACCCAAGTCAAAAATGATGTTTTTTATATGATTCATAAACGCTAAACTATAAAAATTGGCCGAAAATTTTTTATTTCGGTGATATTGATTATTTTTGCGCCCTATCAAAACCGATAGAGGGCCTATAGCTCAGTCGGTTAGAGCACCTGACTCATAATCAGGTGGTCCCTGGTTCGAGCCCAGGTGGGCCCACAAACTCAAAAGCCTTTAAAACCGATTGTTTTAAAGGCTTTTTTTATTTTTTAGGCTTTCTGTAAAAGTCCATTTTAAGGCTGAAAATGGACCCAAAAAGGCTGATTTCTTTACCAAAACCGTATACACTTTTTCATTGGTGCCTAAACCAACAAAAATAGGGCATCTTTAAAGCTCATTCTGGACCAACGCAGAAAGAAGAAAATCTACCACTGATACTTAAAAAACTAATAGCGGGAAATTATAATCACTAATTAACAAAAAAGGTTTATCTAACAATAAGCACCACATAAAATTGGAATCTTCAGTCAAATAAAAGTAAATGCTTATTTATATTTTCTGATGTTTTATCAAGCTGTAAGTCAAAACTTTAAAAAAATTAACAACTATATAGAAATTAAATAGCGATTAAATCTATTGACATTAGAAAATTTACGGGCTAAATTAATTTGTTGAATTTAATTTGCAGACCAAATTTTTTATTGGTCGAAAATAAAAGTGGTTTAGTCTAAAAAAATAAACTTTTACAAATTCCGTGCGTAATAAAAATATAAATGAGTATAGCAGATTGATTTTATAATTTACAATGATCTTAAACCTTGAACATATAAATTTCATTTCGATCAGTTCAAATCTTCTATCTGTAAAATCAAGATTTCACAATATTTGTTCTTTTTTTTCAAAAGTTCAAAAATTAATTGCTCTTGCTTTTGCATTAATTCCCGCATTTTTAATCTTATTAAACAGTGTTTCGGCTCAGACCTATTACCCTATGTCTTCAGGAAATTATTATCAAGATTTCGCGGACATGACTAATTGGACAGATAATTATGCGGCTGGTTCAGGAGCGGATAATTGGAAAGTAGCCGCAAATGCATCAGGCTCATCAGTTAACAATGTAGCAGTTTTTGTATCTAACACAACTGGGGGAGTTCAAAGAGGCGCGCAATCATTAATCATACTTGCAACAGGGTCTAATACTGGTGCGACTGATTTATTGTTAAACTTTTCAGGAAGAACGGCAGGAACTTTATCTTTAGATTGGTCAAAAGTTGTCAATACTGCCCAAACATCACCAAGAAGCTCTGATTTAAAAATTCAGTATAGTATAGATGGTGGCTCTAACTTTACAGACATAACAGGCTATACTATTCCAAGAATTTTCAATAACAGTTCAGCTGAATCTGGAACCTTATCATCAATAACTTTACCAGCGGCCTTAAACAATCAAAGTACTGTAGTTTTAAGATTTTTTGTTTGGAACAACGGACAAACAGGGGGATCAGGAAACAGACCTAAATGGCAATTGGACAATATCTCAGTCACTTCAACGGCAATAGCCCTTTCTGCCCAAATCCTCTCAGTAAGTGCTAATGCAACCGCTGCATGGTGTCCTGGTGAAACCAAAACAATTTCAGTTACTATTAAAAACGTCGGCACTCAAGCATGGACTGATGGTGGAGGAAGAGATTTTAACATTGGTGTTAAATGGAATACTAATGGTTCCAATTGGAATGACTATCATGTTAGGGTTGATGCTGAAAATTTAGCTGCAGGTGCTACTGCAACCTATAATCTAACCTTAACCGCTTCAAATGCTACCGTTGGTCCTGTTTATGGAACATTGTTATCTGCCGGAACCAATAGATTAACCTTTGATGTGGTATTAGAGGGTGATTGTTGGTTTGGTTGGAATTCGGGCAGTTGCGGTCCCGGAAATACTGCCTTTACTACAGGAAATATAACTATAAATTCAGGTAGTCTACCCTCACCTTTTACCATATCAGGTCCTAGTTCTCCTTGTGTGGGTACCTCTCAAACTTATACAGCAACTTCTGCTCCTGGTACTGAGACTTGGACATTTCCCTCCGGTTGGACGATTACAGGCGGACAAGGAACTCAAACATGTGTAGTTACCGTGGGGGCATCTACCGGAAACGTTATTTGCTCGCGTTCCAATAGTTGTGGATCTCTAAATTCCTCAAATACTATTGCAGTAAATCCTATTAGCCTTCCTTCACAGCCTAGTGCTATTAGTGGGCCGTCTTCGGTATGTTTGAATTCAAGTAACACATTCAGCATAATCAATACTTCGGGAGTTAGTTACGCTTGGACTTATAGTGGAGCAGGTACCTTAACAGGAAGTGGATCTAGCTTAAACTTAAGTGCAAGTAGTTCTGGTAGTATAACGGTAACGCCCAGTAATTCATGTGGAAATGGCACCAACAGATTACTTAACATTATTGTTAACTCACCCCCCACTAGTGTTAATGCAGGTGTTGATGCTGCAATATGTGCGGGTAGTTCGGCGCAATTAAACGGGACTGCAAATCCTCCTTCCGGTTCTTTTTCTGTAAGCACAGCTCCAATAGGAGATATACCAAACGCTGATCCTATTGGTTATAGTAGCTCTCTGGTTGTTTCCAACTCGGGTTTAAATGCAAACCAAATATCCAGTATTACCCTTAATATTACTCATACTTTTACTGCAGATTTAGACATTACCTTAATTGCACCTAACGGAAGCTTTATTGATTTAACCTCTGACAATGGTGGCTCGGGCGATAATTTTATAAATACTGTTTTTTCTACTTCTGGACCATCCATAACAACCGGTTCTGCTCCGTTTACAGGTACATTTACACCGGAACAACCATTTAGTTCTCTAACCGGCCCTGCTGATGGTACTTGGACACTTAAAGTTGTAGATGATTATGTGATAGATATAGGTACTTTAGATAATTGGAGAATTACATTTAATCCGGTTTATACTCTCAATTATTCTTGGTCGCCGAGCACAGGGTTAAGTGCCAGTAACATTGCTAATCCGATAGCAAGTCCAACATCTAACACCACCTACACTTTAACGGTTAGTAATAACGGCTGTTCATCTACTGATGATGTTAACATTAGTACCCGAAACATCCCTGCCGCAACTGTATCCAATAATGGACCCGTTTGCATAGGCAGCCCTGTAAATTTAATCGCCTCAAATTTAGCACCCAGTTTGCAGGTTGCCCGCTTTACGAATGCTTCAGGACAGCTTATTTCTAGTCCAAGCTTTAACAGCACACAAAACAATCACACCATAGAATTTTGGGTTAAACCAAACAAAACAATTGTTTTGCATCCTCAAACTAACTCAGGTATTTCAGGTCCGCTTAATCAACCTTTAACTGAATACTCTTTGGCCATTTATCCGGAGCATGGTGGAACGAACGGAGGAATCGGCGTTTCTATAGGTACAAATGGCGTAGAGGTTATACAACATGGCGCTTCTCATTTTCCAGTTACCTTGTCTCATGCAGTAAGTATTTCTAATTCAACTTTTACTCACATTGCTATCGTTCATTCGTCTAATGTCCCTACGTTGTATATAAATGGTCAGCTCATTAAAACCGGTTTAAGTTCTCTGCGGCCCACGTTCCCTAGCTGTGGAGTTTCTGGAGGATCCTATGGCTATTTTGCGGGAGATCTAGATAATATTAGAGTATGGAGTTCGGCTCGTACAGCCGCTGAAATTTCTTCCAATATGTATTTAGAGGTCCCTATAAGTTCAACTAATTTAATATTTAATTTACCACTTAACGGTAATACAAATGCTTTAACGGGCGCTAACGCTACTTTTAGCGGATGTACTTTTCCAAATGCCTCCTATTATACTTACACTTGGAGTGGAACGGGTGCTCCCAGTTCATCAACTAACGAAACACAAGCCAGTTCAAGTTTGTTCTCTAATACTAATTTTACTGTAATTGCCAATGCTCCCGGTTGCAATGGCAGCGTAAGCTCTGTAAACTCGGTAACTGTTAATAATCCTACCACGGTTAGCGCTCTAAGCAATGGAGATTGTGTTTGGAGAGGCTCTGCAAGTAGCGATTGGAATACCGCCGGAAATTGGCTATTGTTTAACGGATCTGCTTTTTCGATACCTGCTTCCGCACCTTTAATTTCTTCTCCACCTAATATTATTATACCAGCTTCTAGTTCTATTTGTGGGATTTCAAATTTTCCAAGTATAAATAATGTTAGTACTGCATTTTGTAATAACCTAATTATTGAATCAGGTGCCTCATTAACAATGGGTGGAACCAATGGAGTTGACACATTGGGAATATTAAATGTTTCGGGTAGTTGGACAAACAACGGAACTTTTAACTGTGGTTTTAGTCGAGTTTCGTTCAACGGATCCGGCAATATTTCTATTAATGGAAATTCTACCTTTCATATTGTTAATTTCAACAAGGGTTCAGGTACTTCAAACACTATAGATGTAAATGGAACTATAACTCAATCATCCAATACCGCTTATCTATATCTTCGAAATGGTTTATTGAGAATACAAAGTGGTGGCTCATGGATTAAAACTTCGGCAGGTCCAATAATAGGAGTAAATTCTGGAATTCATGTAAATGGGGGTACGTTTACTCTTAACGGGGCGTCACTAACAAACAATGGTATTTTTAGAGTTAGCACTGGTACTGCAAATATTGGAAATGGATCTGGAAATTCGTTAGTTAATCAAAGCAACTCCAGTTTTATAATAGATGGAGCTGCTACTGTTAATATTGCCAGTAGGTTGGTGCATTCTGGGAGCGGTAGCAGTTTTAATCAGTCTGCGGGTACTTTAAATCTGTGTGTTAATACAAATACATCTAGCACGTTGGGTACCCTTGACATAACTGGTAATAGTAGTTTCAGTATGTCGGGCGGCACCATTAACATTATAAATCCTTCAACGGGTTCTCCTAAAAGCGATTACCGAAATTTAGCTACCACTGTAAACATAACAGGGGGTACTTTGAATATTGGAAATGCTAGCACTGCCGCTGGAAGCAATTTTAATATTGAAGGTTCAATGCCTAACTTAATAATTGATAATACCACAAATCCAAAAACAGCTACCATAACCAATACAAGTTCAGTTATTGGAAATTTAACCAATAACTCTGGTTCTAACTTAATATTAAATGGGTCTAGTGCTTTTAGATTGTCTGTAAGCGGCAACTGGAACAACAATGGGACTTTTACACCAAATACCAATACCGTTAGTTTTAATGGTTCATCAGCACAAAGTATTTCTGGAAATAATACTTTTTTTAGATTACTTGTTAATAATACATCTGCGGCTGGAATAACTCTTAATAACAATGTAATCTGTTCTTCTTCATTAACCTTAACAAGTGGTATAATATCTACAGGAATAAATACTTTTCATTTAAATAATTCTCAGGCGGATAGTTTATTACATATTGTTGGTTCAGCTAGTTTTATAAATGGTAATTTAAGAAGAAGTATTTCTTCTAATACTTCAACCTATGCATTTCCAATAGGTGATGGTACCAGTGTTTCCGATTACAAAAAATGTGATTTAATTAACAGTAGTTTAAACGGCGTTAGTTTTATTGATGCCAGCGTTAGGAGCATTATAGAATCTGGAGCGGAAAGCGATGCGTTTTTAGACACCGTAACTAAAGTTATTCAACTGGGTACACCATTAAGCGATTTTGTTTCTACCGCTGAGTGGAAACTAACACCAAATGCAACACCCTCTTCAGGTTCATATGGTGTAAATCTTTATGTGGCCAATACAGGTCTTAATAATGCTGATGACAATCGTTTTGCTGTAGTTAAGCGAGATGATAATTCGACCACCTACAATGACTGGAATTCTTTTGAGTCCACAACTAATATTCCTGCTCTTGGTCTGTCGGGTAGAATTACAAATGGAGGAACGGGTTTTGCTCAAAAAACAGGTTTTACTTCTTTTTCCAGATTTGGAATTGCTAAGGCAAGGCGTTTTTCTAGTCCCCTTCCTGTTGAATTAGTAAGCTTTACTGCAGAAACTGAAAATAAAGTTGTATTACTAAATTGGATAACTTCCTCAGAAATTAATTGCGATTTTTTTACTGTAGAAAAATCAAACGATGGTATTAATTACAATCTTCTAAATAATGTTAAAGGGTCTGGTAACACCAGTAATATTAGAAACTATGAATTGTATGATATGGAGCCATTTTCGGGAGTTTCTTATTACAAACTTACTCAAACTGATTTTGATGGAACTGTTCATGATTATGGAATAGCGAGTGTGAATTTTATTCCTAGAGAAAATTTCTCTATGTATGTTTATCCTACCCTTGCCCGAAATATTAATCAAATAAAAATTAAATTAAGTGGAGAGGAAAATAGCAATGTATTGCTTGAATTGTATGACGTAGTGGGTAAAAAATTCTATGCTAAAAAACACGTATTAATTTCAAATGAAATATATACGTTAAAAGAAGTTGGTAATTTACCTCCTGGAGTTTATTTTGTAAGTGCTACGTGTAATAATGAACACAGTAATTATAAAATAGTAATTGATTAGTTTTTTTTACAACTATAATATAGTTGACTTCATATTTTTTTTCACGACAAATTATTTTTCTAGATATATTTTTATATCCCCAATAAGCTAAATAGCTCCAATAACCGAAGTGTTTTGGCAATTATCTGATCATATTTCTTTTACTTAAACTTTTTTAAAAGGTTTAATCTTGCGGATAACTTTTATCGTTTGTCGGGCAAATTAAAATGTGCTGAAATCTGTTTTGGCTTGTGGACCTGTTGCAGCTCATTTTATTTTGCTAAGGGTCGGGAGTTTGTCCTTCGTTTGTAGTCTGTTCAATTATTAAAAGTTTGTTTAATAAGGTTCTAGTTAACGTTTTCGGACTTGGCTAAATAGGCGATTTTCATTTAAATCATATTTGGAGAGCCAAATTTTGATTGACTCAAATGTATTTAAACAGTATTAAAGCTTCACTTTTACTAAATCAGTGATAGTGGATGCACTTCTTTTTTATCGTGGTATTGATATTGACTTATTTCAGTTGCAGCAGAAAAGCTAATGTCGGATTAAAGGATTGAGCATTTAAAACATTTGGCAAAAAAATGTTCATTGCTAAAGTGGTATTTCTAAAGAATACATGCATATTATTTCTTCACAAATTTTTGACTGTAATAAGTATGCCCGTCATGGGCTAAGATATAATAGATCCCTGAAGGTATAGACTCAGTAGATAATTGCTTAACAAATGCTGATTTGAGTATGATTTGCCCCAATTGATTGATTAGCCATATCTCACCTTTACCATTTTCCGGCAGTCCATTTATGTTCAATATTGTTTGTGCAGGGTTAGGGTTAACAACTAATGTTTCTTCATCTGCATGAATTTCATTGTTACCAACTGTATTATTGCAAGCCAAATTTGAAAGTAAAATTTGAAGACATGAAGAAGAGTAATAACTCCCATTCCCGATAACCCCATAAATAGCTTGTGTATTGCTGATATTCAATAACGGATTTTGATTTAATATAATTAAGTCAGCACGTTTGCCAATAGTTATTGTACCAGCATTGTTGCCGAAGCCACACTCTTGTAAAAATTGATAAGGTTTTGCCGTAGCTAATGTCAATGCCTGATGTGGACTTAATCCAGCTTCAACATAAATTTCCAGTTCACGATGAACGGCAAACCCAGCCACTGAATAAGGAGTGATGTTGTCCGTGCCAAGCATAAGTTTTGCATTATTTTGATAAAGGCGTTTTAGTAGTTTTTTGTATTCATTAACATTAGAAAACTGCTGAGGATTTGATGTAGTGTTTCGCCAATTATTCAATAATGACGATGGACAAGCATACTGAACATAGGAGGGTTCATTAGCTCTGATGGAGTCCATGTGTTCTTTGTTCCATCTTACAATCAGTGTCGGGCAATTCCACTTACCTTTTGAGATCGTGCTATCTTCTAATGCCTGCTCAATTGGGTCAAGCGTGTCGTTTGGAAGATAACCCCATAAATGTTCAATACACTTTTGATTTGAATTGATGATGTTGGCAGCACCAATCCAATCATTACCATGTCCTTTAATAAATTTTCCACTTGTAACTGCATGATTTTGAATAGCGTTAAAAACACCATTAGTTAGATAGGTATATGTTTTGTAAAAATCATAACCGATAGCATCCTGACTTTGCAAACTTGCATTTGCCTGTGTTTGATTTTGAATGGCAGGAGGGTTAAAAAACGGATGCCCCATATAATTCATTATAGGTCCAGATGTATAAATTCGAGGAGATGAAATTTTGTTTGAGTACATTGAAACCTGCCCAGCATTGATGCTGTCACGAAAAGTTATATGCCAAGGCTCACCGTGCATATTGCATACAGTAGTTACACCATTTGCTAATTCTAAAATGGCGTCATTGCGTTGTAGTAAATGAGCATGCATATCACATAAGCCTGGAATAAGATATTTACCGCTTCCATTGATTACATGAGCTGTTGAAGGAATTGAAACCAAATTGGTATCGCTAATTTGTGTAATGACTTTATTTTGAATGATAACGGTTTTATTATTCAAAACTGTAAGGGTGTCCGTCATTGGAATTACAGTAATGTTTTTAATTGCAATGATACTTGAATCTATCAAACATTGAGCTTGAAGATTTATCGAAGCAATTATAAGTAGTAAGGAGTAAAATAACTTCATGTTGAATTAGTTTTTGATTAAACGATTTACAGCTATATTGCTACCACTGTTGTCTGTTACAATAAGCAGATACATCCCATTTGGTAGCAAGGATGTTTGAATTACCTCGGCATCAGAAGAACCAATGTTTCCCTGTTTCATTTCAATACCCGCTAAATTGATGATGCGATAAGTTCCTTTAAAATCAGGCTTTAAACCTTGAATCGTTACAAAGGTGTTTGATGGATTCGTAAATATCTTTAGTCCCTTTTCCTCAAAACTTGGAATACCTGTAATGTTTGGCATGTTCCATATCATGCGAATAACAGTTCGGGTAATTTTATTCATGCTCGCAGTATCTAACTTATCGGTGCTATCGGCTGCTGCCATATACCAAACAGGTGTAGAAAGATGAGCTACAATAGGAATACCTGCATCATAAAAGGCATGGCTGTCCCCAATAGGAGAGGGACCATTTAAAGTTGGTGGGGCTACATAGGTTCTTCTTAAATCTTCTTGCTGCACAAACTGATACAAAGAGCTTCTTAAACTTAAAGTGTCGGATGTGTAAAACCATCTGGGTTCTGGTCTGTTTAGGGTTATCAAATTTCCATTTAAAACCCTGCCTTCTAACGATGGTGTTTCTAGTGTAAAACATAAAAGGGTTTGATTAATAATACTTGGCGTGTTATCTACAAAAAACTCCGAACCTACACTTTGCTTTAAGTGTGCAGCATCCCATAAAAAAACCATATTGTAAGGTCGTTGCGATAGTGGTACTTGCGACCAATATTTAGCTTGCGCAGCTACTAAAGAAATGCCTGCTGCATCCTCTGTGGCGCCATAAAATTGGCCATCGTGATGTGAGTTAAAAACAATGTATTGCGAAGAGTTGCCGGGCAAAACGCCATAAACATTTTTTGTATTAACAGGATTATCTTGCGTATTAAATTGTACTGATAAAGTTGAATTAGGGTCATTATTTAAAGCAGTATTTAGAAGTTGCCCATTGTTACGACTCATCCAAAAGCAAGGTATGTCATATATACTATCAGTTCTAGAATACAAGCCCCAAAGTTTGTCGGTATTGTAAAAATTATTTAAGACACAAATAACCGCCTTGGGTTGGTGCGATAGAATTTGACTGATAATTACACCAGCCGCATTGGAGCGGTGCGGAATGGGTTGCGGGTGTATGGTGTTATTAATATTGTTATCAGGGTCATATGTATAAACTACATTAGGCTGAAATGCAGCAGGCGCAAATGGGTCAAGTTTGTAATTTACAATCACAATTTTACCGGTAACGGAGTTTAAAGCCGTAGTGCTGTCAAAACGAATAAAAGAACCCGTTAGAGTATCAGACCAATCAACAAACAATTGAGGGAATATACTTAAGGTTTGGGTTCCTGAATTAGATGTTATTTTCAGATTGCATGAATTAACCTGCCAGCTTTTAATGGGAATGGATTGGGTGGTAATACTTTGAAGTCCGAAACTTGAAAAAAGAGATTGACCATAGTTTTCCACCCATATGTCAGCTGGAGAACCTGCATTTCTGAGTCCCTGTCTTACTATGGTGTCCACCATTTGGTAATAAAAGTTGGTGTTGGGAATAGCTGATGAGTAAGGTATTTGTTGAGCATAACTCCTTGTCATAAAAGTAGTCAACAATAAAATTATCGATTGTAGTCTAATTTGCATAAAGACCCGCAGCATTTTCTTTAAAAATTTTCTCATGTTGCTTTGACTGAAATTTTGTTAGAAGGTTTAATCGTGCGGATAACTTTTATCGTTTGTCGGGCAAAATAAAATGTGCTGAAATCTGTTTTGGCTTGTGGTCCTGTTGCAGCTCATTTTATTTTGCTAAGGGTCGGGAGTTTGTCCTTCGTTTGTAGTCTGTTAAATTGTTTTAGAGTCGTCCAATAGGGTTGCCACTAACGTTTTGCGGATTTGATTTCGGGTGGGCTTTTTAGCACTAAAATTGATACAAAGCACGAAACTTCAAATATAGCAAAAAGCGTCAGACGAAGCACTGCACGCCGCCTGACGCAAAACCGCTGTAACCAGCTGGCGTTATTTCATCATACTTTTACCTTGAAATCAAATTTATATTGGTTAATATGAACCAAAATTCACAAACAAGGAAGCACGGAATTTATTGTTGTAGAATTCTCCGCTCGGGTCGTAATAGGTTTTCCATCCTTGAACCATGGAGTAATGAACACCTGCTCCAACTTGAATACCTTTTATGTTGGTAGGGAAAAACCCTCTAACACCAAATTCCAACCAACTCCCAGATGCTGCATCTTCGCCATTCATGAGTTTGTTTTCCCATTCGCTAACTCTTGCTCCATCGGGTGTATTTCTGTCATCTCCTACTAAATAAAATCCACCTCCGCCCATACCATAACTGATAGGTACATCGATTTCTATATTTTTTACCTTAAAGGTTGGGGCAATCATAAGACCAATTGTTCCGTAATCTGCACGAAGTGTTAAGGTGCTACTTCCTTTATAGATTTGTCCATTATAAGCCTCTACTTTAAATGTTTTGGGATTTATGGGGCCACTTCTGCCGTATGCATTAACTCCGATTTTTAATCTGTTTTGCCAAAGTTTCATTCCAAATGAGGCTCCTACAGAATTTCCAATATGGTCTTCTAAAAACATGGCGCCAATTTCAGGTGTAATAAACCAGCCTGTTTTGTTTGATCTTGAAACGTCCTGTGCCTTGATTGATATGACTACGGATAGGACAAATATGAGTGTGAGAATATTCTTTTTCATGATTTTTCTTCTAATAAATTAGAATGAAGGTTCGATCAATAATGATTTAGTAGTTGGATTTTTTCCGAATGTAAAACGTACTCCGGCCTGAGCTGACCAAAAGTATTTGTAAGTATCGCCGTTGGCTCCAAATGCAGGACCCGTAATGCCTTTAATGAAAACAATTGTTTTAGGAGATGCCAGATAACTTAATCCACCGGTAAAGTTTGGCGTACCCATGTATTCGAAAAGGGAAGTAGGGACAATTTCGAATGCTGTGGGTAATAATACGCCACTACATAAGTTAAGCTTTTCTGTCAATTTCACATTAACAATTAAACCTGCTTCAAAAAGCATAGCTCTGCTGTTTAGAAGACTATCTTCCATGCCATTTTTGTCTGGATCAATGATTCCTTGAAACCTGAATCCGGGTCTTACAAAACCATCCAATCTAATTTGTTCCTGTTCGGCAATTTTAAAACTTAAGGGAACACTCAAACTCCAAGCATATCCTTTTTCAAAAGGTTTTGCTTCAACGAAACGGTATTTTGGAGAACCATATTGAATTTCGAAACCAACCCGAAAATTATCGTTGATTTGGTGGCGATAAGCCAAGTTCGTGCTGTACCGATCCATATTAGATACACCAACTCCAACATCCACTATAGATTGCGCAGAGGTATTTTGAATAAATAGTGTGGCAAGTATAGCTCCACAAGTTTTGAGGATGATTTTATTCTTCATTGCGTTTATTAATTTGAATGATGAAACAAAATTCAAGCTTTGCAAATAGAATCCACTGAACAATTGTTAAGAAATGCTGAAGGCGTTAGAGTTAGAAATATTATTTCTTCTTCAACCCAAAAGAATACCCAATACTGATATTGTAAATAAATGGTGTAAATCCAGGGCCAACATCCAAGGTTTTTATCTCTTCGGACTTACCAGTATTTTTATTCAGATAATTATAACTATTGCCTTCCAGGGTGGAAGAAATCGTAGGCCAAAAACGGATACTAGGAGAAATCATGATTCCTTTTAAGAAGGACGTTTTATTTTTGAAGGGTTGATAGTGGCCGTAAACCCCAATTCCGATGGTCATGGTATTGTATGCGGTAATTTGGTTTGAACTATTTTGTGTTTCATCATCGTAATAAAATTCGAAACGATGCCATTTGGGCTCAATTCTCACATTAACCCATTCTTTCAAACGATAGCCAATTCCAAAACCGGTTGTGTAAGGCAAATGAACAGCAAGACCTTGTTCTCTCATCTCCGGAGTTACTGTCGTTCCAGCTAAATCCAAAGAGGCACCGTGCGAGTAGCCAAAAATCAATCGTTTGTGAATATAGTTTCCTTCGATATTAAATCCTTTTGCAAAAATCGGTTGTGTTAATCCAAAAACTACGTTCACTTTTTTTTCGCTTTTCCAATCTTGCGCATTTGATTGAAGGGCAATCGAACTCATTACAATGACTAACATTGTCTTAATTGAGATATTTAGTTTGTTTTTCATATTTTTTCGGATTTATCGGAATTTAAAAATTAAACCCAAACCTTAATGAACCCAACATAAATGGGGTTTCGCCTACTTCTTTGGTTAAAGTTTCATCTTCATAAATGGGCCATGGATTTGATTTGTAGAGGACTTGAGCAACGCCAAACTGAGGAATAATGTAAAGTTTCTTTTTAGCGAACTCAAATTTATAGCCGATGTATCCGGTTCCTAACCAATCAAAGCTGTTGTAGGTTTTTCCCGTGGTTACATGGTTTTGTAATACGCCCAGTCCAGTCGTTTGAGAAAATTCGAGATGCAGTCCTTTCCAAAGATATTGTCGGTAACCACTGGCAATACTGTAATCGGCAAAGCGACCTTCTGTGGCACGATCTCTTGGGAAATCGATGTTTAATCCCACATACACATCACCTCTTAGATTTCCTTTCTCCCAGAGTTTAATGGTGAAGTGCGTTCGTGTTGTTTGCACTAAAAATGGCCAGAGAATATCGGTTTCAATGGCATATTTACTTTCTTTCTGTTCTGTTTGAGCGAAACTGGAAGTTGAAATTAGATTAACTATTCCAAGAATGAGAAGGGATTTTTTCATTGTTGTTGCAATTTTAAAATGTTGCAACAAAGTTATTTAGGCGAATTCCCAATCCACTGAACAAATGTTAAGAAATTAGCTTGCTTACAATTTTGCCCTAACGTTTGTCTTGCTATTGAATATGGTATCACTAATTTTTTTTCTTCGCAAATTTAGCCAATGTGTTTTGATAAGAAATATCTAGAAGGTGTTTCACCAAATCTAAGTTTTCACTTTCTGGATTATTGATACAAACCCAACCTAACCAAGCATAAATTGGGTGAGGCATAACTATTCCTGTAATGGTAAAATCAAAATCAAGTTCAACGATATCGCCTTTTGCAGGTCGTTTAGGTATTTCCCCAAATAAAAGTTGGTATTGCTTTTTGCCAACGCCAAGACTCAAACGATAAATTCCATCTCTGTCTAAATGAGATGCCTTATCATTCGGGCCGTCACTTTCTTTAATAGTGGCAAGGTATATTCCTTTCGGCAATGAACCATATGGGTTATAAAAGAAACTACGTTCACGATACGCATCTGTTACGATTACACCTTGATAGTTGTCTAAAATCCAATGTTCTAACTGCTTTGCATTCATACTTCAATGATGATAAAACTTTCACTTGTCCAAATTACTCGTTGATAATTGCCGTCCAATTTACACTAAATGCCAATATGAGTTTTATAGAAAAGAACTGCATTATCAGTTGGGCCAAAGGATCGGTATAATTCAAAAGAGCAGATAAAATCATAGACAAAAGTAAAAGTGTTACTGCAACTATTCTTTGATTTTTTGGGGAGTTCAAACGCAAGACAATGATTGAGCAAGCAAGCGTAAATAACATTACACCCAAAATGGCTACTAACTCACTTGGGAAAATCCAAATTAATAGCGATGGTTGTGCTAGATGAAAAAGAACAAATAAATACCGCTTACTTAATGATTCAGCATAATAGTTATTTGTCCCTGACGTAAAGTTAGCAACGACTCCACCACCAATGTCAAGTGCGAGAATTGTGAGCACCGTTTTTTTTATGACTGAAAAGTCAGTATTCCATTTAAAAAAAAGTGTTAATCCAGCTAAAGAAACAGAGCCAATTAAAATTGCCAACAAATCAAAACTTGTGGTTTCACGTCCAAATAGTTCACGAAAAAACCGATGAACCTTGATTTTATTTTTTTGAACTTCTCCCATTAAGAACAAAAGTAGTTAATTCGAGCCTCAACTACCTTTTTGACCTAAATTGTAAGTTACTTTCAACCACTCCTCCCTTTGTTTTTCAGTTGAAACTTTAACCGATCCAAAGTAAGTGGTTTTCACAGGGCTTACTCCTGAGAATCCCAAAATTCCTTTTCGCATAATTTTTCCTCCCGGATCTCCAATGATCCATTTGTAATAC
>Ga0315900_10004515_pt1 | contig 19587 bp, 16 predicted proteins | sample LakEriMetagenome_FD_203521 | JGI IMG/M metagenome (GOLD analysis project Ga0315900, IMG submission 203521) | Freshwater fungal communities from buoy surface, Lake Erie, Ohio, United States - Buoy 12 MA114 | ecosystem: Environmental > Aquatic > Freshwater > Lake > Lake biofilm | place: USA: Lake...
GGCAAAGGCGGTGAATCCCGCATTGCGGGGAGGCTCCAGTCCTCCAATCGGGAAATACTCGGGAGTCAAATTGCCGAGCGAAAAATCGGGAATCTCGTTCACGCCACCATCGGAGTAGATCAGCAGTTTGGCCGGCAGCGAGTCGGCGACCTGAATGTCGGTCTCTTCGGTTGAGGTTCGGCCAGGATTTGCCAAGCCGCTGGCTGCCGTCAACGCTTCGGTCAGGTCGGTCCCCCGCTCCGTCTGTTCGACCGACTCCAGTTTCTTTTTCAGGAGCGATTTGTTTCTCGTGTAAGACTGGATGACTTGGGCCCGATTGGAAAACGCGATCAGCATCGCCGAGTCGCCTGGCTTCATTCGCTCGATCGTCTGGGAAATTTTGCGTTTCGCCTCATCCAGTCGGGTGCCCGCTTCGACGTCTGTCGCCGACATGCTGGCCGAATGATCGAGCAGAAAAATAAAACGGTCTCCGACCAGGTCCGTTCCCTGGCAACCCGGTCGCAAGACGGCAAGGATCACGAACAGGAGCAGGAGGAGTTGCAACAGCAGAAGCAGGCTCTGGCGCAGCCGCTGCCACAAGCTGTTGACGTGCAAGTCCTCCAGAGTCTTGGTCCAGAGATAGGTGCTCGGAACGACCAGAGGCTGGCGGCGAAGCTTGAGAAAGTAGAGTGCCACCAAGAGACCCGGAAGTGAGCCGAGTATGGCCCACTCCAGAGGGCCAAGCATGTTCAGCCAGCTCATCGCACCAGCCCTCGTTGACGAAGGTAGCGCGAAATCAGCCGCTCAACCGGGCGATCGGTACTGGTCATCATGTAGCTGATTCCTCGGCGGGCCGAGAATTCGCGAGCCGTTTCGATGAATGTCGCCAGGGTGCGACGGTACTTGTCCAGCAGTCGCGGACTGACGCTGACCTCGGTGACAGCCTGATCTTCGACATCCACCAGCCGCAAATCGCCTTTCAGGTCGGGGTCGATTTCGGCTTGGCTGAGCACTTGAATCACGTACACGTCCAAGTCCCGGGCGATGAGCGCCCGCAGTGCCGACTCGTACCCGTTCTTGTCCATCAAGTCCGAGATGAGAACCACGATTCCCTTGCCGGCATTTCGCAGACAGAAAGACTTGACAGCAGCGGTCAAGTCAGTCGTTCCGCTGCAGGGCAACTGTTCGAGATAGCTGAGCATTCGCCAGAGACTGCCTCGGCCCCGAAGTGCCGGGGCAGCCCTTGCGACGGGCAGGCCCAATGGCTCGATTTTCACGCGGTCGCTGCGGCAGAGCCCGATGTAACCCAACGCCGCCGCGAGCTGCCTGGCATATAGAAACTTGCTCGGCTCCCCGAAGTCCATGCTGGGACTGCAATCGATGAGCGCGTAAAAGTGCAGGTCTTCTTCCTCCTGAAAGAGCTTGAGAAAGAGCTTGTCGAGTCGGGCGTAGAGGTTCCAGTCGATAAAGCGGAGATCATCGCCCGGAACATAATTGCGGAAGTCGGCGAACTCGACTGATTGCCCTTTGCGCCTGCTCCGCCGCTCACCTTTCATCCGGCCGCGAAAGATCTTGCGGCTGACGAGCTCCATCCGTTCCAGTTGCGCGAGCAGCTGGGGCGGCAAAAGCGTCGCAGTGGACGGTTGGACTTTCATGGGCTTTGGTTTGCGAATGAGCGAGGAGCGACCAGTCAGGAAATCGGGAGCAGCTGAGGAGCTTGAGAGGCTTTAATCAGTGTTCTCAGGCATCTGACTTCTGCGGAGTTTTCTCAAGGACTTCCAGCAGAATCTGGTCAGTGGAAATGCCTTCAGCCAGCGCCTCAAAATTGGGGATCACGCGATGGCGCAGCGAGGGAAGGAATGTCTTCCGCACATCCTCGAAGCTGACATTGAACCGCCCCTCGAGCAGCGCCCGGACTTTTGCCGCAAGTGCAATCGTCTGTGCTCCTCGCGGGCTGCTGCCCCAGCGCAGGTAGCGGTTCGTAATCTCGGCCGCATGGGGGCCCTCTGGATGCGTTGCCAAGACCAATCTCACGATGTAGTCGCGGAGGTGGTCGGCCAGAATGACTTGCCGGATCAACCCTTGCCATTTGAGGATTTCAGCTCCGTCCATCACCCGCCGCGGTTCGATGCTGATCCCCCGGGTCGTCCGGTCAATAATGGTCGCCAGTTCCTCGCGGCCCGAATAATCGACGATCAGCTTAAACAGAAAGCGATCCAGTTGCGCCTCGGGCAACGGGTAGGTGCCCTCCTGTTCGATCGGGTTTTGCGTGGCGAGCACAAAAAACGGACGCTTTAATTCGTACCGCGTCCCGGCAACCGTCACGGTTCCCTCCTGCATCGTCTCCAGCATCGCCGACTGCGTCTTGGGAGTCGCCCGGTTGATTTCGTCGGCCAGGCAGATCTGGGTGAAAATCGGACCTCGCTGAAACTCGAAGATTCGTTTGCCATCAGGTGTCTCAACGACCATGTTCGTGCCGAGAATATCGGCTGGCATCAGGTCCGGTGTGAATTGGATGCGGGAGAAATCGAGGTCGAGGACTTGGGCCAACGTACGAACGAGTAGCGTCTTGCCCAGCCCCGGCGCTCCCTCGAGCAGGCAGTGGCCGCCAATCATCAGGCTGGTAAGGACGCCGTGCACGATCTCGTCGTGACCGACAATCACTTTTCCGATTTCAGATTTGACTTCCTGATAACGTTGGCGGAAAGTCTCGGCATCGCGTTGCAGTGAGTTGTCGACGGACATGGGGTTGCTGGGAGCTGGAGTAGAAAAACGAATCGCTGGCTCGCGGTGTTGCCGCGGGTCCCCTGATTGTGGCAGGTTGAACAGAGACTGGCCAGCTTTGCGGGGGAAAAAACATCTGCCCCGCCCGGCGCTCGGGAATGGTGAAGCCCGGGACTTTAGAAGCTATAATCCGGCCAAGACTCAGGCGGTTGCTTGAGTTGCCATGTACTCGGCTGGGCAAGCGAAGCCTTTGAGACCGAGGCGAACCATGACTGAGGAGCTGCCCCGATGCGGAGTTGCCTGATTTTATTGGCCATGACCTGCCTGAACTGGATCGGCGGAGCGACCGCCAGTTGGGCGCAGGCTCCCCTGACGGCGGCGGGGCACCTGGATGTGATCGCCCTGAAAGCGGCGGGGTTCGAGCCGCTTTTCAACGGCAAAGATCTCCAGGGCTGGCGGTCGTTAAACGGCAATGGTCAGTACAAAGTCGAGGACGGGGCGATTGTCGGCTACGGCGAGAATATCAATGCCAACACGTTTCTTTGTACCGAAGAGACCTTCAAGGATTTTGAGCTGGCGTTCGAATTCCGGTTTCTCGACCGCGCGGGCAATTCGGGATTGATGTTTCGCGCCAACCAGCGTCCCGGCAAAGATGGTCGCCCTGACCCCGACGGCCGCGTCTTTGGATACCAATGCGAGCACGATCAAAATCACCCCCGCAGTTGGACAGCCGGACTTTACGACGAGGCCCGCCGGGGCTGGCTCTTCCCGCGGCAAGGCGATAAGGAGGCCGAGCAGAAGTTCACTGCACAAGGTCAGCAACTTTTCCGCTGGGAGGATTGGAATGTGATCACCATTCGCTGTGCAGGAAATCATATCGAAACGTGGCTCAATGGAGAGCAACGCGTCGATTTTCTCGATCAGGACGAGAAGGATGCGACTTATCGAGGCTTCATCGGTTTGCAGGTGCACAATGGACCGAGTTGCCGGGTTGCTTGGCGCAACCTGTATCTGAAGGTCCTGCACGAAGAATGAAAAAGTGCCCCCGGCCGAGCAGGGACAAAGTCTGAGTGCGGCATCGTCACCGGAGATTCCGCGTCCACTTCGAGGTCCATGCCGGCAGAACGCGCGTTTGCCCACAGCCTCTCAATCCGGCGACTCGGCGCGCGCCGAGAGGGAACAGGGCGTGCGATTTCGGGGGTGCGAGGTTACCCGCCTCAAGCCAGTGTCTTTTGAATCACCGTACCCTCTTTGGTCGTTCGGACTTCGAAGCCTGCATCCTGGATGCGCTTTCGCAGTTCATCGGCCAGCGAGAAATTCTTTGCGGCGCGTGCCGCATCCAGCTCCCGGCACCAGCCTTGAGCTTGCTCCAGCCGCGGGTCGACGGCCGACGTCAGGCCAGCCGCGGCGGCGATACCTTCGTTAATCGGAGCGACACTGAGCACCGAATTGATCTTCTTCCAGACACCCAGTGAAAGATGGGGATCGGGGTGGGAACCACCCGCCCAAGGAATTACCACAGCCAACGCGCCGGCAATGTTCAAGTCGTCTGCCAGTGCAGCTGCAAATTGTTCAAGCACGGGATGACTGAGGTCGACCGGTGCAGCTTGTCCGCCAGTTTTCTCGTCGAGTTGTTGTCGCAACTCCATGAACCGCCGCACGGTGGTCGCCGAATCGGCCAAGCCCTTTTCGGTAAAGTTCATGTTGGTTCGGTAATGGGCTTTGATCAGCTCAAATCGCAGGACCTCGGGTTGGACTTCGCGCCCTTTGACACCGCCGACCTTCTTGCCTTCGAAAATATCCCGGGCGGTGAAGAAGTTGCCGCGCGATTTGGACATTTTCTCCCCCTCGACGAAGAGGAAGCGGGCGTGAATCCAGAATCGGGCGAACGTGTCCTTTCCAGACGCGCCGCAAGACTGAGCAATTTCGCACTCATGGTGAGGGAAAATCAAATCTTCGCCGCCGGTGTGGATGTCGATCAGGTCATGTCCCAGAAGTTCGCGAGCCATCACCGAGCATTCAATATGCCACCCCGGATAGCCCACGCCCCACGGGCTGGGCCATTTCATGATGTGGTGCGAGTCCGGCTTCCAGAGCATGAAGTCGGCCGGATGTCGCTTCCTGGACTGATTTTCGTCCGATACGCGTCCCCCAGCTCCAGTCTGCAGATGCTCCAGCGTGTTGCCACTGAGCCTGCCGTAAGCAGGAAAGCTCTCGACGCTGAAGTAGACCACGCCGTCATCGGCGATGTAGGCGTGTCCCCGCTCGATCAGTTTCTGGATCATCGCCAGCATTCCGCCGACATGTTCGGTTGCTCTCGGCATCTTCTGCGGATACTCAAAAGCAACCTTGTAGCCGAGCTTCCGGGCATCGGCGAGGAACGCTTGGGTGTAGTACTCGGCGATTTGGTAAGGGTCATCCGGATTTTCGACGGCGCCCTCGGCAACCCGGCCGGACTTTTTGTTCTCTTTCATCCGGGCCGCAGCCTGCGTCATGCGGTCCTCTTCGCCGTCGGTCATGTGTCCCACATCGGTGATGTTCATCACCTGATTGACTTCATAACCCGCCAACTCGAGGAACCGACGCAGCACGTCGCCAAAGAGAAAGGTCCGGAAATTTCCAATGTGGGCAAAGTCGTAGACGGTCGGCCCGCAGCTGTACATCCGGACCTTGCCCGGCTCAAGCGATTCAAACTTCTCAAGGCGATTGGTCAACGAGTTGTAAAATTGAATGTTCATTCGAATTTTTGCAGGTAAGTTGGCGAGTTGGCAGCGCTGAATGCAGCTTCCATGATTTCCCGGAGGCCAAGTCGAGCCGTCGGCGGATTGCCCGCAATTTAGCCGGGATGGCCGCGGCGAGGCAAGGTGATTTAGCGCCCAGAGGCGAACTCCAAGTGGCCGGACAGCGAAGTCCAAGTGGCCGGACAGCGAAGTCCAAGTGGCCGGACAAGCGCCGGGCCAAAGTCGCTGCAAAGTCGCTGTAAAGTCGCTGGAGTTCCCTTTCGACCCCGGTCAAAGGTCGCAGCAGCGTACGTTTCGGCAACTGGGCAACTCATCTCACTCCGGGCGTTATCGCGGCAAGCCCGTCAGTTCCCAGATTTGATAGAGCCAGGGATGGACCCAGGGGTTCGCGGCCGAATACCCCGCGCTGATGATGCTTGCCCCCAGCAGGCAGAAACAAATCACCCTCCCCGTCCGGGTTCGGGCCAGCGACTGGACGACCGGAACCAGCGCGACGAGCCAGATCGGAATCAGCCAAAAGGTCCACCGCAGTCCGCTGGTTTGGCCACCGTAATTTCGGTCATGTTCGGGGCGAGTCATGTAAAAGGCAAACACGACGATAGTCAGCACCAGGCCGATCGCTCCCAGCCAGCGCAGCCGATAAATCTTCACCAACAGCAATCCGGCCAAGCCCGCCGCGCTCAATATCCACAGCGGCGTGAGCGAGAATATCCCGTGGTGTCCAAACAGCATGTGAAATGCATAAACCAGTTGCGAGCGCTGGCCGTAATCGACTTCGGAGCGGCGCTCATTCGCTGTCGACCAGTAACTCCCGGGGTAGTCGTACCAATTGTTCCAGTGTCGAATCTGATACAGACTTTCCGCGGGGCGCAAAATGACAAATTGGCCAGGACCGAGTTCATCCCGGACGACCCAGCGTCCCTCAATCGATTCGGCTTGACCCATCCAGGTCCCGGGCTCGACGCGGGGGAGCTTCATCCCACTCCACACGCTGGCCAAGTCAGACTGTTTGATTGCTGCGACGAAGGGTTCCGGGAGCTCGCCCGCGTCCAAACTGGCAGCGTGGTCACCGCTGACCTGGGTCGCAACCGGGCCATCGCTGCGGTGAGAGTACGCGACTTCCCAAGTTCCATGGGCGAGATACCCCGTGACCGCGAAGGCCGCCGCAACTGCGGCAAAGCCGGGGAGATAGCCCAGAAGTGCGCCGCTCAAGGAGCGGGCGAGGCAAACCAATCCACCGACTCCGACCAGTGACAGGGCGGGCAAGTCACACGCCGCCGCAAATCCGCTGGCCAACCCCGCGGCCAGGTACCAGCCCCAACCGGCCGGTCCTTCCGGTTTGAAGCCCGGCCGAGCGTTGCGGTTGAGGATTCGATCGAAACAATAAATCGCCAGCATCGTGGCCACCGCCGCCGGGAGATGGTTGTTGAAAGTCACCAGAAATGTCGTGAGAAATGTGCCGAACCCCGCTGCCGCAAGGACGAAATATCGGGTCCAATCGGCGACGAACAATCGCTCCAGCAAGGCGGAGATCAACCAAAGCAGCAAACCAAACGGCAGGACATTCTCAACCAGCAGCAACGTGCGGACCACTTCCAGCGGTTGGCGGTCGATCCGCCAGCCGGTGACTTGCTGCAAAAGCCAATACTTCCCGGCCATCAGCGTCGACAGCAGTGGCGGCTTGCTGCTGTAAAAATGCAGCTGTCCATCCGCCCCCACATGTTGGACTTTGTCGATCGTGTCCCAGTGAATCGGCGTCTGCCGCTCGATCACCCGATCGATCTCGTAAGTCCCAAAATCGACCAGCGCATGAACAGTGCACCAGCGGCTGCGGTCATTGGCGCTGAAAAAGGGGGATTCCCCCCGAGTTTCCGGGTTGCGAATGGTCAGCACCCGGCCGCTGGCGACCGTCATCGCCACCACGATCAAAATCCAGTAAATCGACCAGTGTTTTCGCGCGCAGAGCGCTCCGGTTTCTACGGCACAGTAATGTTCATCAGGAGCGCGGCTCATGCGAAAGCCCTGGACAGCGAAATTGGTAAGCGAGCTGTCATTGTAACTGGAGTTCGCTCTTTGAGTTCACCGGGGTGCAATCGCGAGGGGCCATCGAAGAGCCGGTTTGCGGCCAATTTGGTGAGCTTCGGAATGCCCTCCCGCCACCTTGATTCGGTTGACCCAAAAATTCGGGCCGTTTGGCTGGCCCGCCTCAGACCGGGCGGACGGCGTTGACGGTCGTTTCGATCTCGTACAACTGGCGATCGTTGGCGGCGGTTGCGATTAGTTGCTTGCCGAACAGCGTGACGCGGACCAGATCGACCAGTCCCTCCGGTAGACGGCGCCAGCCGTACTTGGATTGGCCGAATTCCCTCCGCCGATGGTGGACGGCGATTTCGCCCACGCGATAGCCAAGTTGTCGGGCAAAAACGGTCAGGAAGCGGTGCATTCCTCCGCGGAGAGGGATGCGGGCGATAACCTCACGGCGCATTGCTTTCAGCCCGCAGTTGTGATCGTGCAATCGCAAGCCACTGGTGAGATTCACCAACCGGTTAAACCCGCGCGAGGCGAGCCGCTTTCCGAAAGTATCCTGTCGCGCCTGTTTCCAGCCCGTGACCAAATCAAGTCCGCCGGCGATTGCCGCCAGCAGCTTGGGAATCTCGGCGGGAACATCCTGCAGGTCGGCGTCGCTCATTACGACGAAAGGATACTGCGCGGCCCGAAAGCCTGCGGTCAGGGCTGCTGACTTGCCGTAATTCCGCTTCAGCTTCAGGCCTCTCACTTCGGGCGCCGACGCGGCAAGCTGGACGATCGTCGGCCAGCTCTGATCACTTGAGCCATCGTCGACGAAAATTGCTTCCCAAGTCCACGCTTCTGCCAGGGCAACTGCCCGCAATTCATCGTATAACCGCGGCAAGCTTGGAGCCTCATTGCGCAGCGGGATGACAATCGAAACGGCGGGCATGACGACTAATTACGGTTGAGGAGCAATCGGGCGAAGAGGTTGCGGCCGAGGGCAAAGGGCAAGACCAGCCCCGTCGCGTTCACCCGGCAGCGGAGAGCCGAGGTGCTTCGGTCATTCCGGTTCCGAGTGTACACCAATTCACCGGCCGCTGCGCGCACCGGAGTCGTTGCGGAGGAAGCGGGGTGAAATCAGGCCTCGACCGAAGGGGTAGCACGCGCCCGCGAAAGGCCATGGCACAAACCTGACAACAGTAGCTCCACCGCGACGCACACCAATCGCATCAGGATCGCCGCGATGAGCGCTCCGGCCGTGGTGAGCGTTCCGCTGAGCAGCGGGAGCATCACCAGCTCGCGCACCCCCAATCCTCCGGGGAGCATTGAAAGAAAGCCGCCAACGGTGGCGAGGCAAATCGTCGTTAATGCCAGGCCGTACAGCTCCCAGCCCAGCGGTTCTGCCGAGACCGCGCCCAAAATCGCGAACATTGCGGCTCCGTACCAAACCCAGCCAATCAGCGACCAAGACCAGGCTCGGCCGTAAGTGAGCCAGTCAAGTTTGACGGATTGAGGATCCCAATTCGAGATCCGTTTGAATTTGGCCAAGGTTTGGATGGCCCGGGAAAAGACTGGTGGAAGCGTCAGCAGCCCAAAGCAGAGCATCACGGCGAGTGCCCCCCAGAAAAGTTCCGGTGAGATGCCGGGCCGAAAGAGCAAGCCGACGCAGCCAAGTTGGGCTCCCACGAGCACCCACATCAAGGTCTCGACAAACGTGCTGGCGATGATCGGACCGAGCCAGACTCGCGACGGAGTGGCGGGAGCAGAGTCTGCCTTGACCATCGAACTGCAGAGCAGTCCACAGCGGACGACGAGGACCATTGCTTTGCCCGGAACGTATTTGGCCAATTGGCTCGCGGCAAAGGCATGGGCTGCAGTTAAATACGGCACGGTCACTGACATCGAACCCAATACGAGCTGCCACATCCGTGCGCCACAAGCCAGTGCCACGCCGTAGGCTATGCCAGCGAAGAGCAGCTCCAGCCAGCCGAGCTTGGACCATTCAAACGGGGTGTCGCTCAATTCCCTCGCAGCCTTCCAGATTGTCCAGGCAAAAGCGGCCAGGACGATGGCGACAATTCCCCAGCGAACCAGACGCATCCCGGGGCGGCGGCCGGTTGCCGGTGGACGGTCGGGCTGCGGGCTGGAATTCATGCGAAAAATGGCGAAGCAGGTCGATGGAGAAGGCAATCGCGGCAAGCCACCGGTGGGACTCGGCAGGGGCTCAACTCTAGCAACCTCTCGCGGGGGCCTCCAGTTCAGACCGGCTGGTCTTGGGGGCTTTTCCGGCAGATCGCTCTTTACCCAGAACTCCAAAAATCGTTAGCATGCCAGATATTCGCCAGCTTTCGGGCTGTTCTGGTCGACTCGGCCGGTTTGAAAGCGGCTTTTTCGGATCGATATCCGGCGAAGCGGGGCGGGATTTTGCGAACGTGGAGTGAACATGCTTCGAACCATCGCTCTCCTGGTCGTGGCGCTGCTGGTCCAACCCCTTGCGGCTCAACAGGATGCTGTCAATCCCTTCAAAATCGTGCTGGGAAACAGCACGATTGCCGCTCTCAAAAGCAATCCCAAAGGTTTGGTTTGGCCGTTCGAAACGCTGGGGCCGAATCCTCACGACGGCGTCACCGTCTATTACGATCCCTCGGAGGCTCTGGTGACCAACTGGAAGGCCAACGATGGCACGATGCAGAACCTGTTTTCGCTCGATGTGAGCGACGACATTCTCAAGCAAATTGAAAACGATTACGGCTTGCCGGCTTTGATCAGTCCCAGTGACCGAGAGCGCATTCGCGGTGTGTTGCTGCGGTATGTGCCCCCGGCAGGCGGCGCGTTGCCGCCAAGTCCGGCGGTCGGCCCGATCGGTTTGGGCAATTCCAGTTCGACCACGCCGCCGCCCCTCGCCACCGGCATGGTCAACTCGGCCACCGGCATGGTCAACTCGGCCACCGGCATGGGCAACTCGGTTTTGGATGGCAACCGGGTGACAAGCAACCTGAACGGCGGCAGTCAGCCGTTTCGGCCCCTAGGCTCCAGTGGCGGAACGGGCCTGAATGGAATTGCTGCCGGAAGCAATGAATTTTATCAGACGAGACCGACTCAACTGCAGCCTCAGGCGAGCGACTTTAGCGGCATGCGCCCGTCATTCGGCGGCATGAGCTCGACGGGCAGTTCAGCTGGCAATCCGGCTGGTCAGGTAGCAGGAGTTTCCCCGCCACCGCTGAGTCAGCCGCTGAACGGACAGGCCTTTAACAACCAGGCGTTGAATAATCAGGCGTTGAATAATCAGGCGTTGAATAATCAGGCGTTGAATAATCAGGCGTTGAATAATCAGGCGACGGGCGATCGGTTTTCCTCCAATCAGTCCCTGCTGCCACCGCCGGTTTACAATCCGAATGCGAGCCCTGCGGGAGTGGCCCAGAATTGGCAAGCCATGTCTCCGCAGGAACCGGTGATCCCGAATCGTCGGCCGGGCTATACCCAGTTTCCGCAGGTAAGTTACAACCACTTCCCGGACAATCAGGCGGCCGGCGTTGGTGGAGTGGCTCAGTCTCAGGCGGGTGGCTTTCAGGCACCGCCTGGCAGCGGCGTTGGGGCGGGCGGTGGATTCGCAGCTGGTGGCCCTCTGGATGCTGGGATAGCTCCAGCCACTTGGCAAACCGAGCGTCAAGCTTTGGTCACCGATCTGGCTGAGTCGAAACAGCGGTCGGTTTTTCTGTTGTTCATGCTGTTTTTGTTGACTGGTCTGTGTCTTTATCTCTCTTGGCTCGCCCGCGGTTTTTATTTCCGCTATGCCGAGTTGGCTGATGAGCTGCGGGAGACTTTTTCGGCGACAACTTAAGGCCCGGGGGCAAGGCGGTTGCGGCCTGGCAAAGCGGCCGGCTGGGTTGTTTTCGGGGTAATGGCCAGATTTAAATTTACGAAAATCGGTATTTACTTGAATCCTGAGCCTCGGCAGAATACCGGGCCCAAGCTTCAAGTTGTGTTTCAAAGCCAGAGGAAGGGAGTTCCTTTGGTTTTGGGATCGGCTGCCGGGTTGTAGCGCGGAAAGTTGCTGCTTGCCCGGTGGAAGTTGAGAAACTAATGAGATTAAGCGAATCAAGGCAAGGAGTGCTGAGATGACCCTGTGGCAAAGGAATGCCTCTGTTGAGTGGAGCGTTGGCTCCTCTCGTTCTCGTGTTCGCGCAGTTTTCGTCCGCGGCATCATCGCGACGGTGCTCTCTGCGTGGTGTGCTCTCTTTGCCGCCACGGCCTCAGCCCAAACTTCTGTGGCCCTGCTCGATCTGGCAGTGGTCTTCGAGAGCCACCCCGTTTTCAAGGCGCGCTTGGCCCAGCTCAAGCAGGATGCCGATGGGCTGCAGGCTTCTGTGTTGCAGCAGCGTCAGGCTTTGGTGAAAGAGCAGGAAAATCTTCGTTTGCTCTATCAACCCGGCTCCAAGGAGTTCAAGGAGAAGGAAAAGGAGTTGGCGGTCAAAGCCACGCAGTTGGAGGTTGATTCCAACGACCGCATGCGCGAGTTGATGACGCAGGAAGCGCAGTTGCACTACTCTGTCTACACGGAAGTCAACAAGCTCGTAGACGAGTACTGCACGCAGTTTGAGATTCGCCTGGTCTTGCGATTCAACAGTGCGGCTGTCCAGCCAGACAAGCCGGAGAGCGTGATGCAGCAGGTTAACAGCGCGGTGGTCTACTACAACCCGGCGAGGGATATTACTCCCGCGATTGTCCAGCGGGTCTCGCAGGTGCGCGGAGCGACGGCCAATCCCGTGGGCCAGCCGCGGTAAGTTTTTGGCTCAAGCGGGCCCAGGCGTGCTGATGTGCGAATCAAGCGGTGCAGTGGAAAAGGATTTCCCTTGGTAGTTGAACGACAGCAAAACACGATCGCCCGGCCAGCCAAAGTCTCCGGGTTTGGTTACTGGAGCGGGCTGGATGTTTCCGTAGAGTTTCGGCCGGCACCTGCCGGGCACGGAATTGTCTTTGTGCGGCGGGACTTGCCAGGCATGCCCACGATCCCGGCGAAAATTGAATATCGGGTGGACGGCCCTCGTCGCACGACTCTGACTTGCCGCAGTGCTTCTGTCGAGATGGTGGAGCATCTGCTTGCCGCTCTGGCTGGAATGCAGATCGACAATTGTCAGGTCTGGGTAGACCGGGCGGAGATGCCGGGCTTTGATGGTTCGGCCCGGCCATTTGTCGATGCCCTGAACACGGCGGGGGTGCAGACGCTGCCCGCCCGGCGGCAAAGCCTTGTTGTTTCGGGCACCGTTAAGGTAGGTGATGAAAATTCCTGGATCTCGATCTCGCCGACTACTCGCGGGAAGTGCGAGATCCATTATGAACTTGATTATCCGAATGATCCTGCGATCGGGCACCAGACGCACTCAACAGTGTTGGGCGAGCATGACTTCGCCAACGGGGTTGCACCGGCGCGGACATTCATTACTCAGCAGGAAGCCGAAGCGCTGCGTCAGCAGGGGTTGGGCCGCCGGGTAAGTTACAGCGACTTGCTGGTGTTTGATCAGCAGGGCGCGATTCAGAACAAGCTTCACTTCGAGAATGAGTGCGCACGGCACAAATTGCTCGACGTGATTGGCGATGTTTCGCTTGTGGGTTGTGACCTGGTGGGCCGAATCGAGGCCTACCGCAGTGGTCACCGCCTGAATGCGGAATTGGTTCGTCAGTTGTTGAACTTGTACCCCCAGAGTGTTCGGACTTCCAAGGCAGCTTGAGTGAAAAGGCCTCACCGTGGACATCATTCCTTTCAATCAGTCGGTTAGTAACGCGCAGCAAATGGACAATCTTCCGCCCGTAATCTCCAAGCTGGCGGATGTTGATCCGCGTGCCGAGATCGGTGGTGGCGTGGTGATCGGCCCCTTCTGTGTGGTTGGTCCCAATGTTCGGATCGGCGCCGGGACGAGATTGCTCAATAACGTTTCCGTGCTCGGGCATGTGACGATGGGTCGCGAGTGCGTGGTGCATCCAGGCGCCGTCGTTGGAGGCGAGCCCCAGGATATTTCCTACAAAGGCAGCCCTACTCAAGTGATTCTCGGGGATCGCAATGTGATTCGCGAGAATTGCACGATCAACCGGGGTACCGAAAAGGAAGAGGGGATCACCCGGATCGGAAGCGACTGCCTGCTGATGGCCTGTTCGCATGTCGGCCATGACTGTGTCGTCGGTGACCGCGTGATTCTGGGGCAGGGTTCGATGCTCGGCGGACACACCCACGTCGACTCCTACGCCACGCTTTCCGGTGCGGTCGCGGCCACTCACTTTTCGTCAATCGGCGGTTACTCGTTTGTCGGTGGCGGCAGTATCGTGATGCAGGACATCCCTCCCTTCATGTTGGCGGAGGGCAGCCCCGCTCGCTGCAAGTGCACAAACATCGTCGCCCTGCGACGCAATCGTTTCACCAATGAGGTGGTTGTCGCCCTCAATGAAGCATTCCGGTTGCTTTATCGCGGCCGAGTTGGAGTTGAGGCTGCGATGCAGGTGCTGGCTGGCAAGAATCAGATGCTCCCCGAAGTGGAAAAGCTGTTTGACTTTCTCAACCGCGCACGGCAGGGTCGTCATGGGCGAGCTCGTCAACTGGTCAAGCCAGCCGCCTGAGTCGGGCGGGAAGAAGCGTATCCCGGTTCATCCTCTTTGCGAGTCAATTCGATGAAGCGAATGCGAGTGGCGGTCATTGGCGGTGGGCACCTTGGGCAGATTCATGCCCGATTGCTCAAAGCGAACGCGGATGTGCAGCTGGTTGCGATCTGCGATCCCCAGCCACTGGTTCAGCAGAAGGTGATTCAGCAATTTGATCTGCGAGCTGTCGGCGATGCCCGCAAGATCATTGATGAGTTTGACGCTGCCGTGGTTGCCACTCCGACGACACTGCATCACGAGATTTCGCGCGATTTGCTGATCGCCGGCAAGCACCTGCTTATCGAAAAGCCGGTGACTTCAACCTTCGCCGAAGGGCTCGACTTGTTGACCTTGGCCCGGACTCACGGGAATGTGGTGCAGGTTGGACATGTTGAACGGTTCAACCCGGCGATTCAAACCGCACTCGGACGAATCGGCACCCCGCGCTTTATTGAATCACAGCGGCTCAGCGGATTCACGTTCCGGAGCACCGATATTGGTGTGGTTCAGGACCTGATGATTCACGACATTGATCTCGTGCAGTGGATTTTCAACGGATTTCCCTCGGAGGTTCGCGCCGTTGGCCTGTCCGTCTTCGGCCAAAACGAAGACCTGGCTCAGGCCCGCTTGGAATTTCCTTGCGGAGCCGTGGCCAGCCTGACCGCTTCGCGCTGCAGTTACCAGCCCGCTCGCCGGATGAACATTTTTGGCACGCACGGTTTTGCCAGCGTCGACATGACCGCCGGCAAAGTGCAGGTGGTCGAAGTGCCCAGTTGGATTCGCGGCCGCGAGTTTGACTTTTTCAGCTTGTCCAGCGAACAGCAGGCATTTATCCGCGAAAAATTGTTTACCGAGGTTCTCCCCAAAACCGAGTTGCCAATTGAGCCGGCCAATGCGATTGAACTCGAGCAGCGCGACTGGCTGCAGGCGATTGCGACGGGCGAATCTCCGGCTGTGCCTTTGACCAGCGGAGTTGCCGCTGTTCGAACCGCCGAGTCGATACGGGAACAGGCAATGGCTCACGGCTGGATGAACAAGGAACCCCAGATGCAGGGTGTTTTCGCGACGCCGGCAACTCGATTCGACCGGCAAGTTGATCCCCTTCCCGCGATCCTTCAAGCACCCCAGCGGAAGGTCGCGTAAACGTCTCGCGGTCGTTCTTTGCGGTCTGAGAGGTTCACGCCGGGACCGCAGTCGCGGGGACTTGGCCGAGCGACGGTTGCCGGTCATGAGTTTGCTTGGATTGCGAAAGCGGTTCAAACGGCGGAGCGAATGCCTCGGGCCAAAACAGCGGCGTAAAGCTTGCCTGCACCGGCGTCTCTCAAGGCCTCGGCGACTGCCGTCATGGTCGCTCCCGAGGTGAGCACATCGTCGACGATCAGCAGGCATTTGTCTTCCAGTTCCGACTGGATCCGCGGAGCAAAGGCTCCGGCCACGTTGCGATACCGCTCTGCCGTCTCCAGCATCCCCTGTTTCGCGGTCCGGCGCGTGCTGCTGACCGCGCGCGGTAGCCAGGGAATACCCAATTCTCGGCGAATCCCCTCGGCAATCACGGCAGCTCCATGGAATCCCTTTTGGAGTTGTTTGCTCCAGTGCACGGGAACGGGAACCAGCGCCTCGACCTTGGAAATCCATTCCAATTCCCGCAAACGCCGACCCAGCAATTGACCGAGTTGAAGGGCGAGGACTTCGCTCCGATGGCCTTTCATCTGGACGACCAGCCGCTGCAGCAGGTCCCCGTAGTTCCCCAGCGCTCCGCAGCCCTCGACCGGAAAATCGAACCCGCGACAGTAGCGACACGGTCTGCGTGCGCTCTCCAGCCCAATCCCAGAGCGGGGGCAGTGCGCTCCGCAGATTCGACAGCAGTCGGCTAAGTCGGCCGATAGACGCTGAGTGCACAAGGGGCAGAAGTGCAACGGTCGCGCCAGCCCATCTCGCTGGAAGTCGAGTTGACTCCCGCAGGCGGCACAGTGTGGGGGAAACAGCAGTCTGGCGACCCGCCGACTCAGGCGGGAGAAAAGCTTGCCCGAAGTAACCATCGGCATGGAGACGCTCCCGATTGGCTCACCGATTTGATTGACCGATTTGTATCCGAGCCGCGGGGCACCTGCCAGTAGCCTTCGCGGGCCGCTTCGGCACGGTTTGCTAGCGAGCGGGTTTTTTCCGGTGCAAAGGGGGAATTGGCATTAGGCGAATCCTTTTTGCCTCCTATAATCCCGGCCCCGGAGGTTTAGCCCGAGCGAACGGATTTGCTCGGCTACCGGGGTGGCCACCGGGCCAATCCTCCCGGCCATGCGACCACAGCAGTTGAGTCATGGGCGTTGTTGATCGCTACCTGCTACAACTCTTCGTCAAGATTCTGGCTGTCTGCTTTGTCAGCCTGAGCGGTTTGTTCGTGGTCGTGCACCTGTTCACGAACCTCGATGATTTTCAAAACCTCGCGGACCAGACCGGCGGCTCATTCAAGCTGGCAATGGAATTTTATGGTCCCCGACTGCTCGACTTGTTTGATCGAACGGCGCCGATCCTGGTGCTGTTGGCGGCCGTTTCGGCCTTGGCCTTGATGCAGCGAAAACAGGAGTTGACCGCGATTGAGGCTGCGGGGATTCCGCGCGGCCGGTTGTTTCGGACCCTGATCCTCGGCTCGCTCGCAGTGCTCGCCTTGACCGTAGTCAACCGCGAGGTCTGGGTGCCACAATACCGGCATGAATTGACCGGCACGCTGCAAAACTGGCGGGGCAGCACGCAAACACTGACCCATTTTCAGAAAGATCACACGACCGGGATTCGCATCTCGGGACAGAAGCTGATTTACGATCAGGCTCAAATCACCGAGCCGGTTGTGCAGATTCCCTATGATGTGAGCAGTGATGTGCCGCGGATCCTGGCTCGCTCCGCCACCTTTCTCGAGGCGACTGACGAACGCCCCGCCGGACTGATGCTGGAGGGAATTGTCGAGCCGACGCAGGCTGACCTGCTCCAATCGCTGGACACCGGAGAGGGAACGCTGGTCTTTGTTCCGCCAAATCATCTCTGGCTCAAGCCGCAGGAGGTCTTCATTCGCTCGACATTGTCGCTCGATGAGTTTGCCTACGGCCAATCGAATGGCGAGTACGCTGCTCTGGGAGAGATGATGGAGGCGATTCGCCGGCCTGCTCAATGGTACTCGGCCGGAAACCGAATCGCGCTGCACGCCCGGATTGTCAGGCCGGTTATCGACTTGACATTATTGCTGGTCGCCCTGCCTCTTGCCCTGCTCTTTTCGGAGCGAAACCTGTTTCTCGCGGCGGCTGTTTGCGTTGGTGCCGTGGTTGCCTTTCAAGTCGCGATGTTGGTCAGCAATTCCCTCGGGTCGCTGAGCCTGATCAAATCTTCAGCGCTTGCTGCCTGGCTCCCAGTCATCGCATTCCTTCCGTTGACCGTCTTTACGCTCAGGCTCGTCAACCGCTAGCAGCTTTTTTTGCTGCGAGATGTGGCCCTCCTTTCGCTTGCCGGCCACGGCCCTTTCCCAAGCTGCCGGGTTCCCAAGCTGTCGGGTTCAGAAGGAGAGCGGCAATCGGCTGTCGGCAAATCGATGCGGCAGCTCACGCACACTCTCCAAGGCGCTGGCCGGTGCCAAAGCGAACAGGCAACGCAGTCTGCGAATGACTCCCTTCTCCAGATTTTCCGCGCGGAGCCGAATCTGCTGCTGGATTGTCTGCGAATCGCGCGAGAGGGCCAGCCACCGCAAATCGCTGGGGTAAACCACGCTCAGCCAGAGGCTTCCATTGGCCTCGAGCAAGCTCGCATTTTCACTGGTGGGGCGCTCGATTTCACCCGGTTGGGCTGGGCGGAGCGGTGGGAGAGGGAGGATTCGCCCGCGCGGCAGGCGGACTTGGGTCTCGCGGACGGGGACCGCATCGAGCAAGTCAGTTTGAAAAGAAATCACGACTTCCAGGAGCAGGCATTCGGTCGACTCCGCCACTGTCAGATTGGGGAGCCATTCCGCGGTCTCGTGCAGTCGCCAGCAGAGCGAAACGCTGGTCGGCAACTCCTTGGTCGCGGCGTAATTCAAATGCAGATCGCCCCGCCGCGCGAAGCTCTCCGCCGCTTGATAGGAACCCGCGGCCAGCGTCGGCAAGGCAAAAATTTCCGCTCTGAGTTCCGCTTCGGCCGCTGAGTAGGGTTCGGAGCCCGGGGGTTGGGGATTTCCGGTTTCGGGAATGGTTTTCCGGGCGACGACCGCTCCGCGTTCAGGATGGCGTGGATCAATGGAACAAGTCCACGTTCCCGATTGGAAGTCGAAGCGTTCTTCCGCTGTGCGCCAATGACGGTTCATTCCGGTTCACTCTGTTTCTGCTGGAACTCTCTCGGGTCCTATTACCATGCTGCAAAGTTTATCGGCCTTGCACAAGCTGGGCGCCGAGGTGAAAAAATGTTTCGGCCAGTCAATCCAATTGCAGCAGCGGCTGCAATTCGGCATGCAATTCGCGAGTCGCGGTGGCAACAAATCGGGGGTCAGCCCAATCGATTGGTCCACCTTCGAGATGCGTTGCAAAGGCCCCGGCCTCTTGGGCAATCAACATGCCTGCGGCGATATCCCACAGATTGAGCGTCGAGCCCCAGTAGCCATCGAGGCGGCCCGCGGCGACATAGCAGAGATTCAACGCTGCCGACCCGAGTCTCCGGAGCGTGGCGTGTCTGACCACTCGATTAAAGCGGCGGAGTTCGGCCGTCTCGGCTGTGACTTGTGAGGGAAAACTGAAAACAAGCAGCGACTGGCGCAGGCTGCGACAGCGACTGGGGTGAATTGGTTTTCCATTCCATTCGGCCCCGCCTCCTTTGAACGCCGTGAACGTCTCCCTGAGCCAGGGATCATGAACGACACCCACCACTGGCTCTCCCCGGTGCAAGAGGGCAATTGAGACACTGAACGAGGGAAGCTGGTGCACGAAGTTCTTGGTGCCGTCGAGCGGGTCGATTACCCAGCAGTAGTCGCTGGCCCAGTTCGCTGGACGATCCGACTCCTCGCCCCAGAAGAGGTGGGCTGGAAACTGCTGGAGCAGACTCTGCTGAATCAAGGCCTGCGAAGCGTGATCAGCCTCGGTGACGAGGTCGCCGGGAGACTTTTCTCGAACGGCGACCCGTCCCATGGCTTCCATCAACAGGTGGCCAGCGGCAGCGGCTGCGGAGTGAGCGGCACTTAAAAATCCACGCAATTCGTCGGGCTGGGACCCCAATACAGGCTCCTTTTTGGTGATTGTCGAGGCGCGTGAAGCCCCTGCCTCACAGGCAAAAATGTGAAGGAAATTTCTCGAATTTTCTAGACTTCGAAAGCGGGACTGTTAAGATTTTGATCGAGCAGCCGCGGATTCGCAGGCTGCTCAATCGGCCTCTTCTCTGTTCCGGCCCCGCCGTGTTGCGCAAGCAATCGGTGGGGTTTTTTTGTAGTTATTGGTTGCCGCTGTTCTGCTGCGGCTCTCTTTTCGGGCTGCACGGCGCCTGTTTTCAAAACGGTTGCGAA
>Ga0315900_10004516_pt1 | contig 19583 bp, 14 predicted proteins | sample LakEriMetagenome_FD_203521 | JGI IMG/M metagenome (GOLD analysis project Ga0315900, IMG submission 203521) | Freshwater fungal communities from buoy surface, Lake Erie, Ohio, United States - Buoy 12 MA114 | ecosystem: Environmental > Aquatic > Freshwater > Lake > Lake biofilm | place: USA: Lake...
CGTCCGGCCTGAAGCAGAGCGGCCGCTGAGGAAGGCCGTCCCGGAGCCTAACGGTGCGGTCATGCCCAGCACCAGCGGAAGGACCGCGAGGATCGGCAGGGTCCTCAGCATCGTGGCGAGCGGACGACCAAGCAGCATCATGGCTGGGGTCGCAGGGCCTTGAAGTAGTCGCGGAGCACCCGGGGGCTCACTTCCGCATCGGTGCGCACCACCAGCACCGCAGGACCGTCATGCGGTTCATACAACTGCTCCAATGCGTTCCGCAATGAGGTGCGGTCGAAGGCCTCGTAGGCCGACAGCCCGAAGCTGCGTGCCAGGGCCAGCGGGTCGCGGCCATGGGGCGAGTCGAACCATTTCAGCAGCGCGGGGTCGCGGTCCGGGCCTTCGATGTAGCGGAAGATGTTCCCGCCGCCGTTGTCGATGACGATGACGCGGAGGTGTGCACTGCCGTAAGCGTTCCAGAAGGCGTTGCTGTCGTAGAGGAAGGCCACGTCGCCGGTGATCAGCGTGGTGGGCCGTTGCGAGGCATGTGCGGCGCCCACGGCCGTGCTCGTGCAGCCATCGATCCCGCTGGTGCCGCGGTTGCTGAAGTAGCGGAGGCCTTCACCCCGTTCAAAGAGCTGCACGTAGCGGGCTGGCGTGCTGTTGGCCAGGTGCACATCGCTGCCGGACGGGATGCGTTGCAGGATCCGCTCGAACACCGTGAGGTCGCAATAGGGTGCCGCTTTCAGGAACTGGTGGTGCTCGGCGGTGGTCTGTCCGTCAACATGCTCCCACATCGCGTGGTAGCCGCTTTCCCCAGGCTTAACCTGCGGGGCGATCTGCGCGAAGAAGATCTCCGGGCTCACGGCGATGTCGTGCGTGAGGCTCCGATAGGTGTCGTAGTGCCGCTGTCCCACGTCCACGTGCCAGTGCTGCGCAGGGCGCCACGCGCGGAGCAGCGTCTTCACGCGCTTGCTCACCACCGCACCACCGAAGGTGATGAGGATGTCCGGCGCGAGCTCATTTCCCGAGCGTGGCGCACCGTCCTCGCCGGGCGCGGGCATGGGCACCGCCTCGATCACCCGGTCGATGCAGTTGATGAACGCCGGATGGTCCAGGTTCGACGTGGTCTCGGTGAGCACTGCGCATTGCGGCAGGGACGCCAGCTGCACCAGCTGTTCACGGAGCCCTTTGCTCCAGAGGCCCTGCCCGGCGAGGATGAGCACCTTGCGCGCCGTGGAGACCTGCTGGATGAGCCAGCGGGCGTGCTCGGGCAGGATGAACGATTCCGTCATCACCTGGGCGATGCGACGAGCCTGGGCCTGCGGAGGCGGTGCCTGTCCGTACAGGGGTTCCGCAAAGGGGACGTTCACATGCACGGGCCCGGGCACGGGCAGCAGGGTGGCGTCGATGGCCTCGTTGATGAGGCGGCCGCAATGCCAGCGGGCGAGTTCATCGTCCATCAGGCGCGGCAGCTGCACGCTCTTCCGCATGTGCAGGGCCAGCACGCCCTGCTGACGGATGGCCTGCCCTTCACCCTGGTCCACCCATTCCTCCGGGCGGTCGGCGGTGATCACCAGCAGGGGGATGCGCTGGTAGTAGGCCTCGGCGATGGCCGGACCGTAGTTCAGCACCGCACTGCCACTGGTGCAGATCAGGGCAACGGGCTCGTGCAGTTGCTGGGCCATGCCCATGGCGAAGAAGGCCGCACTGCGTTCATCGATGACCTGCAGGCAGGTGATGCCTTCCTGGGCATTGAAGGCCACCACCAGCGGAGCGCTGCGTGAACCGGGACTGATGACGGCATGGCGCACGCCTTTCTCGGCGCAGAGCCGGGCCAGCTCGGCTGCGGCCAGGTGATCGCTGGTGGACATGGGAAGGCGCGAAGTTACCCCGGCTGCCGCAGTGCATCGATCAACCGCGACCAAGTGCCCGCCTTGCGCTCCACCTCATCGCATTCGCTGGCGGGGTCGGAACCGGACGTGATGCCAGCGCCCACATGTAACAGGGCCCGCCCATCGTACAGCTCCATGCACCGGATGTTCACGAACAGGTCGGCACGGTCAGGCTCCACGGGTCCCCAGTAACCGGCATAGAGACCTCGGTCCCGGGGCTCAAGTTGGTCGATGAGGTCCAGGGCCTGCTGGCGTGGGGTGCCGCCCACCGCCGGTGTCGGATGCAGGGCACGGGCCAGTGGCATGGCCTCGATGCCTGCGGCGGTGCCGGTCACTTGGGTGTGCAGATGGGCCACGGGGCCGGCCACCCGTGTGCGTGGACCTTCGGTGCGCATGTCCCGCACGCCTTGCTCCGCCAGGGTACGGGTCACCATCCGGGTCACCAGGTCCTGCTCCTCCCGTTCCTTTTGGCCCCAGCCTGAGGCATGTGCCGGGGCATCCTGGGCCGCCATGGTGCCGGCCAGGGCATCCACCTCCACCAGGCTGTTCCGCAGGGTCAACAAGCGTTCGGGTGAGGCGCCCAGCCAGGTGCCTGTGCGGTCCGTCCGCACGAGGGCGACGAAGGCGGAAGGCATCTGCCGGACGGCTTCCGCGAACAGGGTCCCGGGTGTCGATCTGCCCAGGTCGATGGACAGGGTCCGCGCAAGTACCACCTTGTCCAACCGGCCGTTGCGGATGGATCGGGTGGCCTCTTCGACCGCTGCCCGGTATCCCTCGCGATCGAGGCCGGGCACCAGTTCCTTGGCCGGAGCGTGGCGGAAGCCCACCCCATCAAGCGGGAACCCCTCGCCGTCCAACGCGACGATCAGATCGGGTCGGATGCAGACCTCGGGATCGCGGTCCGTTCGGAAGGGCGCCACGATGAACGAGCGCTCCCCGGGTGTTGGCGGTCCCAGGTCGGGGGCGTGCTGAACGTAGGCCAGGACGGGGCCGCCCGGCAGGCGGAAGGCCGCGAAAGTGGCGTTGCGCCGCAGCAATTCGTCGATCCGGTGGGCCAGGCTCACCGGCGGTCGATCACAAGGTTCGTCAGGCGGCATACCGCGCAGAGCTCGCCCGCCTCGTTCTGCACCCGGATGTCCCACACATGGGTGGTCCGTCCATGATGGACCAGTTCGCCGGTGGCGGTCACCGTGCCGCTGCGCACGCCCTTCAAATGGTTTGCGGCCACTTCAATACCCACCACACCCTGTTGGGTCAGGTCCACCAGCAGCGCGGAGGCCATGCTTCCCAAGCTCTCGGCCAAGGCCGCCGTGGCCCCCCCGTGAAGCAGGCCCATGGGCTGGTGGGTGCGGTGGTCCACGGGCATCGTGGCGCAGAAACGGCCTTCAGGGTCCACGTGGAAGGTGATCCCGAGGTGGGCCACCAACGTTCCGTCACGCAGGGAGTTGGCCTGATCGCCATGTTCGGGGGTGAAGCGCATGGGGACAAAGTTACCGTGACCATCTTTGTTGCATGGAAGCCGGACGGCCAGCGTACAGGGTGCTCCTTGTGGAGGATGAAGCAGCCCTTCGTACCACGTTGAAGCTGAACCTGGAGCTTGAGGGCTATGCGGTGACCACGGCGGTGACCGGCCCTGATGCATTGGAACGGCTGCGCGGGGCACGCTTCGACCTGGTGGTGATGGATGTGATGCTGCCCGGCATGGATGGCTTCGCCGTGGTGGAGACCATCCGGCTGGAAGGGGATACCACCCCGGTGCTCTTCCTCACCGCCCGGAACGCCCCGGCCGACCGACTGCGGGGGTTGAAGGCGGGTGATGACCATGTGGGTAAACCTTATGACCTGCCCGAACTGCTGCTGCGCATTGCCAACCTGATCCAGCGCAGCGTCAAGGGCACTACACCGGCGGTCATCAACAGCTATGATTTCGGGGGCAACCACGTCGACTTCACTCGCTACGAGGTGGTGGGACAGGATGGTCAGCAGCGCACCCTCAGTCAGCGGGAGATGATGCTGCTGCGGCTGCTCATCGAACGGGAAGGGGAGGTGGTGAGCCGCGAGGAGATCCTGCAGAAGGTCTGGGGCTACAACGTATTCCCCACCACCCGCACGGTGGACAATTTCATCGTCGCCTTCCGCAAGTATTTTGAGCCGGACCCCCGCACCCCGCGATACTTCCATAGCGTCCGTGGAGTGGGGTACAAGTTCACCCCCTGATTTTTTTTTTCGGGGAGAGCGGCAACCCTGTCCAGGGTGTCCCGTCTTCTTATTACCAGGGCCGGTCTTCCTGGCCTTGGCTGGTTCCATTTTCCTTGCAGGTTCCGCGCAGGGGTCCTTCACAAAAGGGCCCCTGTTCGGTTTTGGGACCACCCTGGTCGATGATCATTGTACTTGTCCGGACCGTGGCGTTCGTTCTATATTGCACTCAGATAACGCCCCTCAGACCCAAGAGCGCCATGAAACAATTGTTCACCCGTTCTGCATTCGCCGGCCTGCTGCTCCTTGCCGGTTCTGTGTCATCCGCTCTGGCCCAAGGCCGCGTGGACATCGGACTCTACCGCAATGGGGGCAACTTGGAAGTCCGCGTCCGTCCGGAAGCTGACTTCAATGGCATTTTCTCGTCGCTGGTGTTCACCATCCGTTGGGACCGCACCACTGGTGCTTCGCTGGGGGATATGCTGCAGGAGGACCCTGCGCGTCAGTACATTCCCATCATGCGCTCCGGCAACGTACGTGAGTCGGGCTCCACGAACTACCAGGTGTATGCCGGCTTTGGCATGTCGCCGCTGAGCGCCCACGCCGCACAATGGCGTGCCGGTGAGGAATATGTGATCGCCTCCATTCCGGTCACAGGCAAGGCCGATTTCGAACTGGTGAACGATGCCTTCACCCAGGAGCCCGCCAACAACGCGAACTACTATGTCGCATTGGGTGGCGTGGACAAGACCGGCGTCATCTTCAAGAGCCTGACCTCGGCCGACGAGGACAATGGTGTGCTGATCCAGCCGAACCCGACCAACGGCCAGTTCGTGTTCACCTTCAACGTGGCCTCGCCCTCCGACATCACGGTGGATGTGCTGAACAGCCTTGGCCAGTCCATCTACACCGAGCGCCGCACCGGCTTCGAGGGCACCTTCCGCAAGGAGATGGACCTGTCGGGTCAGAGCACCGGTGCTTACTACCTGCGCATCAAGCGTGGCGAACAGGTCACCTCGCACAAGATCGTTTACAAGTAAGCCTCGCTCATGAGGTCACTAAGCGGGGAGGCCATCGGTCTCCCCGCTTGCTTTCAGGCCACACAGCAGGTGCAATACGGGCTGTCCGGGTCGTGCACCAGCGGCTGCTCCGGGTCCAGCACTTCACGCACCAGTTCGGCGATGAGGCCACCGATGGCCGGCAGCATGGATCGGTCCAGCAGGTCCTGGTCGTTCACGCGCAGGTACAGGCCTTCCGAGCGGGAAGCCTTCTGCATGGGCAGGATGCCGGCCTTTACACCGCGCTCTTCGGGGTGGCCGGTGAGGTACATCCATGCATAGATGAGCAATTGCAGGGCGTAGCGGTGCTTGGGCTGAAGGTCGTGCCGCTCTAGTCCGGGGAGGGCCAGATCGGCCTCGGGCACCGAGCCCGTCTTGATGTCGAGGATGTGGGTCATCCCCTCGCGCCGGTCGATCCGGTCGCAACGGCCGCGCAGGCGCACCCCTTCCACCAGTTCGGCGGAGAGGTCATGTTCCACGGCCAGGGGGATGATGTGCGCCCCGGCCTCGATGCGCTCGGCTTCCGCCAGGAGATGATCGCCCGTGGCTTTCGCGGCCATGTCAATGCGCAGGCGGAAATGCCCTTGCTGCAGCACATCCAGGGGGAAGTCGCGCGCGAGCCGTGCGATCAGGCCATGACGCAGGTCGGTGGCCCATTCCCGGAGGTCCTCCGGCGCCAGGGGCTGCCCGATCCGTTGTGTGATCAGGTCCTGGAGCACGCCATGCACCGCGTCGCCCAGCACATCGCTGCCCAGTTTGTGGTCCACCTCCTCGGGGGGGCGAAGGCGGAGCACCTGGGTGAAGTGGAAGTCCAAGGGGCAGCGCAACCAAGTGCCAAGGGCGGAAGGAGAGAAGCCGCGAGCTGCCAGTTCACGGAGACGGGCCAGCAGGGCCGCGTCCTTGGCCACCTGCAGCACCGGCGCGTGCCGGGGGGCAAAGCGGGTGGGCACCTGCCTGGTCTCCACGGTGGTGCGGGAGACCGGGGCCAGTTCATGGGCCCATTGGGCCAGGAAACGGGAGGGTTGGTCGCCTTCGCTGGCACCGCCCTGGTCGGACACGGCCGTGAGCACCTTTGACTGATGCAGCAGGCGATAGGTGTGATAGGCGGTGATGGCCTCGCTGTCCGCCCGCAGTGGCAGCCGGTAGGTGCGCCGGATGTCGAAGGGGATGAAGCTCTGCTGAACGGAGGACTGGGGCAGGGTGCCTTCGTTCGCGCCGAGCAGCAGAATGTGCTCGAGGTCGATGGACCGTGTTTCCAGGAAGCCCATGATCTGCAGGCCGTCCAAGGCTTCGCCGAAAAAGCCGATCTGTTCGTTGCGCACCAGCCGTTCGCGGGCACGTGCATAGGACCGCACATCCGGCAGCGCGATACCCGCACGCTCCAGTGCCTGGTGCAACCGTTGCTGCATGCGCGCCATCCGGAAGAGCTGTTCCTCCAGCAGCGGTTCGGTAGCATGTACGGACCTGGCCCAGCGCAGCAGCTCAGTGATACGCTCCCCGATGAGGAGGGAGTCCGCCTCGATCGGGGCCAGGGCGGCGGCCATTCCCTCTGGAACGGCATGGCCGGTTTCGCCATACAGCTTCAACAGCCGGTCAGTCGCGATGCGTGGCCGTTGCAGCTTCATCATGGCCTCGACCACCGACCGGGTGACCTCTCCTTGGTGCAGCGCACCGTGTTGGAGCAGTCGCCGGATGTCCTCCACCCGGTACAGGCCATTGACCGCCTGGGCATGCAGGTCCAGGAAGGCATCCACCAACCCGTTCACGGCGAGCTGGGTCACCGGTACGCCCATGGTCACGTTCGCCGGTCCAAGGTCGGCGGGCAGGGCTTCCAGCAAGGGGGTGAGCAGGTCCTCATCGGCCAGCACCACGGCGGTCCGTTCGCGTTCCTCGGGGGGCAGCTCGGCGAGGTATTGTGCGGCGAAGCGTGCCTGGCTGGTGCGGTCGGGCACCATCACCGTGCGGATCGAACGTTCCTGTTCGCGGACCATCCTCACAGGAGGCAACACACCTGGGCCCAGGTCGTGCATGGAACGACGCAGGAACCGGCCGGCCTCATGGGCTGTATCGTCCACGTAATATTGGTCGGCGTCCCAGGCCACTTGAGCGGCCCCGTTCTTCATCAGGGTCCGGACCACATGGGTGGTCGCCGGGTCGAGCGCATTGAGGCCGGCGAACCAGGTGGTGGCCCAGGGCAGTGGTTCGGGTAGGGGCCGTTCAGCGGCCTGGCGTGCGATCCACCCCGAGGTGCCCATGCCGCGCACGGTCATCAGTTCGATGAGCTTCCGGTGCAGGGCGCCCGTGGCCTGCCAGTGGTCCAACGCTCTGCGCTGGCCCTGGCTCAGCTCATCGCCGAGGTGGGTGAAGCTCCAGTCCTCGATGGCCTGGTAGGCGCGCAGGTCGCGATACAGGTCGTCCAGGTCCAGCAGGTGCGCGTCCGCCTCGCTCATGTCGCGGAGCACAATGGGCGCCCATTGCAGGAATTGGTCCAGCGGTTCCGCACGTTCCCGGGTGAGTTGCCGATGGGCCTCATACAACAGCAGCAGGGCCTCCATGGTGCCCAACTGGCGGAGGGCCGTGCAGCGTTGCATCCAGCCCCCCATGTCCAGGATCTCCGGGCTCCAGATGGTGGTTCCGGCGGCCTGGGCAAGGTACCTTCGCAGGTGAAGACCGGCCCGTTGTCCCGGAAGCACGACGGCCACACCGGCAAGGTCGGTGCCATGGTGGTCCAACAGGGCGTGGGCAAGACGTTCGAGGAAATGGCTCATGATAGACAGGGGGGAAGATAGAATGGAAGGGGGCGCGGGAGAAGGCCCGCAGTGGCCACAGTACCGGCGCATGCGGGACGGTCGTCATGTCTATCGCATCGAATCGCCTGACCGGTTCACCGAGCTGCAGCGGATCGGTTCTCGGTGGGTGAGGCACACGGTGCAGGTGACCATGTACCCGGAGATGCTCCGGGTGCGGGAAATGCTCGCGGGCGGCGATGGCCTGTATGGACCGATGACCGCCTCGGAATGGACATTCCTCGAAGATCAGGTCTCCTCAGGCAACGAGAAAGGCTAACTTCCGGTCTTCTGAAGGACCATGCGCCGGATATTCACCCTTGTTCTTCTTGCCAGTGCCACGCTGCTGGCCCGGGCCACGCACATCATTGGTGGAGAGATCTACTACGATGACCTGGGCAATGGCCAGTACCAGGTGACCCTTACCCTGTACCGTGATTGTGGTGGAATTCCGTTCGATGGCACCGCAGCCATCGGTGTGTTCTCCGGAATGGGCGAGTACCTCTTCCACGAGAGCCTGCCATTCCCCGGCGGGACCTTCGTCCCCATCGATCTCGATTCGCCCTGCCTGATACTGCCTCCTGATGTCTGCGTGGAGACCGCCTCATACACCGGTGTCTTCAACCTGCCGCCTCGCGCCGATGGCTACATACTGGCCTATCAGCGCTGCTGCCGCACGGACGAGATCGTGAACCTGCCGAACCCAGGCGACCTGGGCCTCACCTGCACCGTGCAGATCCCCGGGGAACCCAATTCCAACAACAGCTCCCCGCGATTCAGCGAGCTGCCACCGGTTGCCTTGTGCCAAGGTGCACCGCTGGTGTTCGATCATTCCGCCACGGACCCCGATGGCGATCAGCTGACCTACTCGCTTTGCACGCCGTTCAATGGTGGCACGGCCCTGGCGCCGCAACCTGTTCCGCCCGATCCGCCACCCTATTTCCCGCTGCCGTGGGGACCGGGATACAGCGCGGGGTACCCGATCGATTCCGACCCGGCCATAGCCATCGATCCGGTGACCGGTATGCTTACGCTCACCCCCACGGTGCTTGGCAGCTTCGTGGTGGCTGTTTGCGTGCAGGAGGTCCGCGATGGCGTGCTGCTCTCGGAATCGCGTCGCGACTTCATGTTCAATGTGGTGGCCTGCGACGCCATCATCAATGCGGAGATCCAGCCACAGCAGCAGTTCTGCTCGGGGTTGTCCTTTCAGTTCGGCAACAACAGCAACGGGGCACAGGCCTACTCTTGGGACTTCGGCGATCCCGAAACGGCGGCCGACACGTCCAACTTGTCCTCTCCCTCGTGGACCTACGACCAGCCTGGCGTGTACGAGGTGATGTTGGTGGCCAATCCCGGCGAGGTGTGTGCGGACACGGCCATGGTCGCCTTCCAGGCCTTCATCGCTCCGCAGGTCAGTTTCCTTCCTCCGCCACCGGCATGTGGGGATACCACCGTGCTCCTTGAGGCCCAGGGTACGTTCGGTCCCACGGCCACCATCGCGTGGTCGTTGGGCACACAGGCCGACCCCGTCACCGCCACGGGCAGTCCGGTCGAGGTGAACTATCCCGCAGGGGTGCAGCAGACCGTCATGCTCACCGTCACGGAGAATGGTTGCTTGGGCATGGCCAGTGGCACCGTCACGACCTATGCGCAACCCGAAGCCTTGTTCACGAGCTTCCCGGCCTCCCCGCAGTTGGTGGGAACGCCGTTCACTTTCTCGGACATCTCTGCCCTGAACGGGGCCAATATCGTGGAACGCAACTGGACCGTGAACGGGGAGGAAGCGGCAGGCGACGTGGCCGAATGGGCTGCTGAGGATTGGCTGCCGGGCACGTACACGGTGACCTTGCACTTGACGAGCGCCAACGGCTGCATCTCCAGCTACGCAATGACCATCTTGGTGCTGCCCGGTGAGATCGACATCCCCAACGTGTTCAGTCCGAATGGGGACGGCGAGAACGAGACCTTCTCGATCCTGGACATCGGCTACTACCCGAACCGGTTGACGATCTTCAATCGGTGGGGCATGCCGGTTTACGAGACCTCGAATTACCGGAACCAATGGACCGGTGCGGGTGTTCCAGATGGAACCTACTACTATGTGCTGGCACTTGATGATGGCCGTGAATTCACTGGACACGTGACCCTGCTCCGATGACAGGACCGATGCAGCTGCGGGTGGAGGGAACGGTGTGGAGGAACACCGTGCGCAACCGCATGCGCTGCATCATGATGGTGGTGCTGCTGGGGATGGCGCTGGTATCGAAGGCCACGCACATCATTGGCGGTGAGATGTACTATGACCACCTGGGCGGCAACCAGTACCTGGTCACGCTGGACCTGTACCGTGACTGCGGCCCTGACAACCAGAACGGGACGGGGTTCGACTTCGAGGCCCAGCTGGGCATCTTCAATTCCGCTGGTGTGTTGCTGTTCACCCAGGACATTGCGGATCCAGGGGAGGCCATAGTGCCGGTGGACCTCAATGACCCCTGCCTGGCCACCCCCCCCGAGGTGTGTGTGGCCACCACGCGCTACCAAGCGACCCTCACGCTGCCGCCGATCAATGGGGGCTATGTCATCGCCTATCAGCGGTGTTGCCGCACTCCGGCCCTGGTTAACCTGCAAGGGCAGCAAGGTCTCACCTGCACTATCAACGTGCCGGCGCCTCCCAATGCAGTGAATAGCAGTCCACGGTTCAATGCCTACCCGCCCGTGGCGTTGTGCCTGGGTCGCGACATGGTGATCGACCAGTCGGCCACGGACCCGGATGGCGATCAGCTGGTCTATGAGCTCTGTGCGCCATTCCAAGGCGCCGATGCCATGGATCCCATGCCACAGCCACCCTCACCGCCGCCTTATCCCACAGTGAACTTCTCGGCTGGTTATACGGCCACAGCGCCGATCAATTCGGCCCCGCCCATCGCCATCAATGGGTCCAACGGCACCATCACGGTGCATCCCACCCTGCAGGGGGCCTTCACCATCGGGGTTTGCGTGTCCGAGTTCCGGAACGGGGTGTTGTTGAGCACGGTGCGGCGCGACTTCATGTTCAAGGTGGTGGTGTGCGACGTTACCGTGATCTCGGCCATTTCGGAACAGGATGACCTCTGCGCGGGCCTCACCCAGGAATTCGGAAACGAGAGCATCAACGGCACCTTCTGGTCGTGGGACTTCGGGGACCCCTCCACGGATGCGGACACGTCCTCGTCGGACACTCCTCAGTGGGCCTACACCACACCCGGGGTCTACACGGTCACCTTGATCGCCAATCCGGGCTGGCCTTGCGCAGATACCAGTGCCAGCCAGTTCAATGTGTTCCCCGTGCTCGATGTCACCTTCGACCGGCCTCCCATCCGATGTCCTGATGAGGATGCCGTTCTGGTTGCCGAAGGTGTCTTCGGTGCAGATGCACTGTTCACCTGGGATATGGGCGCGACCGGCTCTCCGTCACTGGCCCAGGGGGCTTCCGCCACCGTGGCATTTCCGGGTCCCGGCACGTATGCGGTGACGCTGTCGGCCAATGAGAACGGCTGTTCCGATACGTTCACGGATTCGGTGGTGGTGCATCCGCTACCTGTGGTCGACTTCGTCAATGACCCGTTCGCCTGTGTGGGCGATGTGCTCACCTTCGCCAGCCTGGCCGAAGCCTGGACCCCGATCGAGCTCGCTTGGGAACTGGGTGATGGCACCGTGACCAGTGACAGCACCTTCATGCATGCTTATGCAGAGGCCGGCACCTATCCGATCACGCTTACGGCCTCGACCGATAGCGGATGCGTGGCCTCAGTGGCCGAGACCCGTCCGGGCGCAGTGCAGGTGTTCCCCAACCCCGTGGCGGCCTTCACGGCACTGCCGGTGGAGGTCTCCCTGATGGATCCCGTGGTGGAGATCGAGGACCGTTCCGCAGATGCGACGAGCCTCACCTACACCATCGGCGACCTGGTGGTGAACGATGTGCCCTTCTTCGAGTACGAGTTCGACGATGGGGGGCAGTTCGTCATCACCCAGGTCGTGACCTCCGGTGAGGGCTGTACGGATAGTACGACACGCGTTGTCACGGTAAGCGATCATCTCCTCTACGTGCCGAATGCATTCACGCCGGATGGCGACGGGTTGAACGATACGTGGGCGCCTTCCGTGCGCGGTGCAAGGCTTTATGAGCTCATTGTCTTTGACCGATGGGGTCGGGAGGTGTTCCGCACCACGGACCCGAAAGGTGCATGGAGTGGCGATGGCCTTCCCCAAGGGGTGTACAACTACACCATCCGCCTCGCGGAGTTCGGCCCGTACCGCAAGGAGTACAACGGGCATGTGACCCTGCTCCGCTGAGCTGGTCAGTCTGTTCGGCGTTCCATGTCCACGTGCGGAATGCCGTCCCAGTCGTAGTTCGGACCATTTCGGACAAAGCCATGGCGGCTGTAGAAGCCCTCAAGCTGGGCTTGTGCGGAAAGCATGGAGCGCCGTGTGCCGAAGCGCTCATGGAGCGTGTTCAACGCGTGGTCCATGAGCTGATGGGCGATCCCGCTTCCTCTCAGGTCAGGATGCACCACCACGCGACCGATGCGCCGCAGGCCGCCCGGTGGTGCGGGCAGGATGCGCGCGCAGGCCACCAGCTGTCCGGCTTGATTGGTGCCCAGTACATGCAGGGCCTCCGGGTCACGGCCGTCCACCTCAGGGTAGGCACAGCGCTGCTCCACAATGAAGGTGTCCACGCGCAATTTGAACAGGTCATGCGCCTCATGCGAAGTGAGGGCGTCGAACGGGACAGTGCGCCAATGGATGGTCATGCGATCACAGGCTCAAGGGTGCCGTCGCGAACATAGAGCAATGCGCCTTCCACCTGGGCATGACCGAGCTCGTTCAGGAGCGTCATGTAGGAGCGGACCTGGGCCTGATGCTCGGGTCGTGCCGCGCCGGTCTTGATGTCCAGCACGCGAGCCCGTTCACCTTCGATCACCACGCGGTCCGGGCGGTGTGACCGGCCTTCGCGGTCGATGATGGTGGCCTCGGTGCGGATGGTGAGGCCGGCACCGAACCAGGGTGCCAGCCGCGGGTCGGTCAGTAGTCCGTTCAGGCGATCCTCGATAGCCTGCGCCTGTTCCTTGCCCAGCATACCGGCATCCATGGCCTCCCGAAGTGCCTTTTGCAGGTCATCCACCGTGCCCACGCGTGCCAGCAGGTCATGCACCACCTGTCCGAATGAGCGGAAAGGGTCGGGGTCGGCCGGGTCCCAATCCTCGGGGCGTTCCTGGCGCCAGCGGATGAGGGCGGGACGGTCAGGCGTGGAGACATCGCGCAGGTGATCCACCGGTGATGGGGCGGGGCGGGGAGGAGCTGCGCCACGTTCGCCCAGCACCAGCTTTCCATCCGTTCCATGCTCGGCCATGTAGGCCAGCAGGTCGCGGGTCACGGCATCGGTCCCCTCTTCTGGCACCAGGGCATGCAACCGGTGAACAGGGCGGGTGAAGGCCACATAGAGCAGGTTGATCTGGTCCAGCTGCTGAAGGCTGGTCTCCTCCACCAGTTCCTGGAGGCCCGTTGCACGCAGGGCCTTGCTGTTCCGCACCAGCGCCTGTTCCAGTTCAGGCACCGCCGGACGCGGGTCCACCCACAGGCGCTCGCCATGATCGCCGCGGGTGGCCATGCTGGCCGTGGGCAGGATCACTACGGGGAATTCAAGTCCTTTCGCTTTGTGCACGGTCATCACCTGTACGGCCTCGCCATTGGCGGGTGGTGCCACGCTGCGATCGCTGCCCTTGCCGTCCCAGTGCTCGAGGAATCCACCGATGTCCGGTCCGTGGTCCACGTTCCAAGCTCGGGCCTCGTCCAGGAAGGCGAGCACCTGCGCCTCTTCCGCCGGGCGCAGGCCCACGGCATGGGCCATGCGTCCGAGCAGTTCGGTCAGGGTGGTGCGCGTGCGGTCCAGTCCATGCTGGGTTGACCACGCACCAACCAGTGCCACAGGGTCACGCAGGGCCTCGCCGGCGAAGGGGTCCACATGCGGGGCGTCCAGGGCGGCATACAGCCGGGCCCTGCGCTGCAGCGCACGGGCCGCGGCAGTGGCATCCCCCGCATGCATGGTGCGGAGCAGGTCCACGAGCAGTTCAACCGCGGTATCACCGGCCAGCTTCAGACCGTCGGGTGAGATCACTCCGAACCCATGCTTCACCAGATGTTCCGCCACCTTCCGCCCCTGTCCGGTGGTCCGCACCAGTACAGCGACATCGCCAGGCCGGAAGCCGTCCGAGATGGCCTCCTGCACCCGTTGCAACACGAAGCCCTGCTGCAACGCGTTGCGATCCTCGCCCTTCAGCGTTCGCGGTATCGCCTCCAGTTCCACGAGGCCGGGCCGATCGCCGGCGCTTTGCTGCGCGTGCTCGTGGTAGACGGAGCGAAGGTCATCGGGCAACGTGCCGGAAAGATGGCCGAAGAGCGCGTTGTTGAAACCCACCACCACGGGTGAGGACCGCCGGTTGTGCACCAGCGGTTCTCGGCGCACGAAGTTCCGCTCCAGGGTGCGCTCCCGGGTGCGCTCCACCTCGCTGTCCCCCCGGCCGTGCACCTTGGGCAGTTCCACGAAGAGCCGCACCTCGCCGTTGCGCCAGCGGTAGATGGCCTGCTTGGCATCGCCCACCAGCAGTGCGCTTCCTCCCGTGGAGAGGGCGTTCTCGATCAAGGGCAGCAGGCAGGCCCATTGCAGCAAGGAGGTATCCTGGAACTCGTCGATGAGGAAGTGGCGGTACCGTTCACCCATGCGTTCGTAGATGAAGGGCACGGGTTCATCCTGCACCACGGCGGCCACCTTGCGGGTGAGGTCGCTGAAAAAGGCCACCGCATCCTCCTGCTTGATGAGCTCCAAGTGGCGGTCCAGCTCGTGCAGAGCGAAGGTCGCGGGCAGTTCACGGGCCACGGCCCGGCGCAATAGATAGAGAGGCAGTCCGTCCTGGAGTGCCTGGTCAGCCCGCGCGAACAGGTCGGTGAGCAGCGGGGCGATCCGCTCGAGCGCGGCTTTGGCGGAGGCATCGGCCTTGCTGGAATGCCATTTCCCTGTCTCAATGGGTTTGCGGGCATTGGTCCCAGCCGGCTCCCACTCGCCTTCGGACCGGGCCAATTTGCGGAAGAAGCCGAGGATGCCGGTCTTGCCGTGCGCGATATCGGCCTCGGTCAGTCCGGCCGCCTCGATGGCCTCGAGCGCCTCGCGTCCGATACCCTGAATGGTGCGTCGGAAGGCCGCTTCCTGTGCACGCAGGCGACCGGTCAGTGCAACCAGTTCGCTGGCATCCAAGGCGCGGAGCCGGGCCAAAGGCGCCAGGGCGCTCTCTTTCTGCAGTTCGCCAGCCAGCTCGCGCAAAGGACGTTCGGGGTCCCACTTGCCTTCTTCATGCAACAGTTGCAGGCAGGCCTCGGTGAGGATGGCGGTCACACGCTCGTCCACACCCGCCTCGCCCACCAAGGCCTCCACGGCGGCGTTCAGGTAATGGTCCTGGTCGGTGGTCATCCGCAGGTCGTGGTCCAGCTGCAGGTCGCGGGCAAACGGGCGCACCACGCGTCGCGTAAAGGCATCGATGGTGCTGATGGCGACCTCGCCCCAGTGGTGCAGCATGTGCTTCAATACCCGGTCCGCGCGATGCGCGATGGCCGCAGGGTCCAGACCGGTCCGGGACTGGAGGTGTGCCATCACGTCGGCAATGGCCCCATTTTCCGTGCGTCGTGCAGCCAGGTCCAGCAGGTAGCCCAGCACCCGTTCCTTCATCTCGCCTGCGGCCTTGTTCGTGAAGGTGAGGGCAAGGGCCTGGCGGTAGGTGGCGGGGTCCTCTCCTGAAAGACAGAGTTCCAGGTAGTGCTTTACCAGGGCATGGGTCTTGCCCGCACCGGCGGAAGCGTGCAGCACAGCGAACATGGCGGGGAAGTTACTTGTGACGATGCTGTGGCAAGGCGGTGAGGGACATCACATCATGCCGGGGGTGTGCCGCTGTAAATTTGTACTGAGGTGGAGAGGGTATGTCCTTGTCCCACCCGAAATGAGATCTGCTCATGAAACGCTTTACACCGATCCTGTTCCTTTTGCTGCTGTTGGCCGGATGCCGGGAGGATGAAGCCATCAAGCCCTCTCCGACCACCGGTACCCTTCGCCTGACGCTGGTGCCGGAATGGGAGGGAGCGCCCATGGAGCGGTTCACGGAGTACCGGAACATCTCGGATTATCGCATGACAGTGGAGCTCCTGAAGATGCACCTGGGCGAACTGCGCCTGGTGAACGACGCCGGTGAGCTGCGCATGGCTGAAGCCACTTACTGGGACCTGGGCGAGGGTCCGGTGTCGCAGGAATGGACGGTGCCCAAGGGGACCTATGCATCCTTCCTCGGGGCGCTCGGTGTGCCTTCGGACCTCAACTATGCGGACCCTGCAGGATATGGCCCCGGACATCCGCTGAACGTGAGCAATGGCACCTACTGGAACTGGGCCACGGGCTACCGCTTCGTGATGTTCGAGGGCCGCTATGATCCGGACCCTGTGAGCACGGCGCCGCTGATCAGCGCATTCGCCATCCACACCGGCATGGACACCTGTTACACCGAGCTCGAGCTGACGCCTCCGTCGCCCATCGTGATCAATGGTGGTGGGACCACCACGGTCACCCTTCGCATTGCGGTGGACCGCTTCTTCCATTCACCCTCCGGCACGATCGACCTGGCCACCGAGAACACGGCCCATGGCAACAATATCCCACTGGCGTTGAAGTTCACGCGGCATGTGAAGGAGGCCTTCGAGGTGGAATGAGGTGGCTGTCCGCCATAGTGGTGATGGGCCTGCTGGTCCTTTCCTCGTGCAGGAAGGAGACCGGTAAGGAACCGTTGGTGGATACACCGTTCGCGTTGAAACTGCCTCCGGGATTCCCCATGCCTGCTGTGCCGGCGGACAATCCGCTCACCCAGGCCTCCGTGGAACTGGGCAAGGCACTGTTCTTCGATCCCCGGTTGTCGCGCGATGGCACGGTGTCCTGTGCCTCGTGCCACCTTCCCTCCAAGGCGTTCAGCGATCCCGCCCGACTCAGCGTGGGCATCGAGGGGCGTATCGGCTTCCGCAACTCCCCCTCGCTGGGGAATGTGGGCTATCACACGGCCTTCTTCCGCGACGGCGGCGTGCCCACCCTGGAGCAGCAGGTGATCGCGCCCATCCATGAGACGGTGGAGATGGATCACGACATCAACCGCGTGGCCACACTGCTCCGCGAGGAGGAGCCCTACCGCAGTCTGAGCCGTGCAGCCTATGGCCGTGACCTGGATGCCTGGGTGGTGACGCGTGCCATTGCGAATTACGAACGCACGCTCATCAGCGGCTGGTCGCGCTATGATCGGTACGTCCAAGGTGACCTCGACGCCCTCACGGAGCAGGAGCTGCGTGGGCTGGCGCTCTTCAACAGCGGGGAACTGAACTGCACGGCCTGCCATGGCGGCTTCGACCTCAGCGACCATGCCTATCACAACGTGGGACAGTACCTCGATTACACCTTGGACCCGGGACGCGGCCGCATCACCCTGCGACCGGAGGATGAGGGCCGGTTCAAGACCCCCTCGTTGCGCAACGTTGCCCTGACCGCGCCGTATATGCACGATGGACGCATGCCAACGTTGAAGCACGTGATCGACCATTTCGCCAGCGGCGGACTTCCGCATCCCAACCGTGATCCGGAAATGCGCACCTTCACGATCAGCGAGGAGGAGAAGGCCGACCTGATCGCCTTCCTCGGAAGTCTCACGGACGAACGTTCCCTGGACCAACTGCCATGATCCGCCATCGGACATCCTTTTCCATCCTGTGCCTGCTGGGCCTGGTGACCGCCTTCACCGCGTGCCGCAAGGAGACCCCGGAGGAGACCCCGGACGCCGGTCCGGGTGGGCCTACGTATACGCCCACGCCCTATACCGTGGAGGTGCCGCCGACGTTATCGGCCATGCCCATTCCGGCGGACAATCCCTTCACCGTGGAGGGGATCCGGTTGGGCCGTTTCCTCATCTACGAGGAGCGTTTGTCGGGGAACAACACCCAGAGCTGTGCTTCCTGCCACGCGCCGGAAGTGGCCTTCACCGACCACGGCAACCAGTTCAGCGTGGGCATCGACGGCATCGCGGGTCCCCGCAATTCCATGCCTTTGCAGAACCTCGCGTGGGAGTCAAGCTTCTTCTGGGACGGCCGGGCGGCCACCTTGGAGCAGCAGATCCTGGAGCCTGTGGAGAACCCGATCGAGATGCACGAGACCTGGCCCAATGCGGTGGCGAAGCTGGAGGCCGATAGCGTTTACCCTACGCTTTTCCTCCGCGCCTTCGGCACACCGGGCATCACCAAGGAGCGTGCGGCCAAGGCCATGGCGCAGTTCCTCCGCACCATGATCAGCGCCGATTCCAAGTTCGACAAGTACGTGCGCGGGGAGTTGGCCCTGTCGATCGAGGAGCAGCTCGGGTTCCTGCTCACCCAGTTGGAGGGAGGAACACCACCGGCTGTCCCCCTCGGTCAGGGTGGTGCGGATTGTTTCCACTGCCATCCCGATGGTGGCGGGCGCTTCACGGATGGCCTGATACGGAACAATGGTCTCGATCCCCAATCGGCTTGGACCGACCTGGGGTTGGGCGGATGGACCGGTCTCCCACAGGACATGGCCAAGTTCAAGACGCCTTCGTTGCGCAACGTGGCCCTGACCTCTCCGTATATGCACGATGGCCGCTTCGAGACCCTGGAGCAGGTGATCGAGCACTACAACAGCGGGGGGCATCCTTCAACGACCGTCGATCCGAACATGAAGTTCACCACGGGCGGGCTGCAGTTGACCCCTGAGAAGAAGGCCCAGCTGATCGCCTTCCTGCATACGCTCACCGATACGGCGTTCGTGAACAACCCGGCCTTCCACGATCCGGGTCCCCCCACCTTGGAGTAGCGCTCCCTGCTGGTCTTGGGTGCTGCTCAGGCCGCTTCCACACTGGGCACCGCGGGTGACCATGCTGTGCATCGCATGCGGTCGGCGAAGGCCGCTGGCTTGAAGATGCTCCGGCCCAGCAGCATGCGTGCGCATTCCTGCACGCCCTCGGTGATGCTCGGGTGCGGGTGCACCAGCTCGGCGAGCTCACGCACGGGAATGCCGAGGCGGATCATGAGCGCCACGGCCTCGATGGCGCTGGAGGCATGCTCGCCCACGGCCCGCATGCCCAGGATGCGCATCTCCGCATCGTTGGTGACGATCAGCTTGAAGAAGCCTTTGGTGCGACGCATGGCGATGGCACGGGCCAGGCAGGAGTAATCGATGCGGGCCACCCGGTGGGCGATGCCCCGCTTGCGGCATTCCTGTTCGTTCAGCCCCACGCCGGCCACCTCGGGGTCCAGGAACATGATGGTGCTGATGTTGTCGTAGCTGAGCTTGTCGGTGCGGCCCGACCAGATGCGCTCCACGGCATGGCGGCCTTCCATCTCACCGAGGTTCACCAGCATGTTGCTGCCGGTCGCGTCGCCCACCACATGGATGTGCGGCACGGCGGTGCTGGTGTCATCCACGGCGATCAGTCCGCTCTTCGGGTCGATGGAGAGACCTGCCTGTTCAAGGCCGAGCCCGCCCAGGTTCGCCACGCGGCCCACGGAGAGAAGCGCCTTTTCCACGCGCACGGTCTCGGTGC
>Ga0315900_10004521_pt1 | contig 19572 bp, 17 predicted proteins | sample LakEriMetagenome_FD_203521 | JGI IMG/M metagenome (GOLD analysis project Ga0315900, IMG submission 203521) | Freshwater fungal communities from buoy surface, Lake Erie, Ohio, United States - Buoy 12 MA114 | ecosystem: Environmental > Aquatic > Freshwater > Lake > Lake biofilm | place: USA: Lake...
CAGCGCGCCCAGCCGCGACTCGAGGCGGGCGTCGACGCGCGAAGTGCTGGCCAGTACCTGGCAGCCGCCGCGCATCATCATCGGGTCCTCGACCAGCAGCCACGCGCGCTCGTGCTCCGCCGGAGCCAGGTGAGCGCGGACGATCGCGGCGTCCTCGGGGTGCAGCTGCACGCGCACGTCGCGGGAGGCGACCGGCAGTTCGCCGATGGCCTCGCGCACGATCCCTATGATCTGCGTCGGGTCCTGCTTGAGCTCGCGGCGCAGCAGCTGCCTTGCCAGCGCCACGGCCAGCGCGACGAGCTCGCGCTGCACGTCCTCGTCCAGGGCCTGGAACGGCCGCGCGAGGTCGGTGAACAACAGGTCCAGACGCTCCACCTGCTGCCGGACCTCCTCGCGCCCGGCCGCGCGCCCTTCCTCGAGACCCTGCGCGTAGGCCTCCCGCCACGCCTCTTGCTGGAGGTCCTCGAGTATGCCGGCGGTCACGACGCCACCCCCGGAACGGGCGGTGGTGCGACGCGCTTCCGCGTCGATCTCCGGGAGGCCCCAGGGCTGCGCGGCCGGCGCGTCCTCGGCGGCGATGACCCTAGACATACTCGTCCGAGGAGTTGGTCAGCACGATCGTCCCCTCCTCGGCCAGCTTCAGCGCCACCGCGATCACCTCGCTCTGCGCCGCCTCTACCTCGCTGAGCTTGATGGGCCCGCGCGCCTCCATGTCCTCCTTCATGATCTCGCCGGCGCGCTTCGACATGTTGCGGAAGAACTTCTCGCTGATCGCCGGCTCCGCGCCGCGAAGCGCGACCGCGAGGACGTCGCTGGCGACCCCGCGGAGGATCGCCTGGATGGCTCGATCGTCCAGTTCGCCGATGTCCTCGAAGACGAAGAGCATCTCCCGGACCTTGCGGTGCAGCTCCACGTCGTGCACCTCGAGCTGGCCCAGCGCCTTGTCGCTCGACTCGCGATCCATCGCGTTGATGATGTCCGCCACCGTGCGCGGACCGCCGACCTTGCGGGCCGTGGACTGCGCGCCGGCCGCGGCGCGCTTGCCGACGATCTGGTCGAGCTCCGCCAGCGCCGCGTGCGGCAACTCCTCGAGCGCGGCGATCCGCATCAGCACGTCGCCGCCCATTTCCTCGGGCAGCATCGCCAGCACCTTCGCGGCGATCCGGCCATCTATCTGCGAAAGCACGCTGGCCATCACCTGCGGGTGCTCGTCGCCGATGATCTGCATGATCACGCGCGGCTCCATCCAGCGCAGCGCCTCGATGCCGACGGAGTCGCCGTCCAGCGTGCGCTCCACCATCAGCTCCGCGCGCTGCTTGCCGACCAGGTTGGTCAGCACGTTCTTCACGTACTCGGCGCTGTCGGCGGGGATGGGACTGGTGCTCTCCACGCGCTCGCGGAACGACTCGAGGACGGTGCCGACGCGCTCCGCGGGCACGTTGGCCAGGCGCGTCATCTGCGCGCTGAGGGCATCCACCTCGCGCGGCTCGAGATGCTTGAGGACCGTCGCGGCCTCGTCCTCGCCGAGCGCGAGCAGCAGGATCGCGGCGCGCTCGATGCCTGGGAAGGCGCTCTTGTCACTTGCCATTGTCGTTCATCCACTCCCTGACGATCCGGGCGGCGCGCTTCGGATTCTCGGTCGCGACCGATCGGGCGACGGCGACGTGCTCCTCATAACCGGGCAGGACGGGCATCGCCTGGGGCGCCGATATCGTCACGCGGTCGCGCTCGAGCTCGCCGGGCGCCGGTGCGGCCTGGGCGACCATGGCCAGCGCCGGCGGCGGCGGCGGCGGCGGCGGGCCCAGCAGGCTCTTCATGATGGGGCGCAGCACGAACAGCGCCACGATCAGGACCAGCAGCGCCGTCAGGCCCTGGCGCGCGTACTGGCGGAACAGCGGGTTCGCGTACCACGGCTCGGCCGGCAGCGCCGCGGGTGCGGCGTCCACGCTGAACGAGGCGTTGACCACCTGGACGCGATCGCCGCGCGCCTCGTCGAACCCGATCGCCTCGCGCACCAGCGACTCGTAGCGCGCCAGTTCCTCGGCGGCCAGCGGCTGCAGGGTGACCTTGCCGTCGGCGCCGGTGACCCGCTTGTGGTCGATCACGACCGCCGCGAACAGGCGGCGGACGGTGCCGGTCGGCTGCTTGACGTGGCTGACCGTGCGGTCGATCTCGAAGTTGCGCGTGGCTCGCTGCGTCGTCGCTACCGGCTGCGGCGGAGCGGCGTCGCCCGCCGGAGGTGCGCCGGCGGTCGGCTGGCCGCCCGCACGCGGGGGCTGGTTGGACAGCGCGCCCGGCACGCCCACCGCGGCTTCGCCCGCCAGCCGCTGGTCGGAGGCCGTCTGCTCGCTGCGAACCACCTGCTGCTCTGGGACGAAATCCTCGCTGGTCTGCTCGACGACCGTGAAGTCGACTTCCGCCGTCACGCCGGCGCGCACGCTGCCGGCGCCGACCAGCGGCACCAGCAGGTTCTCGATGCGGCGCGCGTAGCCGTCCTCGATCGCTCGCGTGTACTCGAGCTGCTTGGCGGACGCTGCCAGCGGGTCGCCGGCGTCGGGCGCCGACAGCAGCGAACCGTTGTGGTCGACCACCGTCACGTCGCCGGCCTCGAGATCGGGCACGGACGAGGCGACCAGGTGGACGATCGCCTGCACCTGGCCGCGCTCAAGGCGGCGCCCCGGGAAGAGCTGGAGCATCACGGACGCGGTGGCTTGCCGCTTGTCGCGGACGAACGCGGACTGTCGCGGCACCGCGAGGTGCACGCGTGCGCTCTGCACGCCCTGCATCTTGACGATCGTGCGCGCCAGCTCCGTCTCCATCGCCAGCTGGTAGCGGGCCCCTTCCATGAACTGGCTGGTGCCGAACCCCGACTCCTTCTGGATCAACTCGACGCCGAGGGCGTCGGACTCGGGCAGGCCCTGCGCCGCGAGCCGCATGCGCGCCTCGCGCACCTGCGCCTCGGGCACCGTGATCGCGCCGTCCGGGCCCAGTCTGTACGGTACGCCCAGCGCCGCGAGGGCGTCGGCGACCTGGGCCGTCTCGCGCTCGGAGAGCTGGGAATAGACGGGCGCATACGTGCCGCCCTGCGACCAGAACACGAGCCACAGCGCGGCGGCGATCGCACCCGCGAGCGCCACCAGCAGCACCAGCTGCTTCACCGCGGGGATCTCGAGCAGTCCGCGCGGCGGCGCGGCAGCGGCTTCGGCCATGGTGGGTCGCCTTCGTCAGCCGATCCTCAGATCGGCATGTTCATGACTTCCTGGTACGCGTTGACCAGCCTGTTGCGAACCTCCGACATCGCGCGGAAGGCAAGGCCGGCCTTGTTCGACTCGAGCATCACCCGCGTCAGGTCCACGCCCGGCGCGCCCTGCTCGTACGCGACGGCAAGCGCGCTGGCGGTGCTCTGCATGCCGTTGACCTGATCGATGGACCGCTTCAGGACCTGCCCGAAGTCGAGCCCGCCCGCCGGCGCGCCCGCGCCGGCGGCGGGGCTGGCCTCGCGGCCCGCCTCGGCCGCCATCGCGCGCAGCTCCAGCAGCATGCGGCTGGTGTCGATGGTGCTCATCGGTGCTCCTCAGGGAAGTGCCAGCCCCGCGGCGCGGAACTGTGCGAGCTTGTGGCGCAGGGTGCGCGGGCTGATGCCGAGCCGCTCCGCGGCGAGCTTGCGGCTGCCGCGCGAGGCCTCGAGCGCGGCCAGGATCAGCGCGCGTTCGCGGTCCTTCAGGCCGTCCTCGAGCGCGCCGTCGCCCGGGGCGTCGCTGGCGCCCGCGGACGAGCACTCGACGGCCGAGCCGCCCGGCGGACCGGCAACGTCGGCCAGCCCCGGGATCCGCGCGACGCGCGGCAGCCCCGCACCCTCGGTCTCGAACACGATGTCGCGGGGATGCAGCACGGCGGAGCCAGCGAGCACGGCCGCGCGCTGCATGACGTTGTCCAGTTCGCGCACGTTGCCGGGCCAGCCGTGCAGGCGCAGGCGTTCGGCCGCCTCGGGCGACAGCCGCAGCGGCGAGCCGCCGCCGGCCATGCGCGCGAGCATGCGCTCGGCCAGCGGCACCACGTCGAGCGGACGCTCGCGCAGCGGAACCAGCCGCAGCGGCATCACGTTCAGGCGGTAGTACAGGTCTTCGCGGAAGCGGCCGGCCGCGACCTCTGTGGGCAGGTGGCGGTTGCTGGTCGCGACCACGCGCACGTCGAGCTCGATGGTGCGATGCCCGCCGATCCGCTCGACCTCGCGCTCCTGCAGCACCCTGAGCAGCTTGGCCTGCAGCATCTGGTTCATCTCCGAGATCTCGTCGAGCAGCAGCGTGCCGCCCTGCGCCTGCTCGAACTTGCCCGCGTGCGCGGCGGTCGCGCCCGTGAACGCGCCGCGCTCGTGCCCGAACAGCATCGCCTCGAGCATGTTCTCCGGGATCGCCGCGCAGTTGATCGCCACGAAGGGCGCGGCGGCGCGCGGCGAGCGCGCGTGCAGGTAGCGGGCGTAGACCTCCTTGCCGGTACCGCTCTCGCCGGTGATCAGCACCGTGACGTCGGTCGCCGCGATCCGCCGGGCGAGGTCCAGCGTCTCGCGCGAGCGCGGGTCGGCCGCAACCGGCGCGTCGGGCTCGGTCGCCGCCGCCGGCCGTGCGACGCGCCGCACGAGGCGCGTCAGCTGGCCGGCTTCGAAGGGCTTCACGAGGTAGTCCGCCGCGCCGTCGCGCATCGCGTCCACCGCGCGCCGGATCGAACCGTGCGCGGTGATCAGCACGACGGGCAGCTGGGGCCAGCGGGCGCGCGAGCGCGCGAGCAGCTCGTGGCCGTCCACCGGCTGCATCTGCACGTCCGAGAGCAGCAGAGAGGGCGTCTCGCGCTCGAGCGCGGCGAGCGCCTCGGCGCCGTTCGCGACGGCGGTCACGCGGCAGCCGTCGGACTGCAGCGTGTCGGCCAGCGCTTCGCGCAGCGCGGGATCGTCCTCGGCCACGAGCACGTGGAAGGCCGCCGTCATGCGTCGGCCCCGAGCGCCGGGAGGCGCATCCTGAACGAGGCGCCGCTGGGCGTATCCTCGAGGTCGACGGAGCCGCCGTGCGCGAGCCCCACCGAGCGCACCACCGCCAGCCCGAGTCCCGTGCCGTGGCTGCGGGTCGTGTAGAACGGCTCGAAGATCCGCTCGCGCAGGGCCGCCGGCACGCCCGGGCCGTCGTCGCGCACGCGGATCTCCGCCCAGCCGTCCGCGGCCGCCGCCTCGATCTCCACCCGCCCGCTCGGGCCGGCGGCGTCGAGCGCGTTGGTCGCGAGGTTCACGATCGCGCCGACCAGCGCCTCCGGGTTGCCGCGCACCGCGAGGCCGGGTGCGCGCGTGGCGATCGTCAGGCGGGCTTCGCCGGCGATGCGCGAGGCAAGGCTCTGCGCGGCGCTCTCGAGCAGTGCGCTGACGTCGCAGCGCGCGAGGCTGCCGCCGCCGCCGCGCGCGAACGCGAGCATGTCGGCCACGAGGCCTTCCAGGTGCCGCAGCCGGCCGACCACCTTCGCGGCGAGGTCGCGGCGACCCTCGTCGGCGACGCCGTCGACCCCGAGCCGCGAGGCGTACAGCAGGGCCGCGGCCAGCGGCGTGCGCACGTCGTGCGCGAGCCGCGCCGCCATCTCGCCGAGCGTCGCGAGCCGCTGGTGACGCTCGACCATCTGCCGCAGCAGCGCGGCCTCGGTGACGTCGGTCAGCAGCACGATCTCGCCCCCGCCGTCGAGCGCGCGGGTCGAGACGCTCAGGCGACGGCCGCTGGGAAGCGTCGCCTCGCCGCCGCGCGCGCTGGCGCCGGCGAGCGCGGCGCCCGCCACGCGCCAGTCGCGGCCCGTCGGGTCCTCGCCGAGCAGTTCGACGGCCGCCGGGTTGGCGGCGCGCACGCGTCGCTCGCCGTCCAGCTCGATCACACCCCCCGGCAGCGCCTCCATGATCTGGCCGAGGCGCGCGCTCAGACGCGCCCGCTCCTCGAGTTGCCGCACTCGCTCGCGGCGGGCCGCGGCGAGCTCGCCCCGGAGGCGCGCGACCTGCGACTGGAGATCGCGGTAGGAGCCTTCGAGCGCCTGCGAGAGCTGGCTGACGGTCTGGTACGCGGTGTTCGGGTCGGTGTCGGTCTCTGCCAGGGCCATCGCGCTGCTCCAGTGCGGCTCCGCGAAGTCTTCAGCAATTTCCGTGCCGGAATAGAAATCCGAGGCGGAACAGAGGGCTGTCGGCGTCGCACGACGGCGGCGTCAATTTTCCGGCGCGGTTCTCGCGGCCCGCGGCGGCGGCGGCGCCGGGTTGTCGACGCGGCGTGCGCCGGATTGCCGGCGCGCGACAGGCGCAGGCGCCTTGTGGAACACTGCGCGACCGCGCGGTCCCGCCGGCCGCGTGCCTCTGCCACGGCACCGGAGTTCCGCATGCAGCGTCGCGCCCTCGTCTCGGGTCTGGGTCTGGCCGCCGCGGGGGCGCTCGCCGCCTGCACTCGCGATCCCGGTGGCGGCGGCGCCGGCGCGTCCGGGGATCGCCGCTACGCGTGGAAGCTAGTGACCACGTGGCCGCCGAACTTCCCGGCGCTCGGTACCGGCGCGGCGAACCTCGCGAAGCTGATCGAGCGGTGCTCCGGCGGCCGCATCCGCGTGAAGGTGTACGGTGCGGGCGAACTCGTGCCGCCCTTCGAGGTGTTCGACGCGGTGTCGGCCGGCACGGCCGAACTCGGCCACGGCGGGGCCTATTACTGGAAGGGCAAGATCAACGCGGCCTCGTTCTTCTCCGCGGTGCCGTTCGGCCTCTCCGCGATGGAGATGAACGCCTGGCTCCACTACGGCGGCGGGCTCGACCTCTGGCGCGAGGCCTACGCGCCGTTCGGCGTGCTGCCGATGCCCTGCGGCAACTCGGGCGTGCAGATGGGCGGCTGGTTCCGCCGGGAGATCGACTCCGTCGCCGACCTGAAGGGACTCAAGATGCGCATCCCGGGGCTCGGCGGCGAGGTGCTCGCGCGCGCGGGCGGCACGCCGGTGACGCTGCCTGGCCAGGAGATCTTCACCGCGCTGCAGACCGGCGCGATCGACGCGACGGAGTGGGTCGGCCCGTACAACGACCTGGCGTTCGGGCTGCACCAGGCCGCGAAGTTCTACTACTACCCGGGCTGGCAGGAGCCGGGCACGGTGCTCGAGTGCCTGATCAACAGGCAGGCCTTCGAGTCGCTGCCCGAGGACCTGCAGGCGATCGTGACCACCTGCTGTCGCGCCGTGAACGACGACATGCTCGCGGAGTTCACGGCCCGCAATCACGAGGCCTTGGCGACGCTCGTGGACAAGCACGGCGTGCAGTTGCGGCGCTTCCCGGACGACGTGCTGCGGGAGCTCAAGCGGGTGTCCGAGCAGATCGTCGCGGAAACGGCGGCGAAGGACCCGTTGTCCAGGAAGGTCTACGACTCCTTCAAGGCCTTCGAGCGGAAGAGCGCGCCTTACTTCGCGGTCTCCGAGCAGGCGATGCTGGCGACCCGTTCGCTCTGAAGCGCGCGATGCCCCGCGCTGCGCGGGGAGACGGGGAACGTCCCCGCTTCACCGGCCGTAGACGAGCTCCGGCAGCCAGGTGACCAGCCCCGGGAACAGGGCCAGCACGACCAGCATGCCGAGCTGGATCGCGACGAAGGGCACGATGCCGCGGTAGATGTCGCTCGTGCGCACCGCCGGCGGGGCGACGCCGCGCAGGTAGAACAGCGCGAAACCGAAGGGCGGCGTCAGGAAGGACGTCTGCAGGTTCATCGCGATCATCACGCCGAGCCAGACCGGGTCGAGCCCCATCGCCAGCAGTATGGGCGCGGTGATCGGCACCACGACGTACGTGATCTCGATGAAGTCGAGTATGAAGCCGAGCAGGAACATCAAGAGCATCACGGCGATCATCGCGCCGACGACGCCGCCCGGGAGGCCGCTCAGCCACTCGTGCACCAGATCGTCTCCGCCGAGCCCGCGGAACACCAGCGAGAAGATCGACGCACCGAGCAGGATCAGGAACACCATCGCCGTCAGCTTCACGGTGCCCTGCATCACCTCCCGCAGCCGCGCCAGCGTCAGCTCTCGCTTGGCGAGGGCGATGACCAGGGCGCCGAACGCCCCCACGCCCGCCGCCTCGGTGGGCGTCGCCAGCCCGCCGATGATCGAGCCGAGCACCGCCAGGATCAGCAGCAGCGGCGCGACCAGCGCCTTGAGCACTCGCAGTCCCAGGTGCCCGTCGTCGGCCGCACGCTCCATCGGCGGCATCGTGGATGGGAAGAGCCACGCGCGCGCGACCAGGTAGACCATGTAGAAGCCGACCAGCAGCAGGCCCGGGATCAGGGCGCCCGCGAAAAGGTCGCCGACCGACACCGTGTCGGGCGCGAAGATGCCCTGCTTCAGCTGGGCCTGCTGGTAGGCCGACGCGAGCACGTCGCCGAGCAGCACGAGGATGATGCTGGGCGGAATGATCTGGCCGAGGGTGCCGCTCGCGCAGATTGCGCCCGTCGCGGCCCGCGGGTCGTAGCCGCGCTTCAGCATCGTCGGCAGCGCCAGCAGGCCCATGGTCACCACCGTCGCACCCACGATCCCCGTGCTGGCGGCGAGCAGCGTGCCCACCACCACCACGGCGATGGCGAGGCCGCCGCGCAGCCGGCCGAACAGGTGGCCGAGCGTCTCGAGCAGGTCTTCCGCGATCCGCGCCTTCTCGAGCACCAGGCCCATGAAGACGAACAGCGGCACCGCGATCAGCGTCTCGTTCACCATCGTGCCGAACACGCGGCTCGGGATCGCCTCAAGGTAGCTCATGTCGAACCAGCCGATGCCGAACTGGCCCAGGATCGCCATGAGCGAGGCGAACAGCAGCGAGACGCCGGCGAGGGTCAGCGCGACCGGAAAGCCCGCCATCAGCACGACGACGACCAGCCCGAACAGGACGATCGCGGTCCATTCCATGCCTCAGCCCCCGCGGAGTTCGCGCCAGGCGCGCGCAACGGTGGCGAGGCCCTGCAGCAGCAGCAGGACCGCAGCGACGAGAATCACCGTCTTGAGGAGATACAGCGCCGGCAGGCCGCCCGCCTCGCGACTGGTCTCGCGGATCGCCCATGAGGTCGCGACATAGGCCCGGCTCTCGAACAGCACGTAGGCGCAAGTGGGCATCAGGAAGAACACGCTGCCGAGCAGGTCGACCCAGGCCCGCCTGCGCCGGGACCAGCCCCGATAGAAGACGTCGACGCGCACGTGGGACTCGTGGCGGAGCGCGTAGCCGAGCCCGAGCATGAAGACGGTCGCGTGCAGCCACGTGACCGACTCCTGCATCCACACGAAGCCGAGGTCGAACGCGTAGCGGAGCACCACGACCGCGCAGGTAACCAGCACCATGGCGAGCGTCAGCCAGCCGCACAGCCGACCGACCACCTCGTTCAGGCGGTCGATCCAGACGGCGACGGCGGGATCGGTTCTCGCGGACACGACCGGATTCTCCGCGAGCCCCCTCGGCCGGACAAGGCCGGCGGCCGCGCGGGTCGTGCGCCGGCGACGCGTCCGGTGTGGCGACGTCAGGCGACGTCCGCTGCCGCCAGACGGTACTTCCGCAGCTTCTCGACCAGCGTCGTGCGCTGCATGCCGAGCAGCCGCGCGGCACCGGCGACCGTGCCGTCCGCGCGCGCGAGCGCCTCGCGGATGTAGCGCCGCTCGAGCTGGGTGAGGTGGTCCTTCAGGTCGAAGCCGTGGTCGGGCAGCGCGCCCGGCTCGGCCAGCGGCCCCAGCCGCGTGACGTTCGGCGCCGCCGGGCGGTACCTCTCGGGCAGGTCCGCGACGCAGACTCGGCGGCCGGGATTCAGGATCACGAGCCGCTCGAGCAGGTTCGCGAGCTCGCGCACGTTCCCGGGCCAGCCGTAGCCGCCGAGCGCGTCGAGCGCACGGGCGGTGAGTTCGATCCGGCGCCCGGTGAAGCGCTCGATGCGATCGAGCAGCTGCTCCGCGAGCGACGGCAGGTCCTCCATCCGGTCGGCCAGCCGCGGCATCACGATCGGGAAGACGTTCAGCCGGTAGTAGAGATCCTCGCGGAAGGCGCCCGCGACGATCGCGGCATCGAGGTCGCGGTGCGTGGCGGCGATGATCCGCACGTCGGCGCGGAACGTCTTCGTGCCGCCCACACGCTCGAACGTGCGCTCCTGGAGGACTCGCAGCAGCTTCACCTGCATGTGCAGGCTCATGTCGCCGATCTCGTCCAGGAAGAGCGTACCGCCCTCCGCGAGCTCGAAGCGGCCCTGGCGGGCGCTCAGTGCGCCGGTGAAGGCGCCCTTCTCGTGGCCGAAGAGCTCGCTCTCGAGCAGTTCCGCCGGGATCGCGCCGCAGTTCACGGGCACGAAGGGCCTGGCCGACCGCGGTGACAGCTCGTGGATGTGACGCGCGACCATTTCCTTGCCGGTGCCGGACTCGCCCAGCACGAGCACGTTCGTGTCGAACGGCGCGACCTGCTCGACCAGCCGGTGCACGGCGCGGATCGCGCGCGAGGCGCCGCTCGGGCGGAACGACGAGAGCAGCGGCGGCACGTCGTGCGGCCGCGCGCGCACTTCAGCGGCACGATCGAGCGCGACGGCCAGTTCCCGCAGGCGCACGGGCGTATCGAGCGCCAGCCACTGGGTGCCGTCGGCGACGATCCCGGGTGGCAGCGCGCCGGCGACGAGGATGGGTAGCGGCGCCGGATAGGCCCGGGCGCGGCTGGCGAGCTTCGCGAGGGCGCTCCGCGGCCACTGCTCGCCGACCACGATCGCAGTCCACTCGAGCGCCTCGGGCGCCGGCCACTCGAGGGCGGCCGGCTCGACGACGACCCGGACCTCGCAGTCGAGGAAGTGCAGGACCGTTTCCCACGCCTGCGCCCGGCCCTGGTCGGGCTCGAGCACCACCACCTTCCGCTCCGCCACCTTGCGGGCTCCCCAGGGTATCCGCGCGGCTACCCGATCCGCGGGATCGCCGGCGTTTTTTAGCTTCTTGCCGTAACGCTCTGAAGCGTAATCGTATACTTCACGAGCGTCCGAAGCGTAGCCAGCGACTGCGGACCGCGGATATCAGGGCTACCGCCAGCAGATTATTAAGGGAAACCCTTAATCCAGGGGCCCGGCGAGCCGCCGCCGGATGCGGTCCGCCGCTTCAGGCCTGAACCCGACCGCGAGCTCCGGCGATCGCCCGGCGGTGATGGCGGAAGATCAGCCTGGACAGCAGTTCGTGCACCGCGGGCGTCAGCCCCGCGAACGCGAACTGAACCCAACGCCCCTGCGCGTCATCCCGGAACCCGACCACCCGCCCCGGCAGCAGCAGCGGCTGGGGAATCTGGTGGCTGACGTGCAGGTTGAGTACCGCGTGACTGCCCTCGGCCGGCACCGTACCGCGCTCCAGCCATTCGATGCCGTCGGCGTAGAGCCGTATCGGCCGCACCGCGGGCAGCGTGGCGTCGCGTCGCAGCAGTCGCGACACCAGTTGGATCAGCACGTTGATCTTGAACTCGAGACGCTGCAGTTCCTCGGCGAGCTGGTGATCGTCGTCGGCCTTCTTGTCGCGGTGCGGCGCCCTCGGGTCGAGCGAGGCGTCGGCCACGAGCACCTCGAGGTTCTCGGCGTTGTAGCCCGCCAGCGCCGGGCCGCCCACGGGCTCGTCGCAAGGCGCCATGCCGAGGGGCAGCGCATCCTCGTAGGCGAGTCCCTCGAAAGCCCTGCCCATCGCCGCGATCCCCGCGACGGTGTCGGTGAAATCAGGCGCCGGCATCGCCGTAGGCCTTGAGCGCCGCGCGCCCGATCGAGGCGACGTCCGCCTCGCGCTGCAGCGCGCGGCGCCGGTGTTCGGCGATGCCGATCAGCTCGTCGTTCAGCCTCACGACCTCGCGCAGCACGGCCGCGAAGCCCGCGAGGTCCGCAGCCGCCGGCGGCGTGCCGTCGAAGATCCGCTCCATCAGCAACCGGCGTTCGCGCTCGAGGTCGGCGGCGACGCCCCAGTCGTCCACGTCGAGCGCGGCACGCAGGGCGCGCGTCGCATCCAGCAGTCGGTCCAGGTCGGCGCCGCGCGACGGCGGCGGATCCGCGAGAACCGCGCTCACGGCGTCGCCGGCACGCGGTTGCGCGCGGCCTCCGGGATCGCGTCCCAGCCGTCCTTGATCTCGCGCAGGACCCGGGCGACCTCGTCGAAACCGCGGGCGTCGTTCCGCAGGTTGGCCTCGATCAGGCGGGCGGTCGCCCACTCGTAGAGGTCGCGGAGGTTGCGGGCGACGTCGCCGCCCTGCTCGAGATCGAGGCTCGCGTTGAGGGTGTCGATGATCGCCGCGATCCGCGACACCTGTTCGCCCTTCGGCCCGATCTCCCGGCGCTCGAGATGCCCCTTGGCGACGGCGAGCCGCTCGAGCGCGCCGCCGAGCAGCAGCTGGACGAGGCGATAGGGTGTCTCTGCCGCCGCCACCTGGCCGGCAGCGCGGATCTGACGGTAGCTGGAAAGTGCATGGCTCGGGGTATGCATTGCGGGTTGGTCCGTTCGGTCGGGTGACTGGATCGTGGCTAGCGGGTCGGCAACTGGCCGAGCGCGGCGTTGAGGTTGCTGCCGGTCTGGCGCAACTGCGAGACGAGACTGTCCATCGCCGTGAACTGCTGCCGCAGCCGCCGCTCGAGCGCCTGCAGGCGGTCGTTGAGCGCCTCGCGCTGGCGCGTGACGTCCTCGATGCTGCGCCGCAGCCCGGAGGTGCGGGCGTCGATCGCGCCGCCGTTGCGCGACACGCCGTCGACGAGCGCGTCGAGCCGCCGCGCGATGCCCGTGCTCCCCGCGCCGAACAGCGCCGACACCGCCGCGGGATCCGCCGCGAGCTTCGAGTTGAGCTTGGCGCTGTCCACCTTCAGCGTGCCGTCGACGTTGGTCGTGATCCCGATGTCGGAGATGCTGCGCACCGACGCGCTGCCGGTGCCCTGCGGCAGCGTGGCGCCGAGTACGCCGCGCGCGGTGGTCAGGAAGCTGCGGAGCGTGGTGTCGCCCAGCAGCACCCCGCCCTGCCGCGTCTCGACGTTGTAGTCCCCGAGCGGCCGAAGCGTGGTCAGCACGCGGTTGTAGGCGGACACGAAAGTGTCGATGGCACGCGCCGGAGCGCTCTGGTCCACCGTGATGCCGACCGAGGTCGTCGTCCCGGGCGGGGACGACTTTGCGAGGTTGAGCGTGACGCCGGTGATCGCGCCGCTCACCGAGTTCGTCGGACTGTCGTACGCGAACCCGTCGATCCTGACCTGAGCGTCCTGCGCGGAGCGCAGCACCGTCAGGTTCGTCGCCCCGCCGGGCGGGTCGTACACCAGCGCCGCGAGGCCGCCGTCGCCGCCGGCCTGGGTGACGCGGATCGCGTTGGCGACGCCGGTCCGCGCGCCGTTCAGCACCAGCCGCGCGCCGTCGTTCGCCGTCACGATGGAGGCGCTGACCCCGGACCCGCCGGCCCGCGCGTTGATCGCGTCGCGGATGCCGGCCAGCGTGCGGTCCGCCGAGGTGACCTCGACCGTGAAGGAATTCGGGCCGGCGGCGATCGTCAGCGTGCCGGTGCCGATCACCGAGTCGGCGGACGGCACGGGGGCCGCCGCGAGCCGCGGGCCCGTGGCCAGCCGAACCACCTCGACCTCGTAACTGCCGGCGACCGCGCTCTGCCCGGCGCTCGCGGTGAGCAGCGTGGAGTCGCCGACCGCGGTGCTGCGCGACTGGAAGACGGCACCGTCGCGCAGCGACGTCAGCGCGCCCCGGAACTGGTCCACCGCGGACCTGAACGCGCCGAACGCCGAGAGTTGCGCCTGGAAGCGCGTCTCTTCGCGCGCCAGGCGCGCCTGCCGGGCAGAGCCCTCCGCCTGCACCAGCCGGCCGACCAGCCCGTCGATGTCGATCCCTGACCCGACGCCGTTGGAGGTGATGGTGCCCATGTGATCCTCTTGCCGCGCAAGGACGGGAGCAAGTTCCGTACCAGAGGCAGCGCGCGTCCGGCGCCCCTCAGGCGCGAACGTTGAGCAGCGTCCCGTAGTCGCGCAGCATGCGCGCGGTGTCGAGGACCTCATCGGCCGGGATTTGCCGGACGACTTCGCCCGTATTCGGGTTGACGAGCCTGACGATCGTGCGCCCGGTCGAGTCGTCCAGCAGGAACACGAACTCGCGCTGGCTCTGCTGGAGGAAGCGATTGAGTTCCGCGACCGTCCCGCGCAACGCGGCCTGGGAAGCCTCGGTGCGCGGCAGCGCATTGCCGGCCTGCGGCGAGGCTCTGCCGTCCCGACCCTGCGCGGCGTCGCCCGCGGCCGCCACCGAGGTCACTCGTTCCGTCGCCGCGACCTTCATCCGGTCTGAGATCTGGATGCCCATGTCTCGATTGCCCAGCGAAAGACGCAACGGCCGGCCGCTCGTCGCAGCCTAGCCCGCCCGCGCAGCTCGACGCGGGCGGGGCCGTCGCGCGGGGCGGCTCTCGCCGGGTCCTCCGGCGGGGGCCGCCCCGCGGTCCCGTTCCGGGACCGCGACGGTGCTCCTTACCGGAGCAGCCCCAGCACCTGCTGCGGCACGGCGTTGGCCTGCGCCAGGATCGCGACGCCCGCCTGCTGCAGGATCTGCGCGCGCGTCAGCGACGCGGTCTCCGCGGCGAAGTCGGCGTCGCGGATCCGGCTGCGGGCGGCCGACGCGCTCTCCGACATCGTCTGCAGGTTCGCGATGGTCGACTCGAAGCGGTTCTGCACCGCGCCGAAGGTGGAGCGCAGGTTGCTGACGAGCGTCAGTGCCGAGTCCACCGAGCGGATCGCGCTGTTGGCGCCGTCCACGGTCTTGACGCTCTGCAGCGCGAGGTTGCTGGTGGGCTCGAGCAGGCTGCTGGCCTGGCCGAGGAGCGCCGAGCCGCCGGTGCCGCCGATGTTGATCGCGCCGGACGACTCCAGCGTCACCTGGCCGCGATACAGCGTTTCCGACGCGCCGGTGCCCGTGTCCGTGGAAGCCGCGCCTGCCGTGCGCGAGAACACCGTCGCGACGGTGTTGTTGCCGGTCGCCGCGCCGGTCGCGGCGGTGCCCGTGACGGTCTCGGCGACCTGCACGTCGCGCCCGTCCTCGGCCACCAGACGCAGCGAACCGTTCTCGACGCTGGCCCTGACGCCGGTCTGCGTGGTGAACCCGTTGATGGCCTGGGCCGCCGAGTCGAGCGTCACCGTCCGCGCACCGCTGGCCGCCGTCAGGTTGATGACGGTGACGCCGTTGATCTGCAGCGTGTACGCCACCTGGCCATCCGTCGTGGCGCCGTCCGCCGTGTCGGCACTGAGGAACAGTCCAGCGCCCGGGCCGGCCGTCGCGCCGGCGCCGGAGGTCGGATCGAAGGTCAGCGAGGTGGTCGCCGAAGCCGTCACGTTCGCCACGCCCGTGGCATTGATGGCCTGCGCCGTCGCGAAGGCGCTACCGACGGTCTGGCCGACGGACGTACCCGCGACCGCGCTCCGGACGTTGACGCCGTTCAGCACCAAGTTGCTGGTGCCACCGGAGTTCACGACCTCGGTGCCGCTCACGCCGGAGTAGGCGCCGCCGGCGGCGGTGACGGTCGTGGCGCCCGGGGCGGCAGCCGAGTTAGTGACCGTCCGCGCCGCCGTGCCCGCGGTCGCCAGGAACTGGCCGATGCGGTCCGAGCGGGTGCTCGTGCCGACGCCGATCGCGATCGTCTCGCCGACGTTGGCGCCGACCTGGATCGTGGCGCCGCCGAAGCTGCCGTCGAGCAGCTTCTGGTTGTTGAACGAGGTCACCGTCGCGATGCGGTTGATCTCCGAGACGCGCTGCTGCACTTCCAGGTCCAGGGCCTCCCGGTCCGAGGCGCTGTTGGTCGCGTTCGCCGCCTGCACCGCCAGTTCGCGGATGCGCTGGAGGTTGTTCGACACCTCCAGCAGGGCGCTCTCCGCCGTCAGCGACAGCGACATGGCGTCGTTCGAGTTGCGGACTGCCTGGTTCAGGCCGCGGATCTGCGTCGTGAAGCGTTCCGAAATCGCGAGACCCGCGGCGTCGTCCCGGGCGCTGTTGATGCGCAGGCCCGACGACAGCCGCTGCAGCGCGGTCGCGAGGTCGGTACGGCTGCTGCCGAGATTGCGCTGCGCGTTCATCGACAGCGTGTTGGTGTTGATCACTTGACCCGACATGTTCCCTGCTCCTCGTTTGCGGTGGCCGCGCGAGGCGACCGACTGGATTTGGTCGGCCGTCGGACTGTGTTGGGCAGACCGCCGACCCGTCACGGGGTCTTATCGGCGGGGCGGGCGGGTTCTTGAGGGACCGGCTGCGCGAGGCTCCGGTCAGGGTCGAGGGCCGGGCAGACGGCGTCCCGCCGCGGCGGGACGCCGCGCGACGCTAGAGGAAGTTGAAGAGCGAGAGGCCCTGCAGGCGCGCGTAGCTCTGCTGCGACGCCTGCAGCCCGACGAGCTGCTGGTTGAGGCGGGTCAGGGCCTCGGCGTAGTCGAGGTCCTTGACCGAGGACAGCAAGGTCTTGAGCTCGACGTCGACGTCCGTGTTGACGCGCTGCTGCTCGTCGATGGCCTGCAGCCGCCCGCCGATCTCCGCACGGACCTCCAGCACGCTGCCGATGGCCTGATCGAGGTCGTTCAGCGATCGGTTGATCGCGTTCTGGAAGCGCGCGCGCTCCGTCCCGGCATTGCCCCCGATCAGCAGCGCGTCGGCGAACTGCTGCACAGTCGTGAAGATGTCCTGGAGCGCGCTCGGCCCGACCGAAAAAGAGTCTCCGGCCACGGGCGTGCCGCTGACCTCGAGCTTCACGCCCCGGAACAAGATGCTCCCGCCGGACACGTAGGCGCCCGTGGCGATCACCGCGTTGCCGGCGTCGCGCACCTCGTAGGCGTCGGGCGCGGTGAAGACGACCTGGTAGGTTCCGCCGTCCCACTGGGCGGGATCCGCGAGGCCGCGACCACCGACGACCGCGGTACCCACGTTGGACGACCCGACGCCGACCGTCATCACGCCGTCGCCGTTGCGCGCCATCTGAAACACCCGCGAACCCGGATCCCCGTCGGCGACGTAGCGGTTCGGCCCGATCTGCAGCAGTCGCTGACCCTGGTCGCCGTTGTACTGGATTCCGCCGGGAGTCGGCGCGAACGGCCGCGTCTGCGTCGAGAAGCCGGCAAACAGGTACTGGCCGTTCGGCTCCTGCTGGTTGGCGAGCGTCAGCAGCCCCTCGAGGCGCTGCCGCACCTCGATCGCGATCAGGGCGCGGGACTCCGCGGACGCCGCGCCGTTCGCCGCCTCGACCGCGAGTTCGCGCACCCGCTGCAGGTTGTCGCCGACGGTCCGCACCGCGGACTCCGCGAGCGCCAGCCGACCGCGGGCGCGATCCGCGTTGACCGCGTACTGGCCCGTCGCGTCGATCGACTGCTGCAGCTCCAGCGCCCGGGTGGCCGCGACCGGGTCCTGCGAGGGTCGCATGAAGCGCTCGCCCGAGGCGACCTGCTGCTGGGTGTTCAGAAGCCCCGACTGCTGGCGGCCCAGCTGCAGGTTGAAGTTCTGGCTGAACGAGAGCGTGGATACGCGCATCAGTTCCTCAGGGAGGCGAGCAGCGTGCGGAACATGTCGTCGGCGACGCCAACCACTTTCGCAGCGGCGCCATAGGCCTGCTGCCAGCGCAGCATCTCGGACGCTTCTTCATCGAGGTTGACCCCGGAAACCGCGAGCACCTCCGCGCGGGCATCGCCCGCGATCGCCTCCTGCGCCTCGCGCGCCAGCGCGGCCTGACGGGACGCCTCGCCCAGTTCGCCGACCGCCGCACGGAACGACTCGGAGATCCCGGTCTGGCCGCCGTCCAGCAGGCCGCGCGTCTGCAGGCCTGCCATCAGCAGCGCGTTGCGGTTGTCGGCCTGACCGCCGGCATTGCGCTCGACGCGGAACGTGTCGCCGACCGCCGGTGCACCGCTGATCTGCACGCGCCAGCCGTTCAGGTCGAGGTTTGCGCCGGGCGTGTAGGCGAAGCTGCCCGAGCCGTTCACGCTGTAGGTCGTCGGCGTTAGGAACTGGATCGTCACGGTCGCGGTCAGGTTCGGATCGGTCGGATCCAGGACCTGCCCGGGCGAGATGGTGCCGGTCCCGACGTTGCCGGTGCTGGAGACACTGCGGATGGGCGCGGCCGCCGCGAGGACGCGCGGGTCGTCGATCGCCATGCGCAACGCGCCGGCCGCGGCCCGGGTGGGCTGCACCAGGAAGCGATCTTCCGCGGCCGGCGCGCCCGTCACCACCAGGGCGACCCCGCCGATGCGCAGCGGGTCGGCCGCGGTCCCGGTGCCGGCGACTGCCACGGGGGCGCCCGTGCTCCCGGCCTGCGCGACCCAGGCGGTGCCCGTGTACCGCAGCACGTAGTCCTCGTTCGTGAGCTGCCCGAGGTCGGCGACCGAGGCGGCCAGGGCGGCGGTGCCCGTGTTGTCGCCCGACGTCAGCACCGCCGGCGCCGGCACCGAGAACATGGGCGCGCCGAGCTGACCGCGCAGGTCCATGCCGCTAGCCTGCTGCGCGTTGACGCCGAGCGTCAGCGCGGTGGCAACCAGACCGAGGGCGTTGCGCGCCGGGTCGAGCAGCCGCTCGCGCGCCTGCAGCAGCCCGCCGATCTCGCCGCCGGAGAGTCCGCTCGTGATGATCTGCGGCGTGCCGTTGCGGACGGAGGCGAGGTCCAGCCGTGTCGGGTCGAGAGCGTTGGGCACGGTCGCGAGCGGGACCGCCGTGTTTTGCAGCACCAACGCCTGCCCGTTGCCGATGAAGACGCTGACCTGCCCGTCGCTTTCGACGTTGGTCTGCACGCTCACCTGCCGCGACAGCTGCACGATCAGCTTGTCGCGCTGGTCCAGCAGGTCGTTCGCCGGTTGGCCGCCCGAGCTCGCCTGCGCGACCCCGATCCGTTCGTTCAGCCTCGCGAGCGACTCCGCGAGGCCGTTGATCTCGTTGACCGAAGCCTTGATGCGCGAACTCGCGTCGTCGGCGATGGCGTCGAGACGCAGGCTGGTCTGCTGGAACGAGCTCGCGAGCGACTGCGCCTGCTGCAGCAGCAGCGAGCGGTTGGCGACCGAGGCCGGATCGTTGGCGACAGTCTGCCACGCGTTGAAGAAGGCCTGCAGGTTGGCCGCGATTCCGTTACGCGAGTCGCCCATCACGTCGTCGATCCGGCGTGCCGCGTCGGCGTACATCGACGCCTGGCCGAGCTGGTTCGAACTGGACCGCATCTGCGCGGTAGCGAACTGGTCGACCAGCCGCCGGACGGTGGCGACCTGCACGCCGTTGCCGACGAAGCCGTCGCCGAAGGCGCTGGGCGGCCGGGTGGCCAGCTCGACGCGCTGCCGGCTGTAGCCATCGGTGTTCGCGTTCGAGATGTTGTTGGCCGTGACCGAGAGCGCCTTCTGGAAGGCGACCAGGCCCGAGAGGCTCGTCCGCAAGATGTCGGGCACGCTTCTGCACCTCGCGCGGCGGCGGACCCTCGTCCGCACCCCGCTCGTTCGTCTACATCGGCCCGGCGGCCGGGTCCTTGAGGGCGGCGAGCGCCTCGCGCAACGTGTCGCCGCGCAGGATCGCGTCGATCTTCCGGGCGTAGTCCGGGTCGGTGGC
>Ga0315900_10004526_pt1 | contig 19564 bp, 15 predicted proteins | sample LakEriMetagenome_FD_203521 | JGI IMG/M metagenome (GOLD analysis project Ga0315900, IMG submission 203521) | Freshwater fungal communities from buoy surface, Lake Erie, Ohio, United States - Buoy 12 MA114 | ecosystem: Environmental > Aquatic > Freshwater > Lake > Lake biofilm | place: USA: Lake...
ACTTCGGTGAATTAATACGAGTAGCAGAAACAGAAGGACCACAAGCATTATTAGCATATGCTCGGTCAACTATCCCAGCAAATCTTTTACAAAGTGCTAGTACCCGTGCGCTATTCAAACAATTAGGCATTTCTGCAGAAGATTTCCTCAAAGCAGGTGGTCAACAAAAGAGTGCAGCAGAATCGATTGAAGAACAAATGACTCAAGCCGTGGATAGTACAAAAGTATTCGGTACCGAATTATTAACTACTGGTAGTAGAATAAAAGAATTACTAGTGGGTTCATTTGGAGCTGTAGCCGTAGCCGGATTTGCGGCCGCTGCGGCGCTTGCATCAGTTGCATTAGCAAAAATTGGACCTGCTCTCGCATCATTGGGATTAGGATTTAGTAGTTTATCTGTGTTGTTACTACCATTAGTAGGAGCTATAGCCGGTATAATAGGATTGTTTTCATCACGGTCGCTTGTAGCTCAAGGTGAAGAAGGAAAAGGATTATTTCGTGGTGCATTAAGTGGTGCTGCACTTGGAGCTAGCATTGGGTCATTTGGTGGTGTACCTGGAGCAGCAATTGGCGCTTTACTTGGAGCTGGGGCAGGTCTGGTTGTAGCAGGAACAGCAATACCAACAAACGATATGTTCTCAGCCGGATACGGTAGTCGTATGTTAGTAACCCCAAATGGTGCGTTCGCACTGAATAATGCAGATGATATAATCGCCGGTACAAATCTATTCCCCAAGGGAGCATTACAAATGGGGTCAGATAGTTCTGAATTGGTTCGTAAGGTAGATAATTTGATTACCGCTTTGTCGAACGCATCTACCACCATTAATGTCGGTGGTAGTACGCAAACGGTTCCTCGTATGCAATTGGTTGGTGTGTACTCTCGTAACGAAGTGAGATAATCTATGGCAACCTTAGCAGACCTATTCAACGAAAAATCTCAAGACATCTACAAAAGATTTTCTGCGAAAAAAGAACCATCAGACCAACCATATATCAGTATCCGCCCAGATACCGATGATGCACGCAGTCGTATCAAAGATGACAATCGGTCTTTACCATTTGTATCAAAAGCGCGTGATACACAACGGGTCAGTAAATTTTTACGGTCATCAGATGGTGTTTTGTTTTTAGCTAAGCAAGCACTATTACAAACTGGGAATACTTTTGAAAATACAAAAGTTATTAATCCAGCAGAATTTTTATTAAACGCAACTCCGTTCTTACATATTCGTAGACATTTGGGAGTACTGGACAGAACATCTGGTTTATTACAAATAGGAACTGTAACTTCTATATCTAGTAAATTTACGATAGCAGGTACTATTAATGAAGGGATAAGAACTCGTGGATTGGGAAGAACTGTCCGTTCACTAGCAGCTACATATCTCTCTAATCAAGTAGGGGCACTTACCGCTCAACTTAAATCAACAATTGATGTAAGTCAAATAAATACACAAGGTGATACCAGTCGTCCTGAATTTTCTGTGTTTAAGAAAGATGGTATTTATCAGGGACCAGTGTTGTTTCCACCACAACCAATCTCACAACGCAGCTTACCACGACTTAATGCCACAGCAACATTTAAAGCACTTACAAAAACTGCAGCAAAAATTGCACTTCGTAATGCTGCAGTAAAAACTATACAAAAAATTTCATTTGGGAAATTATTAAAAAATACAAAATCATTACCATTAATTCAAGAAATTCAAGAACAAACAAAGCAGTTTTCATTTGCAGAAGAAGCTCTAGCATTTAAACAAAAGTTTTTCGAAAAGAATAATAGCGCAGCGAGAACATTTAACTTTTCAGACAGAGATACAAACGGAACTAAATCATCTAATAATTTACCACAAACAAATGCATCAATCAGATTAAATAATAAGTTTTTATCAGAACGATTATTGGCTGACACTTTTGTAGATACAGACCCAACCAGAGTAGCCATAAGTAAGGGTGATACTCAACTCCAAGATCCGTACAATGTTTTAAAACAAGGCCCAAATGGCGTGCAACTCGGAGCAGTATACGGAACTAGTGATGTAAATAAATTAAATTATTATGGTATTATAGGTGAACAAGAGCAAACGGATATTGTAAGATTCACTTTTTCCAATTTAAATGGTGAAACCGTACAATTTCGTGCATTAATATCTAGCATCAAAGAATCTGTCAAACCAGAATTTACTGAACAACGATATGTAGGAAGAACGGAAAGATTTGTCGTTTATGGTGGAGCAAAGCGTTCCGTATCATTAAATTTTAATGTGGTTGCATTTTCTCCAGAAGAACAATATGGCATGTGGCAGCGTGTAAATTACTTATCGGGGTTAGCATTTCCACAAGATGTAAAAAACGGATTTATGGTTCCACCGTTATTTAAAATCACTGTAGGTGGTTTATACGATGCTCAACCGTGCTACCTAGAAAATTTAGATTACGACTTTTTAGATGAAGCAATTACATTTGATGTTGATAGACAAGTACCACATTCAGTCGTAGTCAACATGCAATTAAGTATTCTTGAGAAGAGAAGTAAGTTCTATGATAGTCCATTCTACAAGATAGCAGAAGATATGGTAAAAGAGCAGGTTGCCCTTAGAAATCCAGGAAGATAATTATGGACCGTTATACTACACAATTAGAAACAGACACTACAAAAAAGATTCCATACTACAAGACGGTGTTACCAACATCAATCCCGTCAGAAGATATCCCATTCTACTATGTGGTACAAGATGGAGATAGACTGGATACTTTATCCTATAAGTTTTATAATACCACAGAAAATTGGTGGATGTTGGCAAAGGCTAATAACTTAGCAAACGGTAGTATGGCAGTACCTATTGGTACCAGACTTTTTATTCCAAATATATAATATGGCAGATTTACCATTTAAGTTTTTATGTTTACCAGCCGCTATACCCATACCAGCGGTCATTACCAGTCCGTTTGGTGAGAGAAAACACCCTAAAGTTCCTGGTAACCCCAGAATAGAACACAGAGGATTAGATATCAGAGCTAAAGCAGGAACTGCTGCGTTAGCTGTATTTGATGGCGAAGTTATCTCAGCTGGATTATTAAGTGCTAACTACAATACAGGATGTGGAGAAGGTATCGTTATCGGGCATTTTGACGGTAACCAAATAACACATACGACAAAATATTGCCATTTTGAACGAGGGTCTACGGCTGGGTTGGTGAGAGGAACACGCATACGAGCTGGTCAAAAAATAGGAACCGTAGGTAACACCGGCGGAAGCACCGCCCCCCATTTGCACTTTGAATTAAGAAGAGTTCGGGGTAACCCAGACAGAAATCCTGATGGGTCCTGGAGATTTTTTAGCGATGTTCCTATTGACCCAACACCATATATTAGAGCATTTGAACAAGCTCCAACCGATTATGCAAATAAAGCTAATGCCCAAGCATCACAGCGTCTAGCCGCGTCCGTGGGTATATCACCTCTTATTGAATCATTAGAGTCATTTCATCCGAAAATTCAATATGAATTAACTAGACGACGAATAGCAGCAGAAACAGCTAATGTCTATACTCCATTTGTAAAACTAACATCTTTATCCAAAGTATTAAAGAGTAATTTGGAAACAGAAACCGTCGCATATTGTCCTTCGCTTGGATTGCATGGACAACCCTCGGTATCATTTGACGATATTTATTCTACTCGAAGTGATAAAAGTATTATAGGTTACGCTATTAATAAAGATGGTACTCAGGAAATTCCCGTTATTGTTGCAGATGCATCCAAGGACGCAAAAAATATTCCTGTACCCGGTATAGCCAGTGTTGAGGTGGAACGCAGTACTGCGGGCCCAATGGGAGTCCGCGGCGGATTGACAAAAGCAGACTTAAAAATAGTAGCCTATTCTGTTGGTCAGGTAGATGCGTTACTTAGATATTTTCTACGACCTGCTACAAGAGTAGTTCTTGAGCTTGGCAGAATGTCGTCAAATCAAACACATCCAAATGAAAGATTTACTCCGTTTGATTGGAAGCGTGCAGTAGGCGGTAAGCTGGAAATAGGAAATACACCAGTGGATGTTAAAACTTACTTCAGTACCTTAATTAAAGACAGAAGTGAACAAGAGAAATTTATCAAGCAGTATGTTTATGACAATTACGGTAATTATGAATTGTTTATTGCGTATGTAGTAAAGTTTAATTTAAAATATAATAAAAATAATACATACGAAATAAGTCTTACGATGCATTCGGTGCAACAAGTTGAAGTACCTACAAAGCATACGGGTGTTCAATCCACATGCCCAAGCCCAACATCTGCTTGTAAGGCGATGGACATCCTTGAATATTTTAACGATGCCTATTCTTGGAAAACTAATTCTTTTGCAAAATTAATGTCATATTACCAACAAGAAAATTTAGTTGGAGATGATTATTACTGGAGCAATCAAGCTATTCCTATAAAAAATGAAAAATCCGAACCAGACGCTACTAGTGGACCAAGTACTCAAGCGGGAACTAGAGAAAATGAATATTTTGTTTCCTGGAGATTTTTTGTAGAGAAGATATTAAATGATAAAAGATATGGCATTGCTGCGATGTTAGGCAACGATGAGTTAGCAAATCTAACACTATTACGACCAACCGATGAATTGAATGAGTCAGACGATACAGGACTTATAGCTAATCAAGTAGGGTATCATCCAAATCTTCGGTCTGTTAATCCTGAAGTAATGATAATCTGGAATCCAGCGGCACAAACAAGTTTTTCCAGAACTACTGATAATGCAAGATTTACAAGTATTATTCGTTTAGCAGGACAAGAGGATGAAACTATTAGACAAGCGTTAGAAAAAAATGACTTATTAATGAAGATTACTAGGGCTTCTGAACCATTTTCTCCAAAGAAAGGTGAAGAGACAAAAGCTAGTTCATCTTCTTTAACCAAAGGAATATGGTTAAATACAAAAGCAATTAAACAAGCGTTCACCTCTACTGATACTATTAGTGCGGCTATCAGCATGTTGTTGAATATGATGAATTCTGCAACAGAAGGGTATTGGAATCTTCAATTATATAGTACTGATGTTAAGAACCCAGGAATGCATATAATTGATATGGGGTTGTCAAAAGAACCAAAGATATTAACAGAATCTACAACCACTAACGGAGTAGATGAAGAAAACTTCACAAGTATATTAGATAGCACAACTGGTGTGAATCTCCGTAGATATCACGGGGAAACAGAGGATAAGCCTAACTTTATTTATATGTTCAATAGAGGAACCAAGCGCTTCGGTGATGGAGAGCTGGGTAGTGATTTGCTTGATTTAAATGTAGAATTTAATTTACCTCAAGTTATCGCGGTGCAAGCAATCGCAAACATTGGCGGTCCTGCACAAAAGAGTACATTAGAATCAATTAATATACCGGAACTTCAAGAAATTACACTTCTTAAAGATTTATACAAGCCATGTAATGATACTAACATTTGCGTTGATGAACAAGAATGTGAAAGTGACGAAATACAAGAATTTACTCGTGCTGTAGAAATAGCTAGACAAACAGAGGCCGATGTTATAGCCCAAGAACGCAGAGCTCCCAGAGCTACGGATGCTCAGATATTCGCTAGTGAGGCGAGATTATCTGCAGCAAGTAGAAATCGGCAAGCAACTGAAGACAGATTAGCAGAGGTAGAAATAAAATTATTCAATCCTAATTTAGTTGGAACAATACGTGAATATGCTGATTTAGGAACTGCTGTTAGATTGATAGAAATTAATCCATCACGGATGATGAAGCAACTGAACATAGATTCTACTAACGCGGAACGTCAGAAACGACCTCCTACAGCACATGCATTTAACAGTTCAAACCTTACTAAAACGGTTGTAGATGTAACCTTACCGGGTATAGGTGGTATTAATTTATTCCAATCTTTCTTGGTTGACCGTGTTCCGTCTATAATAGACAGAGGATTTTATGTAGTCACAAAAATTGGACACGAATTTAATCCACAAAATGGATGGATTACCAAAATCCAAGGTAGATTCAGATATAGACCAAAGAAAGTGTCCTCAACCGACGATAAGCTATGTTAACACCATATACCAATCGACCGAAGGTCACACAAACCGACATACTGAATGGGTATGTCACGCGGTATTTTGTGCGTAATGTTTCAACGAAGTTAATTACCGAAGTTGATAAAAAACAATATGAAACATTTAAACTTAATGCATTATACGAAACAGTAAACTTTCCTTGGATAATTACGGGATTCGCAAATAATATAATATCTACGGATGGTCAAATTATTTACGGGGCAAAACATAAAAACGCTGTAACCATCTGTTTTTATGAAAGACGGATGCCTGGATTAACTAGACTATTTGGTGGATTATCATGTCCTCCAGTAGACATAAATCCTAAGTTATTAGAGTACTTCCAAGGTACTATGAACAAAGAACCAGTTACACCTATCAACAAACCAAAGTATACTGTTAGTTTTGGATTTGGATTCGGTAGAACCTTTGGTAATGAAATTGTCCCACCTACCTCAGGTGTCACAGGCGGTTCGGGTACATCAGGCTCATCAGGTAGTTCAGGTACATCAGGCTCATCAGGAACATCAGGTAGTTCAGGTACATCAGGCTCAACAGGCGCATGTTACACAGGTTCAAGAATTGCGGCCGACTATTGGTGGGTTGCATGTTCTGGCTCAACTACAACATTGTCATCCTCTTATTGGACTGCATCAAACGGTGGTATTAATTTAGGCGTAAGTGCTACCGCAGCCGATAGTATCATGGGTCTAGTACTAGATGGTAATAATGGTCGCGGACTTGGATGGTCTGGATTTACCCAAGATGTAGACATCAAACACATATTTATTCGTTTCAATTCCTATGATATGAATAATGCTGGAGCCGTATTGGGTGGGAGTCAAAATGTAGTTCACGAAATAGCATATCGAAATGATGTATTTTATGAACCGAGATTATATTTTATAGAAGGTGGTATAACAGCATCAAGCTCTCCAAATCTAACGGGAGATGAAAATAATTACACATATTCAATGTTTACTGAAATCACCCAACCAGAAACCTCCATGTGGTTAGATTTTAGCAACACGACAAGTCAATCATCTACAAGTAGTCTCACGATAGGAACTGGTACTAAAACATTAATAGTTGCAACAGGATCAAATTATAATATTGGACAACATATCGTTCTTACTACGCCAAGTGGAAGTATGACGGGTACGGTAACGAGCTACGACACAGGATCAGGTCAACTTACAATAAATGTGACCTCTGCAAGTGGTTCTGGTACATATACAGAGTGGAATAGTGAATCACCTGCATTTGCATACTACAATAATCAAGAAACAACTCCTAAGGTAACTACAATTTATGGGAATAGTAATTATCAATCGCGTTTTAGATACAAAAGCGGTTCTTTCTTCTATGTTGGTCAGCGTCTCGGAGGCGCGGGTAGCCGTTTTGCTAAATTAAATATTAAAGAAGTAGCACTTTTTACAAGGTCATTAAGTTATGAAGAAGGATTAGAATTCCGTAATCAAATGATGCAACAATGGCCGGTAAATACTACACTAGTATATGATAATGTAAGTCCAGGTGTAATATTAACCAGAGACTTTACATCGCAAGGTTTATTTAACACCGCATCGCAATCTTCATTTAGTACTGCTTCGTCTATCAATGTAGGTTGGAATTCTGCATATACGGCATATACCGTGTTGACTGACCCAATCGATACAGGACTTACATTAACAAATACCGGCGGGACCACAAATGGAATATTAAATTCTGGTTCAGAGGCTTCGTTTAATTACTACTATTCTCCTATGGGTACTTTGTGGAATGTACCAAGCTCTGCTTCTTGGTTGGATGCACCGTTACTAAATAGAAAATATGATAGTGTTGGCCCAGGATTAACTTTAACCAGAGGAGTCGGAGGAGCACTCTTTAATTCTGAGGTAGAGTATCAATGGGATTGGGATAACTATGCCTACCCCACGGGTACAGAATGGAATTCAGAATATACCGATACTGTGTATGGGTGGGGTGATTTGACCGATGTAACAACAAGAACATATGCAACTTTCTACGAAGCGTTAAATTATGCAGTAGGAAGTAATGCGGTAGCAACAGAATTAGTTATGCACGATACTATTAATGACAAATACTACAAATTTGATATTACACAATGGGGCAATTATAATGTAGGTTCTACTTACGCGTATACTCGTCAAGAAATAGACGCAGGCACAGGTAACTTGATTGGTTCTCCTGTAACGATAACAAGAACGAGTGCTGATGTGGACAACAACGGATGGTCTAATTTAACAACGGTAGATACGCGCGGATATTATTCATTCCAACCCTTATTATCCCAGTATCCAAATGAAATTGTTGGTGCACAAATTGTAATGTGGGATACCATAAATGATAAGTACTATAAGTTTGATTTTACTAAATGGGAGCCCCGTTCGCCAAATGTTGATTACGCATATACACGACAGGAAATAAACCCAACTACTGGAACATTGATTGGTTCTCCTGTAACCTTCACAACAGAATCACCTCTTGGTGGTTGGGAAGATTTAAGTAATGTCACATCCAGACCATATAGTACATTCTATGCAGCGGTAGGTAACAATCCAGACGCAAATACCTTGGATACAGAGTTGGTTATGAAAGACGAAACTACTAACAAATACTATAAAGTTGATGTTACCTATTGGGGACCAACTATTGGGGCAGCACCATACTCATATACGCGATGGGAAATTAATTCTGGATCTGGCGCGACTGGTTCTGCGGTAGTATCGGAAAGATTGTATACTCCATAAGACTTGACAAACACAATCCAATATACTATATTTAATTTATAATATATTATTGAGGAACAAATGGTTATTACGAATCCAGACGATATTACAAAACTCACCAACCGCTTACTGGAAGAGACTGCCTATGTCTATCCCGTGGCGGTTGATGCGTTTCTACATCCCGTTCAGAATAAGTTGTCCTCACTCCATTTTCGGTTTGAGGATGGGACGTTCTACACGGTATCGGTGAATCATCCAGACGCTCCCAACTTTGATATTGATTTGAGTAAGGCATATAAGTTGGTCACCCTCAATCAAAAAGAACTACGACATCTGACCAATGCGGTCAACATAATTGATTTGGCAACGATGTTACATCTTAACAACGAGGTCATTCCAATCTATCGTGAATTTTATACGATGGGTATTCATCAGATTAAGAATCAATTCAAGTTCAAGAATCTTCACTATAGTATCCCGTTGACTTCGTGGGTGGAAACCGCAGAAGCATTTCTTCAACACTGCGAACATCTACATAAGCGATATGAATCTATGGAATTTGAGCAGTCGTTCCAGTTCATCAACCAAGTGACTATCCCGACGCTGACGACCATTGAACAATCGGGTATACAAACCACCGATGGATTGGTCTATTCTGATTATAATATCTATACCTCTACGGGCCGTCCAAGTAATGCCTTCGGTGGTATCAACTTTGCCGCTCTGAACAAGAATGATGGAAGCCGTGAGAAGTTCATCAGTCGGTTTGGTGAGAACGGAACCCTTGTCCAGTTTGACTACGAAGCATTCCACTTACGGTTGGCTGGAAAGTTGATGGACTACCAACTCCCATCTACTTCACTCCATACCTATCTCGCTCAGCAGTATTATGGAAACTATACGATAACAAAAGAGCAGTATGAGGAATCCAAAGCTAGAACTTTCGCCTTGATGTATGGTCAGTCCGACGATACTGGTGGTGTAGAGTTCTTCCAAAAGATTAAGGAGTATTCGTCTAAACTATGGGATGAGTACCGTCAGAATGGATTTGTATTGTCAGGAACGGGTCGCAAAGTGACACTTACAGACCCATCCAAGAACAAAGTGTTCAATTATATGATGCAGTTGACCGAAACCGAAGAAGCCATTCAGCGGGTCAACAAGGTCTGCCAATTCCTCAGTCGGGTGATTCTGTATACCTATGACGCAATTCTATTGGATATTCCGAATGATGAACTACATTTAATGGACAAAGTGGCTGAGATATTGAGTGAAGGTGGATTCCCCGTTCGGCAATATCGTGGTCACAATTATAATGAATTAAATCTATACAAAATATAGTGTTATTGAAGTAAATTTGATACTTATAAGAAGTTGGTTAACAGTCTTACGAGTATCATATGAACGAAACTCAATTGTTATGCACCTTTATAGCAGCTGATAAATTGGACGAAAGTGTAAACTTAGTGAAGAATTCCTATACATTAGCGTTCAACAACATATATGTGTTAGAAAATGTGGATGACCCAAATCAATTAATTTTGACCTACAATATTGTTGCGGGCTCACTAAAAGAACAATATTCTCCACCAGCTTCGACTATATCCGTACATAGAAAAAAGCAAACAAATACAATATACACCATTAATGCATTAAACGCATTAATTGCCAGTAAGAACGGCGGCAAGATAGATAAGTCCTATAAGATTGATTGGGACGAATTAAAGAATTCTATCTTGGTTACCGCGCACGGTCAATTAAAAATAGTTAAAACCAAAATAAAAGAAATATTAAACTTCTAATCAAGTAGGACTTGACAAACTAAACGCAGGGTAGTATACTTCTTCCTACTTGGGTATACTACAACATAAACACCCATTAAACACTTTTAAACGAGGTAAACAGTATGGCGCTAGACATCAATGCATTAAAGAGTAAGCTTAACAGTTTCAAGCGGACAGGCGGTGGGGACCGCGATACCGCTATCTGGAAGCCGAAGGAAGGAAAGACAGTCATCCGTATCGTCCCGTGGAAGGATAACCCCGAGAATCCCTTTATCGAACTCTACTTCCACTATCTAGGAAACAAGACACATCTCTCACCACTTTCGTATGGCAATCGTGACCCGATTGCGGAGTTTGCTGACGCCCTTAAGTCAGACCAGACCCGTGACCCGAAGGAGCGTTATGCTGAGGCTCGTCCGTTCATGCCGAAGCTCCGTACCTACATTCCTATCATCGTTCGTGGTGAAGAGGATAAGGGTGTTCGCTTCTATTCGTTCGGCAAGACGGTCTATCAGGAACTTCTTTCGTATATCTCTGACCCCGATTATGGTGATATCACCGACCCCAAGACTGGTCGTGACATCGTAGTTGAGTACATCCCGAAGGAGAAGTCGGATACGAATTTCGCCAAGACCTCTGTGAAGGTCAAGCCCGCTCAGACCCCGCTCTCGTCTGATTCTGCTCAGATGAAGCTGTGGATGACTGAGCAGCCTGATATCAAGGAGTTGTACACCGAGCCGACCTACAATGAGCTGAAGGTCACGCTTGAGAAGTATCTTGACCCTGATAATTCGGTCATCACTCCCGCCCGTGAAGCTGAGGCTCCCAAGTCTGAGACTGCCACTACTGCAGCACCAAAGGAGAATGTCAAGAACGCTGTTGATGCGTTTGACGAGCTGTTCAACGATAATTAATTAACCAAAGACACGCTGTGTGCTGGGTAGCCTCAGAACTACCTAGCGCCTGCGTGTTTTGTTACATATAAGGAATCATATGGCAAAAGAAACGAAAACAAAGAAGTCCAGTCCATCGGCAGACAGAGATGAACTGGCACAAGTTATCGCAGATAGCTTGAATAAGTTGTACAAGGATGGACAAGTTGCCTACTTCCTTGATGGTGAAGAGGAAACCCCGACTGATTTGACTGATTTCATTTCAACGGGAAATACGATGTTGGATATCGCAATCAGTAATCGTCCGAATGGTGGTATTGCCGCCGGTCGTATCACTGAATTGACTGGATTGGAAGCATCTGGTAAGTCACTTGTCGGTGCACAACTTATTGCTACTACACAGAAGCGTGGTGGTGTTGCGGTTCTTATTGATACTGAAAACGCGGTGAACGATGAGTTCTTCCAAGCAGTCGGTGTTGATATGAAGAAGCTCGTATATGTTCAACACGATACGGTTGAAGATATCTTTGATTCTATCGTGAACATCATTGAGAAGGTCAGAGCCGCTGCGAAGAAGGATAAGTTAGTTACCATCGTTGTTGACTCTGTTGCCGCCGCTTCAACCAAGACGGAAATGGCAGCTGACTTCAATAAGGATGGATACGCAACTGCGAAGTCCATCATTATCAGTAAGGCAATGAGAAAGATTACGAACCTTCTTGGTCGTGAAAAGATTGCGCTTGTATTCACCAATCAGCTCCGTTTGAAGATGAACGCTCCTGCGTTCTCTGACCCCTACACCACTTCTGGTGGTAAGGCAATCGGATTCCACGCATCCACTCGTATCCGTCTGTCACAGATTGGTAAGTTGAAGGATTCGGCTGGAAACATCATTGGTATCACGACGAAGGCGGTTATCACTAAGAATCGTTTGGGTCCGCCATATCGTGAAGCTGAATTCAATATTTACTTTAATCGTGGTATTGATGATTACAGTAGTTGGTTGGATGTCTTGAAGGAAAACGGCATCATCAAGCAATCTGGTGCATGGTATTCATACAACGATGAGAAGTTCCAAAGTAAGGAATTCCCAGCCTTCCTCGAAGCTGACCAAGAACGGAAGGAAGCTTTGTACGATAAGATTTGTGAAGCACTTATTATGAAGTATGAGAAGGATTTCGACCCATCTGCGGTCAACAAGGAAGCTGCAGAGGATGAGGACGAAGTATCACCATCCAAAAAGCAATTACTAAATGACTGATTTATTGAAGGCGTTTAATGAGATGCAGTTTGACAGTAAGGATACGGGGTACAATTCCCGTGTCCTTATTGTTGACGCACTCAATACATTTATGAGAAGTTATGCAGCTATTCCTACTTTAGATGAAGATGGTAATCATATTGGTGGGATGGCTGGATTTATGAAATCTTTGGGATATGCTGTTAAGACATTCAAACCTACCAGAGTCGTACTCGTCTTTGATGGTAAGGGTGGGTCACAGCGTAGACGAAAGATTTATAAGGACTATAAGGCAAACCGCAAGCCGCCTACTCGTTTGAATCGGCAGTATGATATGACTACCGATGAACAAGAGAAGGAAAATATGAAGTGGCAGTTAGTGTCACTTGTTGAAATGGTTGAATGTTTACCAGTGTCAATTCTTGCTTTGGATAATATTGAAGCAGACGATACAATTGCCTACTTCTCTGAATTGGTTACAAAGAATGGTGGAACCTCTATCATTTATTCAACGGACAAGGACTTTTTACAGATGGTCAGCGAGTCGGTCAAGCTGTATAACCCCGTCAAGAAGAAAACCTTTGATGTTGATGTAGTGTTGGAAACCTATGGTGTACATCCAAGTAACTTTGTATTCTATCGCTCACTTCTTGGAGACAAGAGTGACAATATTGATGGAATCAAGGGTGCTGGTGAAAAGACGGTATTGAAGTACATTCCAGAGTTGGCTGACGCAAATGTTGAAGTCAATTTGGATTTGGTTGAACAGAAATATGCTGATATTAAAAAGAAGCCAAAGCTAGTAGAAAGTATTTTAGACAATACCAGTATAGTAAATAGAAATTTGCAATTAATGAATTTGCACGATGTGGATATTAATGTTGATGCAAAGATGAAAATATTACATAAATACGAAGAGGGTTGCCCACCACTTCGTAAGTCGGACTTGACAAAGCTGATGTTTAAGACTAAGATTATTAGTAGTATACAAAACTACGATGAATGGATTACATTTTCCTTTGGCACTTTAGCGAGATATTATGGTAAATCATAAGCAGTACGATAAGAATGTAGATACGCTGGCAAAGTTCGGACCTAGTTTCCAAGCGAAAGCTGTGGCAGCTATGTTGAACTCTCCAGACTTTGTTGCTCAATCGTTTGATGTTATCAATCCAAACTTCTTTGAATTGGAAGCAAATCAATGGATTGTGGAAACGACCTTAGAGTATTTCAATGACTATAAGGTACTTCCGACTTTGGAAGTCTTTAAGGTTGAAATGAATAAGGCGGTCAAAGACGATACACTTCGTACATCAATCGTAGAATCGCTCCGTGGTATCTTCCAGAAGATGAAGGACAACGATTTGGATTATATTAAGGACAGCTTTGTTGATTTTGCTAAGAATCAAACACTGAAGTCGGCAATTATCAAATCAGTTGACCTGCTTCAAATGGGTCAATATGGTGAAATCAAGACTATTATTGATGGTGCGATGCGAAGTGGTCAACCCAAGACCGTTGGTCACGATTGGAAGAAGGATGTAGAAAAGCGTTTGGCTAAGGACGCTCGTGATACGGTACCTACTGGATGGGATGCTCTTGATTCGCTTATCGGTGGTGGTTTGGCTGGTGGTGAGTTGGGTGTTGTTATCGCTCCGTCTGGTGTGGGTAAGAGTTGGGCGTTGGCAACGATTGGTGCAAACGCTCTACAGAAAGGAAAGAAGGTTGTTCATTATACGCTTGAATTGAATGAAAACTATGTTGGTCTACGATACGATACCATCTATACTGGTATTGAACCTGGTAAGATTCCAGAACATCCTGATATGATTAAGGAATTGGTCGAGAAGATTAAGGGTGAAATCATCATCAAATATTATCCAGCTCGTACCATTACTTCACATACAATTCAAGCACATATTCAGCAGATGGCTTCGTTAGGATTCAAGCCAGACCTTATCATTGTTGACTATGCAGACTTGATGAGTGCAAATGCACGAACCGACGCACGGTATCAAGAGCTGGGTGCTGTCTATGAAGAGCTCCGTGGATTGGCTGGCGAATTGCAGATTCCTATTTGGACAGCTTCACAAACACAGAGAAGTGCATTACAAGATGAAGTTATTCAGGCGGACAAGATTGCAGAATCATATAGTAAGATTATGACTGCCGATTTGGTACTCTCAATCTCTCGGAAGCTAGAGGATAAGGTTCATAAGACTGGTCGCGCTCATATCATCAAGAACCGATTTGGCGCTGATGGTCAGACCTTCCCGATGATTATTGACGCAAGTGTAGGAAAGATAGAGATTTACGACGAATCCTCTGCTAAGGGGATTATGTTGAAGAAACAGATGGAGAATGGTGAAACGGTTACGAAACAGAATCTAGCGAAGAAGTTATTAGAAATGGATTTAGAGTAAAAATATCGTTGGGTAATCACCGAATTTTTCCAGTAACACAGTAGTATTTATTTAACCCCAAACCCCTAACGATTTTGGAGCAAGCAGTATGCAATTAGAATCAAAGATATTGTCAGAAATTACAACTTTTATGAAATATGCTAAGTACCTTCCGAAGAAGCAACGTCGGGAAACTTGGAAGGAATTGGTTGATAGAAATAAAGAAATGCATTTAAAGAAGTTCCCACAACTCGCAGAAGAAATAGAATCCGCATACAAGCTCGTATATGATAAGAAGATTCTTCCTTCTATGCGTTCACTTCAATTCGCCGGTAAGCCAATTGAAATCAATAACGCTCGGTTATACAATTGCTGCTTCCTTCCAATTGACCATACCGATGCATTTAGTGAAGTAATGTTCCTTCTTCTTTCTGGAACAGGTGTAGGTTATTCGGTACAGAAAGCACACGTAGAAAAGTTACCAGAAATCAATAAGCCAACTAAGTCACGCCGTTATTTGGTTGGTGATAGTATTGAAGGTTGGGCAGATGCAGTAAAGGTGATGATTACTGCTTATATGAAGGGCAAGGCTCTTCCAATTTATGATTTCAGCGATGTTCGTCCAAAGGGCGCATTACTCTTGACATCTGGTGGTAAGGCACCTGGTCCAGAACCGCTCAAGGATTGCTTACACAATATCCAAAAGATTTTCGACCGTAAGCAAAATGGCGAGAAGCTCAGTACCCTTGAAGTACACGATATGTTGTGCTTTATCGCTGATGCAGTTCTTTCTGGTGGTATTCGTCGTTCCGCAATGATTTCATTGTTTGATTTGGACGATGATGATATGTTGACTTGTAAGTTCGGCAACTGGTGGGAAACTAACCCACAACGTGGTCGTTCAAACAATTCAGCAGTTATCCTTCGTCACAAGGTTGAACAAGAAGTATTCTTAGACCTTTGGAAGAAGATTGAAATGAGTGGTTCAGGTGAACCAGGCTTCTTCTTTACGAACGATGCAAATTGGGGATTAAATCCTTGTGCAGAAATCAGTCTCCGTCCGTTCCAATTCTGTAACTTGACCACCATCAATGCTGGTGACATCAAGGACCAAGACGATTTCAACGCTCGGGCAAAGGCAGCAGCATTCATTGGAACACTTCAAGCAAGTTATACTAATTTTCACTATTTGAGAGATATATGGAAGAGAACGACAGAAAAGGAAGCACTCATCGGAGTGTCGATGACAGGAATAGCATCTGGTACCGTCCTGAATTTAGATATGAAAGAAGCAGCGAACGTGGTGAAGGAGGAGAATGCACGTGTGGCGGAAATGATTGGAACGAACAAGGCTGCAAGAACCACCACTGTCAAGCCAGAAGGCACCTCGTCACTAGTATTAGGAACTTCCTCTGGCATTCACGCTTGGCATAATGACTTCTATATTCGTCGTGTCCGTGTTGGTAAGAATGAAAGTATCTACCAATACTTGATTGACAATCATCCAGAGATTGTTGAGGACGAATTCTTCAAGCCAAAGCAACAAGCAGTTATTTCCGTTCCACAAAAGGCTCCAAAGGGTGCTATCACTCGTCAAGAATCTGCTCTCGACTTATTGGCTCGTACCAGTAAGGTCTGGAAGGAATGGGTGAAGGCTGGTCACCGTAAGGGTGAAAATAAGAACAATGTGTCCGTTACTGTAACCATCAAGCCAGATGAATGGGTGGATGTCGGCGAATGGATGTGGAACAATCGTGATAACTTTACCGCACTCTCAGTTCTTCCATACTCAGACCACAGTTATATGCAAGCACCATTCGAAGATATTGATGAAGCACAATACAACGAAATGGTTGGTCACTTACACAAGATTGATTTGACCAAAGTAGTTGAAGTCGAAGATAATACCGACCTCGCAGGTGAAGTTGCTTGTGGTGGTGGAGGTTGTGAAGTATCTTAATATGAAAGATTTAGTCACTATCGTCATTCCATGTAAAAATGAACAACATTATATTGGACATTTACTGGAGTCTTTATCGGAACAAGTGGGTATCGGAGGCGTTCGTATCCTTATCGCAGATGCCGATAGTACCGATAATACTCTCCAAGTTATAAAATTGTATGATGATATATTAAATCTTGAAGTTATAAAGGGTGGTCCAGTATCAATTGGAAGAAACAATGGTGCGAAGTTAGTGACCACCCCATACATCTTGTTTTTGGATGCAGATGTTCGATTGTTTCATCCATCAACAATTTATGATACATTATATCAGATGCGAACATACAATCTGGACTTGATGACATTGAATTTAAAAAATTATGGACCAGATTGGAGAGCATCGTTTTTCTTTAGTTGTTTCAACTTGATTAATAAAATCATGACAAAGAAAACACCATTTGCTATAGGTGCGTTCTTCCTTACCAGAACGGATGCATTTAATTATTTTGGTGGATTCCCTAGTAAGTATGAAACATCAGAAGATTATATTTTAAGTAAGCAGTATCATGCAAAGTATTTTAAAATAGGTGACCATTACTTCGGTCAAGACGAACGAAGATTTACTAAGTTAGGATACACAGGTATGATTTGGTATATGATAGTTAACTTCTTTAATAGAAATAACCTTAAGCACTTCGAGAAGGCAAAAGTGAACTACTGGAACTAATATGAAGCACTATAAAGCCATTATCGTATCAGATGTTCATTTAGGAACCGAAGATTGTAAAGCAGTAGAATTTTTAGAGTTCCTCAATAACCACCATACTGATATTTTAATTATTAACGGTGACCTCGTAGACGGATGGGCTTTGTCCCGTGGTGTTCGATGGAGAGCAAAGCACACAAAGGTTATTTCAAAAATACTAGACATTTCCAGAAAAATTCCTGTGGTGTGGATTCGTGGTAATCACGATGAGTTTTTACATGAATTCATGCACATGCATCTTGGGAAGTTACAAGTTGAGGAAAATTACATCCTTGACTTGGGAGAAGGAAAGCGTTATTTTATATTCCACGGAGACATTCTTGATGTGTTCGTCGCAAAGTGGAAATGGATTGCGAAGATTGGGTCAAGTGGATATGAAATCGCTCTTCGTTTGAATACGTGGTATAATAAGTGGAGAGCATGGAGAGGATTACCATATTACTCCATTTCCAAAGATATTAAACAAGGTGTGAAGGCGGCAGTCAATTACATCACAGATTTTGAAGTGGGTGCGACAAAATTAGCACAACAAAATAATTGTAGTGGTGTCATCTGTGGTCACATCCATAAACCAGAAGATAGGCAAATAGCTGGAGTACATTATCTAAACTCTGGAGATTGGGTAGAAAATCTTACAGCAATACTAGTGGATAATAATAACAAGATTACTATAAAGGAATTTCACAATGCTAAATGAATTAACATTACAAGAATTTGAAGAAAAGTTGGCATCCAAGGAACCCTTTGTCGTAGATTTCTGGGCTCCTTGGTGCCCAACCTGCATCGAAATGTTACCAACTGTAGAGGAGCTCGCAAAGGAATCAGAGGTTCCGTTCTATAAGGTCAATGTCGATGAACAACCTGAACTGAAAGAAAAGAACAGAATTAAGGCAATTCCGATGTTGATGTTCTACAAGGAAGGCCGAACCCGTGAATTTTTATACGGTAAAAACGATAAATCTAAGATTGAGCAAAAGTTGAATCGTATTAAGTGAGGTTATTATGATAATTCAGTTAACACCTGAAACATTTTTTGAAAGTGTGTTTGCCGAAGGTCCATTACATGTGGTCATGCACTACGGCGAAACTTGTGGTCCGTGTAAAATGACCATGCCACACTATGAAATTTTAGAACAACACTTCTCTCAGTACAATATCACCAATGTTAAGTTTTATAGATTTCATCAATGGGAAGCTGATTATAGACCATTCATTGAAGAAAATAATCTGAAAGCAAACGGTGTACCAACATTCCGATACTATTATATGGGTGAAAAGTTACACGAAGTTACCGCATCATATAAAGACCCAAATGATATGAAAAAAGTTGTTATGGATGTTGTACAAGGAATAGAACAAACAATGGGGAGTTTTGATTTATATGCCACTACGAGTTAAGTTATTATCGAATCACGCAAAGTTACCACAAAAAGCACATGCCGGAGATTTGGGGTATGATTTGTTTGCCAATGAAGGCGCAGCTATTTTTCCAAATGAAACGAAAGTGGTTAAGACAGGCATCGCTATCCAGTTTCCAGCAGGATATGGTGGATTTATCAAAGACCGCTCCTCTGTGGCTACGAAGAAAGGACTCTTTACTGTGGCTGGTGTTATTGATAATGGGTATATTGGTGAGATTTGTATAGCTCTTTACAATGGAACTGACAGTCTAATTCATGTAGCACCAGATGAAAAGAT
>Ga0315900_10004527_pt1 | contig 19560 bp, 20 predicted proteins | sample LakEriMetagenome_FD_203521 | JGI IMG/M metagenome (GOLD analysis project Ga0315900, IMG submission 203521) | Freshwater fungal communities from buoy surface, Lake Erie, Ohio, United States - Buoy 12 MA114 | ecosystem: Environmental > Aquatic > Freshwater > Lake > Lake biofilm | place: USA: Lake...
TCGCCGGTTCTGACGCGCAAGCATGTCATCATGGCTCGGATGCATCAAGGCGAATCGTGGCTAGCGGCCTTCGACAAACAAACCGGCGAAGTGGCTTGGAAGGTAGCTCGAAACTACCAAGTCCCCACCGAGTGCGACCACGGTTACTCAACCCCCTTGGTAATCGACTACCAAGGCAAGGAATCGATCTTGGTCTGGGGCGCAGAACATGTGACCATCCACGATGCAGCCGACGGAAAACTCGTTTGGTCGTGCGGGAACTTTAACCCCGACGCAGCCCAGTTGTGGCCTGCAATCGCCACCCCTGTGGTCGTCGACCACACCGCCGTGATCGCTTACGGAAGAAACGATCGAGGTATCCCTCGTCTCTACGGGATCCGCTTGAACGGCACGGGCGATACAACCTCGACGAGCCACGCATGGAAACGCGATGACGTCGGTACGTTTGTTCCAAGCCCAGCCGTGCATCGAGGCAAGGTGGTTTTGGTTCGGGATCACGGCGAAGTCGAAGGGTTGGACCCGGCGACCGGCAAGACGGCCTGGAAGGGGGAGTTCCCCAAGAGCCGAGCGAATTTTTATTCGTCCCCCTTGATCGCAGGAGACAAACTCTATGCACCGCGCGAAGATGGCGTGGTGTTTGTAGGCAAGATCGATGGCGATCGATTCACGGTGCTCTCGGAAACGAATCTCGGGCAACCTGTGATCGGCTCACCGATCCCGTTTGGTTCGGGTGTTTTGATCCGCGGCGAAAACGATCTGTTCTATTTCGCTAACTGAGCCTTGTATCGAGCTACACCAATTACTTGGCGACACGAAGTGTCGCGACGATCGGTCGATGGTCTGAAGCGACCGACTCGGACAGAACCTCGAGCGACTCGACCACCAACCGACCGGCTCGATGGGTCATGACATAATCGATCCGAGTCTTCGGAGATTCGCTCGGATAGGTTGCTAGCTCCTGAGTGTCTCCTGGCGGATCGATCTGCCATCGCTCCGCGAAGACTTGGAGTGTCGCGCTCGTAGGGGTATCGTTGAGATCTCCTGCTAAGACCGTTGAAGTCGCTGGAGCTTGGCTCAGGAGTCGATCGATCCACTGGGCTTGTTCCTGACGCAAGGATGCCTTGGAGTGATCCAAATGGGTTCCCAGGAATCGCACTGGCCCTAGATCGGTCGGAACCGATACATCCAAAGCGATTCTCTGCTCGCGTTTCGGTGCCGGTGCAGCTTCATTCGGTAGTTGGTGAACTTGCAGCTCCCCGATCGGCCAACGGCTGAGGATCGCTTGGCCATACTGCCCCCCATCGAAATCGATCGCTTTACCGAAGGCGGCGTAGTAGCCGGTAAGTCTTTCAAGTTCCTGGGTTTGCTCGATTCCCTGGCTCCTTTGGCATCCTTGATCGACTTCCTGCAAAGCGACGAGATCGGCATCCGAGTCGCGAATGGTTTTCGCGATTCGGGACAAGGACAAAACGCCATCGGTCCCTTCGCCATGATGGATGTTGTAGCTCAAAACTCGCAGGACTGGATCGCTTTTGGCAGACGCATCCGCTGGACGAAGCACCGCGAGGATCGCGAAGTGATCCGATGCGGTGCGCCCTTGACGACTCGTCCGATCGATACGCGAGATCCTGACTTGGAAGTCCTCCGAGCAACCGACCCAATCGATCCGCGGGCCAGAAGTCTGGCTCGCTTGGAACGACGAGAAAGTGCCTTCGTCGGGCCCTTGGACCGGATGCATTATGCGGAAGGTATCGAGCAGCTTGCGCTCGGCAGCAGGATCGAACAGAGCACGATAAGGCTCGTCGCTCGGAGAGGCGTTGAAGTCCCCGGTGACGATCCAGCGAGCCTCGGAGCCGAGTTCCTGAAGCTTGACCCGAATCAGCTTCGCGCTTTGAACCCGAGCCTCTTGCCCCTTGTGGTCGAGGTGTGCGTTGACGAAAAGAATGGGCTTGGCCTCTGGCGAGCGCAAGTCCTTGAGCTTGACCCAAGTCGCAATCCGAGGCAGCGCAGCGTCCCACCCCTTGCTTCCGACCTTCTCGGGCGTTTCGCTAAGCCAAAAGTGCCCTTCGTCGATCGCTTCAAAGCGATCCTTGCGATAGTACAAGGCGGCCATTTCACCGGCTTGTTTTCCGTCGTCACGACCGGCGGCCACAACGGCATAGGACTTCAAAGCATCGGCTAGGTAGTCGCGCTGGCTTGCAAGAGTTTCCTGGGTACCGAGCAGATCGGGATCGAAATCTCGGATAGTATCGACCAAGAATTCCTTGCGCAGTTCCCAGCGATTGATGCCGTCGTTGGCCGTCCCATAGCGAATATTAAAACTCATGACACGAACGAGCTCCGGAGTATCGCACCGGGCCTCGGAGACTACGCCTAGGCAGACCCAGACGAACCCTAGGGCGCCGATAAGCCAGGTCTTGAGCATCGCATGGATGGGAGTCTCATGGTTGGGAGTCGCATGGATCGGCATAGATTGATCGTGCATCATAGGAGTACGCCGCTTCGCTAAAGTTAAGTAAGCTAGGGATCGCCCTGTGGGCATAACGCCACTGGATCTTGGGACGCTTACGCCAAGCGGCTCAGGCGTCTGGTCAACCATTCGAGGCTCAGCGCCCCGGCGATCAGGGCCATGAGCAAGGCATTGAGACGTTGACGAAATTCGTTGTCCGGGGCATTCGGTAAGTAATTGACTTGTTCTCGCGGTTTGATCGACGAGACGACCGTATCGAGGCCGCTCAACCCGAGCGAGTATTTGCCACCGGTCTTTGAGGCAAGTTCGCTCAGAAGTGGATCGTTGCGCTGCGGGCGTTGAATTTCCAAGGCTGGCACTCGCACGATGGTCTGTTGCGTCAAAAGGACTTGTTCGGCCAAGGATCCGATAGGCAATTGGACCTCGTAAGTCCCAGTTTTCCTGGTCGTGTATTGCCCAACGTACACTCCGGCTTGGGTCGGGTCGGCCAACGGTGCGAGCCTTAACTGGGTCGATCGACCACCGGGTTCGAGCAGTTTGGCAATCGCCTCGTTTTGGATCAACGGTTGGAACTGGGCGTCTTTGAGAACGGCTCGGACCATCACCTGCTCGCCGACGATCGCTTGCTCTTTATCGACCAAGAGCATCCCGCGATCAGAGTCTCGGAGCAATCGACCTTGGCCTGCCCACCGAACCAATTTGGTGTAGTAGGTATCAAAGTACTGCTCACCGACTTCGCGCATTCGCCATAATTCTCCGCCTCCTTGGAAGACAACCCGACCGCTGCCATAAAATTGGGAGGCCAGATAGATCGGCGGGGCGCTATTGATGAAGGTGGTCGGATCCGAGAAGGTCAGCAGGACGCTCGCCGCCGGCTTGGGTTCGTAGCATCCATAAAAGCTAAAGACTCCGCGGAAGCGTTCCCAAGCTTTACGGCTCTCCTCGATCGACGTTCCAACCTGCAGAAAGTCGGTGGCCAGGGCGTTGGAAGCGACGGTAAGAGGCCAAGCGGTTTCGGATTCAAAGCGACCGATCGAGACCAAGCGGGCGCCTCGTGTGTTCATGATCACCGGGACCATGCCTCGCAGGATTACAGCATTGCGATTGCCGTTGCCATTGTTGCCGGCCCATTTGGGAGTCGAGACCGGACCTGCCACGACGATCAGGCCACCGGCCTGTTGGGACACCCAAGTTTCCAAAACGTCGATTTGCTCCGAAGTCAGTTGGGTCCAATCGGCATCGAAGGCGATGACCGCATCGTACTTGGTCATCTCGGCAAGGGTCTTGGGGAACTCCGTCAAGAGCTGCTTGGCCTCTTGCGATACGCCCGGTCCACTCGACTGCAAGAAGACGTGCGACTGAACCGTCGGTTCGCGAAACAGAAGATTTCGCACGAATTGATATTCGCGGGTCGGGCCGCCAGCGAGGATCAGGATCGTGGAATTGGGTTCCACGACGCGAACCTCGCTTTCGAATTGGTTGTCAGCTGCATTCGAGTCGCTTGTCGGGGCAAGAACCTTCAGCTCGTAGATCCAAGGTCCAACTTCCCGAGGGGTCACCTCGAAAGCTAGGCTCGTGATCGCATCGTCCCCTTCGAGGGTCAACGTGCGCTCCTCCTCGATCGTCGGTCCGACGTTCGAGCCCCCCCCAGGGCGGCGGCGCAGTTGCACGGGGACCTGAGTGCCGAGCATCCCGGAGGCTTGGACGAGCCCTGTGATCCGAAAGCGATCGCCAGGAAAGACCCGTTTGGGGGCCTCCATATCGAGGATCTTAACGTTCGTTGGATTTTTGTCGGTCCCCAAACCCACAGGATGAATCCTAACCTCCTGCCGGGCCGCCAGAGACACCACGTTCTGTGGGTCCACACCCGCGTTGCTTCTCCCGTCGGTCAGGAGCAACACGGCCGCAAGTGTCGAGCTTTGCTCTTGTTCCAAGACCGACTGCAATGCATCACCGATCCGCGATTCGGTTCCGGTGGCACCAAGGACTGTTTCCCAAGCGATCTGTGCGGGGGTCTGCGGTTGGTCCTTGGCAGTCGGAAGATCGACCTGCTCGGCTTGAATCGAGGCTAAGGCTTCGTTGGACCAGAGGGATTGCCACGGGATCGTTTCGGCTCGGAGAATCGCCGTGGCCATGAATACAAATCCGCTGATGGCCGTCACGACGCCAGCTAGGATGCAATACGACAAATACTTTTGCGAACTGCCCAGCGCTCTTCCTAACAGCGATCCGACCATCAAGACGATGCCAAGGGTCGTCAGAACCGTTCCAAACCAGGCCGTGGCTCTTAGGAAGCCCAGCAATCGTTCACGAGCTTCGAGCGAACCGCCTCGTAAGCTCGCTTCGACCGGTTTCTGGAACGATGCGACGACGCTCGGCCGAGTCCCTTGGTCAAATCGATAGACCGTCGTGTCGTGTTCCTTTTGAAGTTGCTCGAGCAAACCCGATTGGCCGAGGTACTTTTGTACTGCGGCGATACGGCTCGGTCCGCTCGAGTCGCGTCCCGGGGTTTCCTCCAAGGGCATCGTCATGCTCAAGCTTGTGTCGACCATGACGGCGACCTTCGAGGAGCGGACGTCTCGCCGTTCGCTCCGTTTCTGCAAGTCCATGAAAAAGATCAAGATGCCAAGCAGGGCCGTCAATCGGAGGATCAGCAATGCATAGCCAAGCGTCTTGGGAAGCTCCTGCCAATCCTTGCGGTACCAATACACCACCCAACTGACGATGGCCGCCAAACACGCCACCAAAAAGAACCAGTGATGCCACTGGTCGAGTTGCTCGAGCCGCATCCATTGGTAGTAGACGCGCACGTCCTGCTGGCCCAGGGGCCAGGCTGCCGTTCGGTCGATCCAACTCGGTGTGAGATCCATACTTTGGGTCCGGGTACGCTACGAACGTTTTGGCAAGTGGTACGAGGCGCTCCATGCAAGGTACTGCTCGGCCAAGAGCAATGCGACGAGTAAACCCAGCAGGAGCATGTTCCGATTCGAAAGTCCGGCCAAGCTCACGTCGGAGACCCCTCCCAGGGCGCTTCGGTAATTGAACTTCACTCCTGAGAGGTTTCTAGCCAAGTCGGTGGGAGTGACGCGTTCGGTTTCCCCTTCGACTCCCGGAGTGTTCCTGGCCGAGTTCTTGATCTTCGTCTCCCCTTGGATCGAGGTCCCCCACCACTCGAAGACTCCCGCGCTGCTCAAGGCCCGATTGGAGTCGCCAGAGGTCGCGTCTGGATCGACCCCGAAGTCCGCTTGCAGCGAATTTTCGCCGATATCGACCGCGTTGATTTGAACAACGGGTCGGACACCTCGAAGACTGCTCGGCGGGAGTACCAAGCGAGTCTCGGGGAGCATTTCTTGAGCCGAGAAGTCCCATCGTAGGGCGGTACCCGCAGGGCGCGAGGTCTCGGGAAGCTTGAAACTCGCCAAGTATCCGACCATCTTCAAAGCCGCCACGACAAACGTGGGATCCTGGGGCCAGTTGCTCCAGCGACGGTCCAGGGAGGTGAGTCCTATGAGCACCCGCCCTGCCCCCAACGGATAGTCGACCATCAGCGGATCGCGGTTCCTCAAACTCGCTACAGGCTTCCATAGCTTCTCGGCACCCGTAGGGGTCTTGGTATCGATTCCAACATAGCGCTCGATACGGACAAATTGGAAAGGAGAATTGCTAAGGCCCAACAGCGGAGCGAAGATCGGATGCGCTTCGGCCAAAACGTCGGGTGTCGAGTCCCCCGGTTCTTTGCCAAGCTCGATCGGGCCGGTGAGCCCAAAGGGCATGAGCGGCAGCGTGTTTTCTGCACCAGGGATCGGTTTGGCCCAAGTCCCATAGTTTCGCAAGTAATCGTTCATTGCGATATCATCGCCAAACCAAACCGAAAGCCCACCGCCACCCGAAACATACCGATGCAGATTGGCGAGGGCTCTCGGATCCAATCCAGGGATCGACTGAAGGATGATGCAAGCGTAATTGTCCAAGGCCACCGAATCCGAGTCCCGAAGGTATTCGGGCCGTTCGCGTTGGATCAGCAAACCGGTCCTCGCGTTTCCACCTGGATCGAGCGCCGACTCGAAGAAATACGAATGCTTGCCACCTGCATCCCCATCGATCAGCAGCACGCGGATCCCTTCGGCGATATCCAGCACGCAACTGGCTTGGTTGTCTGGTCCAATCGCATCGGGGGGCAACTCGGCTTGGACCACATGCGAACCACTCTTAGGAAAGACGACTTGGACGTTGCGCGTGGTGGATTCACCCGGCTCGATCCGTTCGAAAAGGAGGGGAGGAAGTTCGGTCACAACGCCTGAAAATCGGTCCGAAGGCTTCGGGTCTGCATCGGCGCTGCTGTAGTCGACGGCCGTAACTCGAACGCTCACGTTGCGGGCCGCCGTTGTCCCTTGGTTTCGAACCGTGACGTTGACCATCGTCGGGACTCCTGCGGCGAGGACTTCTTGACGCGGTTCAATGCTCGTTATCGTAAGGTTCTCGTGGCGGGCCTCGACGCAGTCGACCAGTTGGATCTCCACCGATTCGCCTTGGATCGCTTGAAGCCGCTGGCGGATCGTGACCGGATTGCCCCAATCCTTGGACCGATAATCGCTCAACAGATACACGATCGACTTTTGGTCTTCGCTGGACTTGATCAGTCGCGAGACCACATCGAGGCTATCGAGCATGCTCGCTTCGAGCGACGTCGGTTGGGTGGAGTTGATTTTTGTCAGGATGCCCGAGGGGTCTGTTGGGATGGTCTGGGCAAGCAATTCAGCGACCGAATCGGCGCGGATTTCGGCGTTGGACTTAGCGCTGGCAGCAAGCTGCACTTTGGATGCTCTGAAAACAGTGAGCAAATGGTTCTGCGAGTCCTGCTTGGATACCGAGGCGATCGAAGCGATCGCGGCGAGTCCGTTTTGATACGCCGATTTGTTGTTCGCGCTGTCGTGCATCGAGGCGCTGTCATCGAGGATGACATAGTGATGAACGCTCGTTCGTCCCATCCATGCGAACATCTTCGAATCGGTCAACCACTGAGCAAGCATTCCAACGAGCAACGCCATGGCCAGCATGCGAGAGGCGATCAAAAGCGCCTGCTTGAGCCACACCCAACGGCGATTTTTGCGATAGCTCTCAAGCAGAAATTCCATGGCGGCCCACGGAGTCCGCTTGTGCCTGACCAAATTGATCAAATGGATCAACAGCGGAACAAGGACCAGTAGGAATCCCCACGCAAGGGGTGAGTATGCGAACTGCATGGGCATCACCTCTTTCTCATGTGCGCCATGCGAGCGCTCAAGTAAGCCGACAACGCCGCGTCGACCGGTCGGCTTGTACGCACTAGCTGGTAATCGATCCGGGCACTGGCGCAGGCGTGGCGGACCCTGTCGAGGAACCGCTGCAAGGACTCCATGTAGCCGTCCCTCAGCGCGCGCGGATTGCAGGTCAGCGAGTCGATCGACTCGATCCCTTCGAATCGCGTCGGATCGTTGAACGGGAAGTCCAATTCGTCGTCATCCATCACGTGGAATACCAAAATATCGTGTCCAGCGCTTCGGAGTGCGGTGAGTCCTTTGAGGGTCTCGCTTTCGCTGCCGAGAAAATCCGAAGCGATGACCATCAAACTCCGCTTGGGATAGGTGTCGTTGATCTCGCGAAAAACTTTGGTCAGATCGGTTTTGTCCAACACAGGAGCTTGTTCGAGCGCCTTGTAGATCGCTTGCAGGTGGTTGCGGCTCGAACGCCAAGGGAGCTTGGTTCGGATCTTTTGGTCAAAGACCGTCAATCCGACCGAGTCTTGTTGGCGGAGACTCAAGTAAGCCATGCAAGCAGCGATCGTCGCAGCGTAATCGAACTTGTTGAGCGATCCACGACCATAGGACATGCTAGCCGAGGCGTCGACGAGCAAGGTGCAACGCAGGTTGGTGTCTTCCTCGTACTGCTTGACGACCAACTTGTCCTGCCGGCCCCAGACCTTCCAGTCGATGTGGCGAAGGTCGTCGCCCGGGACGTATTGACGGTGCTGGACAAACTCGACGGACTGACCAAAGTACGGACTGCGATGCATGCCCGAGAGAAACCCCTCGACCACATTTCGTGCCCTCAGTTCCATCGAACCGATGCGCCGGATTGCTTCAGGATGCAAATAGTTTTTGGAATCGGGCATCTTGCAGCAATTGGTCTTGAGCAGTCGGCGTGTTTTGAATCAGTTGATCGATGACTTTATCACTCGTCACGCCATCGCTCTCGGCGGCGAAGTTCACCACGATGCGATGCCGCAGGACCGGTTTGGCACAGAACTGGACATCGGCAGTATCGACATGGGACCTGCCCGATAAAGCCGCTTTGGCTTTGGCTCCAAGAATCAAGAACTGGACGGCGCGAGGGCCTGCACCCCAAGCCAACTGGTCCTGGACAAAGTCAGGGACCCCCGGTTGACCGATGCGAGTCTGACGGACCAACGCCAAGGCATATCGGATTACATTTTCAGAGACTTCAATGCCTCGGATGAATTCCTGGAGCGAAAGGATCTCCGAAGCGCTCAAGACCGATTGGATATCGCTAGATCCTCGACCCGTGGTCCGCTTGGCTACCTCGAACTCGTCGTCAAAAGTCGGATACGACACCCAGACTTTAAACATGAATCGGTCTTGCTGCGCTTCCGGGAGCGGATAGGTTCCCTCTTGTTCGATGGGGTTTTGCGTAGCCAAAACGAAAAAAGGATCCTGCAGGGTGTGCCTGGTTCGCCCCACCGTGATTTGACGCTCTTGCATCGCCTCGAGCAAAGCCGCCTGGGTCTTCGGAGGGGTTCGGTTGATTTCGTCAGCAAGCACCACATTGGCAAACAGCGGGCCCTCCATGAACCGACGCTCTCGGGCTCCGGTGGTCTTGTTCTCTTCGATGATCTCCGTACCGGTGATGTCCGCAGGCATCAAGTCGGGTGTGAACTGGATTCGACTGAACGACAAATTCATCGTTCTTGCCAACGTGCTGATCATGAGCGTCTTGGCCAAACCCGGTACACCTTCGAGCAAGCAATGGCCACGAGCGAAAATGCTGATGAGCAATTGCTCGATGACCTCTTGCTGGCCGACGATCGTCTTGGAAAGTTGGGAGACGATCTGCTCGCGCGCTCGCTGCAATCGCTCAAGGTCGGCTTGCGCCTGATCCGCTGAATTCATAGGAAGTCGACTTACGTTGCCCATCAAAGTAGGAAAAAACGGCTCATCCATTGTATCACGAACCGATCCGTTCTAGAAACGCGTTCAGTCGATTTCCGGTAAATCCATGCCATCGGCCAGATCGATCAGGGGAGGGACCGATTTGCCGTAGAATTTCGTGATATCGATCCCCTGACGCTGCTCCTCTTCCATGAACTTCATCCTAGCTTCCAAGCGTTCGATTCGACGCTGCATCTGAGGGATCATTTCCAAGGCTTGGTTGATCGTCTCCCGCTTCGGCACGTCGGGATAACTCAGGTGCCTTTGCATGGCGGCGAAAAGAAACAGTGGCTCTTTGCGGCGGTTGGCATAAGCGATTTTGCCCTCACGGACGCCAAATAGGATGGGGTATTCGGTTTTGGAATCGGGACCTAAATGCCGCTTTCGATACTCGACAAAATCCTCGCTGCGGCCATAGATCAGATCGGCAAGGTCGACGAGTCCAAGTTGTTTTTGGACGATCATCAACCACTCTTGCCATTCGTTGTTATAAGCCGAATCGAGGCTCATGGCTTTGAGCCCCAAATCGTACTTCAGGCGGTGGCGACAGAGCGACTCGAACTGATAGAAGAACAGTCCTTGACGATCGAACTGGGCCGAACTCTTGTAGAGCGCCTCGGCTTGCAAGACCAAGAGCGACGTCCTGAAATCGAAGCGTCCGCTATCCTCTTCGGCCTGTCCGACCAGGAAAGCTTGGTAGGGAGTAAAGTAGTGCGCCAGTCTGCGCATGCCTTGGGAAATCGCCCCCGAATGCTTCAACTCGCTGTTGAGAAAGTCGATCGCCAATGGGAGCTTGGTCGTTGCGAGCACCTCGTAGCGGCATTGCTGCAGAAGGTCTTGGAGCGTGAGATCCTGACCGAGCCTCTCCCAGAGAATCCTGAACAAATAAGCTTGCTCGATGTATTCTTCGCGTGGGAGCATATCGGCCATCGAATTCGTATTTCTCTTGGTATCCCGTCCCAGGAAGGCAAGCCCCAGCGACTCAAAGCCTCAACCACACGACCGAACCCTCGAAACGTGGAGTCGATGCCTACAGTAAGATATCCGAACAACCAGGAGCCAAGACCGATGGTGCCCGGAGCGAAGGGAACTTTCTGTTGAAATTACTGGAACGCTCCATAGCCCCAGAGTTTAGTTCCAATGGCCACTGTCGGCTTGCACCGAATTCAGGGCCGGTCCGAGCCTGTTTCGCTAGCATTCCGTCGCGCTTGCGAAGGTGCCTGGCACCGGATTTCAGGGCCGGCCTGAGCCTGTTTCGCTAGCATTCCGTCGCGCTTGCGAAGGTGCCTGGCACCGGATTTCAGGGCCGGTCCGAGCCTGTTTCGCTAGCATTCCGTAATGGAATAGTCGTGGGCAACCCGAGACTCCTGCGCGTCGCAGCAGTCGCGTCATTTCGGTGCGTAGGTTCGAATTCTTCCAACCCATCGCCGTATTGGCTGCCGCTCGGTACTGGGGAGCCGCGACCACGTACTGGCTCTTGTCGCCGTAGACCTCGAAGGCTTCGTCGAGGATCGGTCGCAGAGAGTGCATCTTCATCACACGCAATGGGATCGGAAGAACTCTGCGATTTCCCGTTTCCCGACCTGGCCAGCAGTCGTCTTCAGCACAAGATCAACAAGTTCTTCGTCGCTGGCGCTTAAGTTCTCGTCATTGATTTCCAAGAAGATCAGTGATGCTTCCAATCCTATACGTTTGTTCCCATCAACGAACGGATGATTCATCACTAGATGGTAAATATAAGCGGCAGCCATTTGAAAAATGTCTGCGTGTAAGTACTGACCACCGAAGCTAGTCTCGGGTTGAGCGATGGCAGATTCAAGCAGTCCGATATCGCGTATACCGTGACTGCCGCCGTAGGTCTCGATTTGGTTTTGATGAGATTCGAGGATGTCATCCAGGGTAAGAAACACCACGGGCTATTACTCCGCGAGTTTTTTAAATGCCTTGGAGTGTTTTGAATTCACTTTGGCTCGTGCAGCGCGAACCTTGGCTTTCTTATCGTCGGAATCGACAGGAGCGATCCGAATGGACTTGCCATCGGTAGTCAATTCGACTTGGGACTCCGGAGCGATCTTGAGCAAATCCAGAATGGGACGGTCGATGACAACCGCCCAGCTGTTTCCATGTTTCACCAAATTCTTGATCATCACCTACTCCACGCTACAATCGATACCGATGGTCGACCAATGTAAGTACATGATTGCTTTTGAGTTCCCCGAAGTCAAGGGACTTACGTCATTCTCTAGCGACGACTGAGATGATCTAAGTTCCGCTCCGATACCTGCGATTCCACGGCGACTGCCTTTCGAACTCTCCAGAAACATCGGGAAAGCATCAAAAAGTTCGGTTCCTGTCCTCTCCGCTCAAAAACCCTGGTTTTTTCTAGGGTTTTTCGCATATTGGGCCAATTGCTTTAGCTTTCCTGCCTATCCATGCATGTCCATGCCTGCAGGTGCTGCCCCTGTAGAAATCGTCGTCTTGTGCGCTGCCTTGGACCCTGGTGAGTCGTCCTGTGAGTCGCCAGAGTCGCCTCTAAACCCTCGTTTTTCCAGGGAAAACATGTGGTTTTGTAGTGGAGGTGCAGGATTCGAACTAGGTGAGTTCGAATCGTAGTAGAATTCATTGCCAGAACAGGGATGTCGGGAATGCTCGCGTCTTCCTTCGATACAGGATGATTGGCCCGAAACAGCCTATCGCCTCATCGATTAATTGATCCGCTCGCAAGTGCTTGATATCATTCAACTTCGGATCGAGGCTAGCTTGCGTGATAGGCTGCGTTGGTGCGGTATACAGGGTTTAGGCTGATCCACATACAAACAAGTTCGTCATCAGATAAGTTACATATGCCAAAGATATCATTGCTCACTAAGTTCTCGTTGATTCATGAGCATTGGCGTCCCAAAGTTATCGCAACGCTGAATGGCCAGGAAGTAAAACTCGTGAAGTTTTGCGGAACGTTTCCCTGGCATACGCATGCCAACGAGGACGAGATGTTTTTGGTCTGGCGGGGAACGATGGTTATCGAATTCCGAGATCAATTGATTACACTGAGCGACGGTGAGTTGTTCGTGGTACCACGTGGTATCGAACATAGAACGATTGCCAGTAGCGAGACTGAAGTCCTCATCTTCGAGCCCGCGGAAACGAGAAACACGGGTGACATCATTGACGATGAATTCACAGCTCCAAATGGTGTTCCCGTCTGAAGCAAGGACGGACAGGCGATCCACCCAAGTCGCCGATAGGCTGCTAATTTGAATCATAGTTTTTTGGCGGCGACTGGGTGATCGCCAACGTTCTGGCTTCAATCTAGTAACAACTCGATGACGGAAATCCAATCAACAATCGTGTGGGAACGCGGGGCCGCACAATTTATTGACGGAAAGTACTCGCGTGCGCATTCTTGGAGCTTCGATGGAGGTGCCGTTGTTCCGGCTTCTTCGTCGCCGCATATCGTGCCGTTGCCCTTCTCGATTGAATCGGCTGTAGATCCAGAAGAGGCATTCGTAGCATCACTTTCCAGTTGTCATATGCTTTGGTTTCTTTCCATTGCAGCTAAACGAGGCCTTCGCGTAAATTTCTACCGTGACGTTGCAGTTGGCGAAATGGGCCACAATGAGCACAACAAACTTGTGATATCCCGTGTTCGATTACGACCTGAAATTCATTGGGATGGAGAAACTCCTGCCGATTCCGTAATCGTCGAGATGCACCACGATGCCCACGCCGAATGCTTTATTGCTAACTCGGTTCGTACAAAGGTTTTGACAGAACCAATACTTAAACGGACGAACCTCGGGTAAGGCATGCTCGTCGCCGGGCACCCCAAACCGGCAATTCTCTCACCCCTCCACCATCACCTTCGCTACGCCGGCCGCCTTCGCAAAATCTTCCTCGGTCACCAGCAAGTAACTCTGCTGGGCGATCCGTGGTGAGTTGCCAAGCCAAGAGCAAACCACATGCAACGGGAATTCGCGTTGGAGTTCAGTTTGCCGGCTGGCCCGCATCGAGTGGAACAATCGTGGCCAACCCGAGACGCCGGCGCGGCGCAGGAGTCGCGTCATCTCGCTGCGTAGGTTTGCGTTCTTCCAACCCATCGCCGTGTTGGCTGCCGCTCGGTACTGGGGAGCCGCGACCACGTATTCACTCTTGTCTCCGAAGATCTCGAAGGCTTCGTCCAAGATCGGTCGCAGCTCAGGAAAGATCGGACAACTGCGAATCCCGCGGCCTTCGTGGTGCTCGACCTTTGGCTCCGGGATACTCATCCGGTTCAGTTCCCAGTCGATGTCGTCCCAGCGAAGCGACAACGTTTCAGAGGGTGTTCGAAGCCCACCATAGCGACTCAGCCCCAAGATCACTTGCCAGACCGGATTGGCGGCAAAGATAGGACAAATGGCTCAATGACTCAGCGGAAAGCTTTAACCTGCAGTATCTCGATGATACGATTGGCAGTTATGGCATCAGATCCACGCAAATATTTTCCCCTAGATAAATCCGACCTTATCAATACTCGTGCTCTTCTTGCACTTGGGTATCCAGCTTTGGCTCCGTATCTAAGCGAATTACTCGAGTGGTTGCAAGATGGCAATTGGCCCATCTCTCGACCTATTGGGAAATTTCTCCTGACCAATCCTCAGTCTGTTGCTCCGTTCATTCAGGGAGTGCTTGAGGGTGACGACCATCCATGGAAGTATTGGTGCATCGTTCGACTGATCAGCGAGATGACACCAGCGGTTGCCGAGCAGTATCGTATCGAGTTGTTTAGGTTAACTGTGCGTCCGACTCTTGCTGAAGCACAAAACGAACTCAACGAGGTAGCCAAGGATGCTTTGCAGAAGCTTTGGCCATGTGAGTCTCCATTCCGATCAACGCCGTTATTGAATAACAATGAGGAAGAAGGATGAATTCTCAACACGACGAGTCCGCTTTACTTGCCTTTGTAAGGCGCGAAGAAGATGGACGAAACAAGATTTGCATTTACGGGACTCCGGGTGGTCTGAGGAAACTGGCATCCGAGTTGGTCAAACAGTCGGAGGCCAACCAGGATCATCTTGCCGATTACGATACCGACCACACTCACTACCGCGCGACCCATCAAAATGCGATCTTGGCCGCCAGTTCCGATGAGGTTGTTTTGGGGAGACTGGACCTGCGTAACGGTGAATTGGCAACCTGGGCAAGAGAACGAATCGATAACCAACGGTTACCACCAGTGGCAAAGATGTCGTTTCCAGAGGTACTTTCGGATCTTCAATCTCGACCTGGTATGTTTTTACGAAAAGTTACGTATGATTCCGTCGCTTCCTGTATCCAAGGATTCGATTTGGGAACAGGATTCGAGTTTCTAAAAGGCTTCAGCGAATGGCTTCGCTTGCGTGCAACACATGGACACAACATGGGTTGGCCCGTCCTGGTGTTGTACATCGCATTTCCTGAGTCCAAAACGCCATGGCGAAATTTGGAAGCCCCAGAGTCTGAGCAGCATGCAATTGCAACATTATTCCAATGTCTCCGTGAATTCTGTTCCGAAAGGTAGGACATCCTCCATGAGTTCAAACAAAGCGATCCTGCATTTCCCGGTCGAATTCGATGCGCTTTACACGGACAAAGGTTATTGGCCTTACGCAATTGTGGAATTACCAAACGGCGAGCACTTCTCCGTTTACTTCGCGCAGATATGCAGTTTTGACTTACCAACCATGCACGATCCATGCTTTGCTCCTCCCGGGTTGATTGTCGTACCGGAGGTGACGATCCCAAACATGGAAAAAGCGGTTCAGGAGTTGTACGAGTCGGGGCGTTTTTTCCCATTTTTCAAGCCGATCGCGATTGCCGCTCTGAAAACGATCGAACTTAGGAATTGGCCACCGGTTCCTCCACCATCACCCTCTTCGCCCCGGCCGCTCTTGCAAAATCATCCTCGGAGACCTAGGAATTGAGAATGGAAAATTGAGAATGGAGAATTATTAAGAACACGCCCACCCGCATGGATTTCAATTCTCAATTCTCAATTCTCAATTCTCAATTCTCAATTCTCAATTCTCAATTCTCAATTCACTTCGTAGGTTGGCGTTCTTCCAACCCATCGCCGTGTTGACTGCCGCTCGGTACTGCGGTGCGGCGACGACGAATTCGCTCTTGTCCCCGAAGATCTCGAACGCTTCGTCGAGGATCGGACGCAGCTCTGGAAAGATCGGGCAGCTACGAATGCCATGTCCTGCGTGATGCTCGACCTTTGGCTCGGGGATGCTCATCCAGTTCATTTCCCAGTCGATGTCGTCCCATCGCAGCGACAGCGTTTCCGAGGGTGTCCGAAGCCCACCGTAGCGACTCAGCCCCAAGATCACTCGACAGACCAGATTGGCCTTCTTCATCAGCTTGTCGACCACTTCGTGCATGAACCGCAGAGCGAATTCGATCCATTTGTTCCCGTCGACAAATGGATGGTTGTTGACGATATGAAATAGATACGCCGCAGCCATCTCGAAGGGATAGGCGTGCAGGAATTGCCCTCCAAACGTCGCCCTAGGTTGCTCAATCGCCGATTCGAGAAGTCCTGCATCGCGCAATTCAACGGTGCCGCCGTAGTGAAATACAGTGCCATTCGTACCAGGCACCCGATGCTCTTGCCTTATCGAGCCACATCACCAAATCTGGACATTCAGATTTTCGATCTCGAGAAGATCTGAATCGGTCGTGACCACATAGCAGTCGCCCAAACAAAACGCGATCGAGGCTACCATGATATCGATGGTCTGCATTGGCCGTCCTGCCTTTCGGAGCTGAGAGAACAACTCCCCATACTTCAACGCAGCGACTTCATCGAAGGGCCCAATCGTGATCGTTTTCATTGCCGCGGTGAGGGCCCTCATATTGCGATCGCGGCTTTGGCTGCATTCAATCCCAGCCACTATCTCGGCAAGCACAGGAACACACGTTCCTACACGTATTCCTCTCGAAGTATGATCCCGAAGCTTATCTGGGATGCCTCTCCTTCGATTCAAATAGTCGCTCAATATTCCCGAATCGAGCAGTATTCTCTTCAATCGAACATCCTCTTGATTTTGTCTGCGGTTTCAGCGAACGCCTTCTTCTCCAGATCGCCTGCAGTGCGCGCTGCTTGGCTCAGATCTTCACCAGATTCTTGGACAGGAAAGGCTGCGTTGAACTCATCCATTGCTTTGAGCGTCCGCGCAACCTCTTCGTCTGACATCGCTACTTCGGCTGCAGAATGTCCGATGACCAGAACGGAAACCGTTTCACCGTCCCGAATTTCTGAAGGGACCGTGATCTCGATTTTTCCGTTGCTCACTACCGCTTGAATCGTATTCATGTGCCGATCTCCAGGTTATTTTACATTAGTAGTACCAATATACATCGCCCGTGCGGGTGAAGCCAATCCTTGGTAGTCCGAGTGCCGAACGCGGTCACTGGAGTTCTGGATCCGTCGCTCGTACGCAGCCTGTGCGCTGTCTGTTTTGCGGCGCGCGTCGGATTTTGCGCCGCCTCGTTTCGAAACTTAGATTTTCCCAGGGATTTCGCTAGTTGTTTTTCCAGGGAAAACATGCTGTTTTGTAGCGGAGGTGCAGGATTCGAACTAGGTGAGTTCGAATCGTAGTGGTATTCAATGCTGGGACAGAGATCTCGAGAATGCTCGCGTCGTCCCTAGATACAGGATGCTTAGGCCGAAAGAGCCTATCGCCTCATCGATTAATTGCTCCGCTCGCAAGTGCCAGATATCATTCAACTTCGGATCTAGGCTAGCTTGCGGGATAGGCTGCATGGGTGCGGTCGACAGGGTTTAGGCTGATCAGTTTAAAAATAAGTGATCTACTCGAAGCCATGACGCTCATTCTCGATCAGTTTGTCGGCTGCATGGTTGGACTAGCTTCAGGTGACGCACTTGGGGCACCGTACGAAGGAGGGCCAATCGAACGGCTTCTATGGAAGCTGATCGGAAAAACCAAAGATGGTCACATACGATGGACCGATGACACCCAAATGGCACTCGATCTAGCACGTTCGCTTCTGACCGATGGCGGTGTCTGCACGAAGGCCTTGGCATCACGCTTCGCGTCTAACTATCGTTGGAGTCGTGGATATGGCCCTGGAACCGCAAAGGTCCTGAAGCAGATTCGACGAGGAGCGGAATGGCAAACCGCCAGTAAAGCAGTATATCCAGAGGGTTCGTATGGCAATGGGGCGGCGATGAGGGCACCAGTTCTTGCGTTGTTTTTCACGAATGACGAGGAACTGTTGCTGCAATCCGCCAGAGAATCATCCATCGTTACGCATTCTCACCCAATAGGCATTGATGCTGCGACTATGATAGCCATGGCAACCTGCCTTATTCTTCATCGTGTTGATCCCCGAGAGTTGTTTAGTCGCCTGATTGCCACCGCGTCGACACCGGAAATTCGAGATCGACTTATTTTAGCATCATCGTGGATTGATTCAAATGCTTGTCCCGCCGCGAGAGAAGTTGCTGCCCGGCTAGGGAATGGAGTTTCCGCCCAAACATCCTGTCCCACTGCGATATACATTGCCGTTCGGCATCAACATGAAACATTTGAGAAGATGATTCAATTTACAATTGCTTGTCGCGGTGATGTGGACACAATTGGAGCGATGGCGGGTGCGTTGTGGGGTGCCTCAGCAGGATCATCAAAACTCCCACCAATCATGCTCGAGTCCCGCGACGAGATCGCTGGTATCGCTACCCTACTGTTCAATCGATACCAGCACAACGCGAATAAATCGGGTAAGGATGCCCGTCAACGGGCCCCCTCCCCAGACCACTAATCACTCCACCATCACCTTTGCCACGCCAGCCGCTCTTGCAAAGTCATCCTCGGTAACCAGCAAGTAGCTCTGCTGGGCGATGCGTGATGAGTTGCCCAGCCAAGAGCAAACCACATGCAACGGGAACTCGCGTTGGAGTTCCGTCTGCCGGATGGCACGCCCCTCTTGAAATTTCACAGAGTGGAACAATCGTGGCCAACCCGAGATTAGGCCGAAACAGCCGATCACTCCATAAAATCCTTGATCGGCTCGCAAGTGCCCGATATCATGCAACTTCGGATCGAGGCCAGCTTGCGTGATAGGCTGCGTTGGTGCGGTCTACAGAGTTTAGGCTGGTCCGTGTAACCGCAAGTTCGCCAATACAGATCGTGCATGATGTCAGACACAGTAGCCATTATCGGCGTTCACGAAATCGAAGCAGGCGAGCCAGTTCACTTGATCGAGATTGAGGTGACGGGTGATGCCAACCAGTTTGACTTCGGAGACGTGACGCAAGCGGATGAAAATATACCTCGCGACAATTGGCAATGCGCCTATGACGAGCGGGAAATTGACTCCCCAACCGCCGGACGCCGATTTGCCTTTTTCTTACACTATCTGAACTTCGAATTGCCACTGGCCACATCGTTTGGCGACATCGATATTCCAGAACCTACACCCATTCCTGAACGATTGGGTACAATCGAATACGAAGCTCCTTGATGGATCACGCTTGATAGATCTCGCACAAGCAACTGGTGACACGATGCAGTCGGACGCGATCCTGATGTACGTGTCGGAGAGGTCGGACGCCGCTCAATGCGTTTTCGAGCTCTCCGGAAATGTTGGCGAACCATCGCATGCACGGGAGCGGCGGTGGCCAGCCGATTTACAAATGAACCTCAACTCCCGCCGCCCCGTGATGCGGGTCGTTCGCCATCACATCTATTCACGGTCGTGCCAATGAAATCTCGGTGGATTATCTTCATTGTCGCTGCGGCCACGGTCGGCATGTTGACTTTGGCTATGAACTCGAGGCCGCTTCAAATCGAGTACCACAAGTACTTCCTTGAACGACTACATGAGGCCATTTACGACGAACCT